>Ga0194125_10003200_pt1 | contig 26667 bp, 19 predicted proteins | sample TA2KigC250mmetaG_FD_148626 | JGI IMG/M metagenome (GOLD analysis project Ga0194125, IMG submission 148626) | Freshwater microbial communities from Lake Tanganyika, Tanzania - TA2015034 Kigoma Deep Cast 250m | ecosystem: Environmental > Aquatic > Freshwater > Lake | place: Tanzania: Lake... | reverse complement strand
TTCGAGGAGATCGACAAGACTTTCACCGAGGACCTGGATTCCGAGGAGGATTTCGACGATTTCCTGTCGTCCATGGACGACTACGGGATCAAGATCCTGGACTCCCGCCAGAAGGAGATCCTCCCCCGCCGGCGAAAGACCGACCTCGTCTCGACGCACGGGCTGGAGAGAACGACCGACCCGGTCAAGCTCTACCTGCGGGAAATGGGCAACATCTCCCTTCTGACCCGCGAGGGGGAGATCGCCATCGCCCGCGAGATCGAGCGCGGCGAGAAGAGCATCATCAAGGCCCTGTCGCGCACGCGCCTGGTCCTCAACGAGGTCCTGGACCTCGAGGAGCGCATCAAGGACAACCCCTTCACCATCCAGGAGATGTTCGACTTCAGCGAGGAGGACATCGCCGAGGGCAAGCTCGAAGAGAAGAAAAAGCAGATCCTGGCCAAGGTCAAGAGAATCAAGGAGCTGAGCCGCAAGCTCGACCGCGTCCCCGATAAGCGCAAGACCATGGTCACCCGGGGCCGGATCATCGTCCGGATCAGCCGCTTCATCCGGGACCTCAACCTCCGCCCGGCCCGCCGGGAGACGATCATCGAGGACCTCCGCCGGAGACTGAGGCTCATCAACGACCTCGAGGACCGCCGCGACGACCTGAAGGCGGCCCTGGCCAAGAAGAAGAAGGACGACCCGGCCCTCAAGCAGAGACTGAATGAGGCCAACCGGGACCTCCGGCGCCAGACCTCGGAGATCGGGCTCGACCCCGAGACCCTGCGCCGGGCCGTCCGGGCCATCACGGCCGGCAAGAAGATCAGCGATCAGGCCAAGAAGGAGCTCGTCGCGGCCAACCTCAGGCTGGTCGTGTCCATCGCCAAGAAATACAGCAACCGCGGCCTCCAGTTCCTCGACCTCATCCAGGAAGGGAACATGGGCCTGATGAAGGCCGTCGAGAAGTTCGAGTATCGCCGGGGCTATAAGTTCTCGACCTACGCGACCTGGTGGATCCGCCAGGCCATCACCCGGGCCATCGCCGACCAGGCCCGGACGATCCGCATCCCCGTGCACATGATCGAGACCATCAACAAGCTCATCCGCGTCTCGAGAGGGCTCGTCCAGGAGGTCGGCCGGGAGCCGACGTCCGAAGAGATCGGCAAGAAGATGGACATGCCCGTCAGCAAGGTCCGCAAGATCATCAAGATCGCCCAGGAGCCGATCTCCCTCGAGACCCCGATCGGCGAGGAGGAGGACAGCCATCTCGGCGACTTCATCGAGGACAAGCTCATCCCCTCCCCGCCCGACACGGTCATCCACATCAACCTCAAGGAGCAGATCGAGGAGGCCCTCAAGTCCCTGACCGACCGCGAGGCCCGGGTCCTCAAGATGCGCTTCGGGCTGGGCGACGGCAACGAGCACACGCTGGAGGAGGTCGGCCAGCAGTTCAAGGTCACCCGCGAGCGCATCCGCCAGATCGAGGCCAAGGCCCTCCGCAAGCTCAAGCACCCCAGCCGGAGCCGCAAGCTCAAGTCCTTCACCAACAACACCTGAATTTGTCTGTCACCGATAATTGTGCTATAAAGGGGGGCCGAGGGCCTATAGCTCAGTGGTAGAGCCACCGGCTCATAACCGGCAGGTCCCAGGTTCGAATCCTGGTAGGCCCATGTGACCGAGAAGCCGAGGACGGGAGGAACGTGGATACGGACTTCGATCAGATCATTCAGCTCCAGCATCTGGACACCGAGATCCGCACGGCCGAACTCGTCCTCGAAGGCATCCCCCGCCTGATCCAGGATATCGACGGCAAGATCCAGTCCTGCTCCAAGGTCGTCGCCGACGCCAAGGACAAGCTGGCCCAGAACCAGAAGAAGCGCCGCGATCTGGAGACCGAGGTCAAGGACGCCAAGGTCCACGTCGGCAAGTACAAGCGGCAGCTGAACGAGGTCAAGACCAACAAGGAATACACCTCGCTCCTCAAGGAGATCGAGGACGCTCAGCACAAGATCGACACGCTCGAGGAGGGCATCATCGCCGAGATGCTGGCCGCCGACGACATCGAGGAGGAGATCCAGTCGGCTGTTCGCAAGCAGGCCCAGGAAGAGGAGAGCCTGCAGAAGGAAAGGCTCGTCCTGGCCGAGAAGATGAAGGAGACGGCGGCCCACCAAGTCCGTCTCCAAAAGGAGAGGGAGGCTCTCCTGCCCGCCGTCCCTCCCCAGCAGATACGTCTCTACGAAGCCATCTACCAGAAGAAGAGCGGCGTCGCCCTGTCCCCCGTCCGCGGCGACTTCTGCGCCATGTGCCACATGAGGATCCGTCCGCAGATGCTCAACGAGATCCGGGACAAGGCCGCGGTCATCCTCTGCGAGAACTGCGGTCGCATCCTTTACTGGCCGACCAAGGCCGAGCCCGCGAAAGCCGAATCCAGCAAGAGCGGCTGACCCTCGAGCGGTCCGCCCTTTCCCTTACCCGCCGTTCCGCCCGTCTCCGGCGTCCTCTTCATAAAGGGCTTCGATCAGGTTCCGGTACTTGCCCTCGATGTTGTTCCTGCGGACCTTGAGGGTGGGCGTGATCTCGTCCTTCTCGATCTCGAAATCCCGGTTGAGAACGGCGATCTTCTTGATCCGCTCGTAGGAGGCCAGGTGGGGCGTGGCCCGGTCGATCTCGGACCTGAGGAATTCGACGATGCGCTTATCGCGGCAGAGCGTGTCAAGGTTCTCGAAGGCGATGCCCTGGGCCCGGGCGTAATTCTGGAGCTTCTCGAAGTTCGGCACGATCAGGGCCGAAACGAACCGCCGCCTGTCGCCGACGACCACGACGCTGGCGATGTAGGGGTTGGTCTTGAGCAGGTTCTCGATGGGCTGGGGGGCGATGTTCTTGCCGCCCGAGGTGACGATCAGGTCCTTCTTGCGGTCGGTGATGACCAGGAATCCGTCGGCGTCGAGGTGGCCGATGTCGCCGGTGTGGAACCAGCCGTCCGCGAAGACCTCCCGGGTCTCGGCCTCCTTCTTGAAATAGCCCTTCATGATGTTCGGCCCTTTGGCCAGGATCTCGCCGTCGGCGGCGATCTTGATCTCGACGCCGGGGATGGGCTTCCCGACCGTCCCGAGCCGGATGTGCTCGACGGTGTTGGCGGACAGGACCGGCGAGGTCTCCGTCAGCCCATAGCCCTCGAGGATGACCAGGCCGACGGCGTAGAAGAACTCGGCGATGTCCTTGGACAGCGGCGCCCCTCCCGAGACGAAGAGCCGGACCCGGCCCCCCGTCTTGGCCAGGATCTTGGAGAAGACCAGCTTGTGGGCCACGGCCCGCCGGAAGCCGAGCCCGCCCGGGACCTTCCGGCCCTCGCGCTTGAGGGCGCCGTAAGCTTTCCCGGTCTTGATGGCCCAGAAGAAGATCTTGCGCCTCAGGGCCGGGCTGGCCAGGACCTGGTCCATGACCTTGGTGTAGATCTTCTCGAAGACCCGGGGCACGCTGACCATGAGGTGCGGGCGGACCTCCAGGAGATTCTGGGCCAAGGCCTCGATGCTCTCGGCGTAGGCGATCGTACAGCCCTTGTACAGATAGGAGAACATGACCATCCGCTCGAGGACGTGCGAGAGCGGCAGGAAGGACAGGGCGGTGTCCTTATCGTTGAACTCGATGATCTCGGAGACCGTGCGGATGTTGGTGATGAGATTGTTGTGGGTCAGGATGACGCCTTTCGGCAGGCCGGTGGTGCCCGACGTGTAGATCAGGGTGACCTCGTCGTCGGGCTTGATCCCGGCGACGAGCTCTTCGAACCGCCCCGGGTTCGACGCGCCCAGGGCCCGGCCTTTCTCGAGCACCTCCCGCAGGGTCAGGACGCCCGGGGGGGCCGTTTCGGCGAAGGTGATGTAGTGTTTGACCTTGCCCAACCCGGCGCGCAGGGGCTCGATCTTCTTCCACAGGTCGGCGTTGGAGACGACGATGACCGAAGCGTCCGAGTCGTCCACGATGTAGCGGATCTGCTCCGACACCAGGGTCGTGTAGATGGGGACGGTCAGGCCTCCGGCGCAGAGCGTGGCCAGGTCCGTCATCGTCCACTCGGGCCGGTTCTCCGAGAGGAGGCAGAGCCTGTCGCCCTTCCCGAATCCCAGAGAATGGAGCCCGAGACAGAGGTCCCGGACGCCGTCGCCGAATTCCCTGGTGGAAATGGGCGCGTAAACACCCTCCTTCTTGACCAACATGAAATCGTCCTTGGGATAGGACTTGATCGTGTTGACGAAAAGCTGGGCCAGAGTCGTGACCATTTTTTCCCTCTCCTTAATTCAAAAGTGGCCTGATTGTAGTTATTGCCGGGGGGGCTGTCAAGCGGAACCGAAGGATCGGGGGCCGGGGCCGCCGCGCCTCCGTCAGCGGACCCTGCCGTCCTGGAGCTCGATCGTCCGGTGGGCCAGCCCGGCCAGCCGGGGGTTGTGGGTGACGAGGACGACCGTCAGGCCCTCCCGCTCATTGAGGTCCTTGAGGGTGGACCCGATCTCTTCGCTTCGGGCGGTATCGAGGTTGCCGGTCGGCTCATCGGCCAGGAGGATCGCCGGCTTGTTGACCAGGGCCCGGGCGATGGCGACGCGCTGCATCTCCCCTCCGGACAGCTGTCCGGGCAGGTGCCCGGCCCGCTTGTCGAGGCCCAGGAGCCCGAGGATGCGGCCGACGTCGTCTCCCGCCCCCGGCTTCCTGAAGAAGGTGAAGGGCAGAACGACGTTCTCGAGGACGGTCAGGGTGGAGATGAGGTAGAACTTCTGGAAGATGTAGCCGAAAGCCTCTCTTCGGACCCTGGTCAGCTCGGCCTCGGACAGCCCCCGGCCGTTCTCGAAGACGACACGGTCCCCGAGCGCCAGCCGGCCCGAGGTCGGGTTGTCGAGGCAGCCGAGAACGTTGATGAGCGTCGTCTTTCCGGAGCCCGAGGGCCCGACGACCGAGATGAAGGCCCCTTTTTCGACCTCGAGGGAAACGCCGTCGACGGCGGCGATCTCCTCCGGGCCGCGGCGGTAGACGCGCCTCAGGTCCTCCGCTTTGATGGAGATCCGGGGCTGGCCGCTCATGATCCCTCCTCGCTGCGGATGGTGTCGAGGGGCCGCATCCGGGCCGCCTTCCAGGACGGGTAGACCCCGCTGGCCAGCCCGACGGCCGTGACGATGCCCAGCGTCATGAGGACCAATCCGCTGTCGATGACCACGAGCCCTCCGCTCGGGGAATACGGCAACAGGTTCCGGACCAGGACATCGGTCACCCGGGCCGTGAGAAGGGCCAGGCCGGTTCCGAGCAGCCCCCCCCCGGCGCACAGGATGACGGTCTCCAGCCAGACCAGCTTGAAGACGTCCCCGGCCAGGGCGCCCATGGATTTCAGGATGCCGATCTCCTGACGCCTCTCCATGACCGACATCAGGACGGTGTTGACGACACCCATCATGGCGATGAGGATGGCGATCAGGGCGATGGAGAAGACCATGACCCGGGCCGTGGAGACCAGGGTCATGATGGTCGTCTTGACCTGGCTCAGGCTGACGACCTGGACGTCGGGCAGCTTGTACATCTTCTCTTCGAAGGCGGCGATGTCGGCGTCCTTTGCGACCTTGATGCCGACGGCCGTCAGCTCGTCGCGGATCTCGAAGATCCGCTGGACGGTCCGGAGAGGCAGGAAGACCGTGCCGTCGTCCTGGGTGCCGGTCCGCTCGAGGACCCCGACGACCCGGACCTCGACCTCCTTTTCCGGGATGAGGTAGAGGTCGCCGACCTCGCGCTGCTCGAGCTCGGCGACCTCGTAGCCGAAAACGGCCTCGTAGGCCAGCGGTTCCGTGAACCAGGCGCCGGCCTTGAAGGGCAGGGCGCTTTTCAGCGTCGGGAAGGTGGACGGATCGACCCCGAGGAACGCGGCCAGGCCGCCGCTCTCGCCCTTGTTGGGGTCGAAGACGACCTGCATGAGCATGGCGGTCACGCCTTCGACCTCGGGCTCCGAGGCGACCGCCGAGAGGATATCCTCGTTCATGTACTTCAGCCCCGTCCCGCCCTTGAGCATGAGCGTCGCCGCTTCGTAAGGGCAGCCCTTGGCCACGATGAGCATCTGGAAGCCCAGGTTGTCGATGTCCTTGTTGAGGGAGGACTCGTAGCCCTTGTTGAAGCCGAACAGGCTGACCAGGACCCAGGCGGCCAGGCCGATGCCCAGGACGGTCAACAGGCTTCTCGTCCTCTTGCGGAGGAGGTTCTTGTAGGCGACTTCGAAGATGCCTATCTTTCTCATCGGGCCCATCCTTTGAAGAATTTCAAGTGCCGGTTGCCCAGCAGGAACTCGTCGACCAGGATGAGGTTCTTCTTGGCCGCCCGGAGCGTCGCCCGGAAGTCGTCCTCCGAGGCCGGGTCGGGGTTCACGATCCGGCTGACCGGCCCGGACGGCTCATCCTTCCCGGAGGCGACGTCGTAGCGGTAGAAGTCCTCGAGGCTGAGGCCGACGAACTGGGCGCCGAAGGCGGGGTCGCGGAAGGCCTTGGCCGCCCGCGAGGTCAGCTTTTGATAGTAGAAACCCCGGATGACGCCCCGCGTGTCGAGGGCCAGGAAGACCTGGAGGCCGCCGTATCGGCCTTTTTGGTTGACCCCATGGATGTAGCCGATGAGATCCGCGCCCTTGTAGATCTCGTACATCGTGTAGGGGACGTCGGCGGTCTCGAACAGGCCCGTGAACGGGTCGCCCAGGCGGGCCTCGATCTCGCGAAGAAGCCCGGCGCCGCCCTTCTTGGCGATGGAGACATAGAGGGTCTTGTAGCTCGTCGACTCCGGGAACAGGCGCTTGACGTCGCGGTCCGGGTCGTTGAGATCGCAGCCGACGGCCGCCCAGAGGGTGACGGCGGCCGCGGAAAAGGCCAGCCCGACCGCCCACAGGACGAGCGCCGCCCGCCGGCGTCGCGCCCGAACCCCGTCAAAACCGGGCCTTCGCGCGTTCGTCATTCCGCACCTCCCCGGTCGCCTTTTGATCGAGCGACCGTGTTCTTGCCGGGAAACGGGCTCGGGCGACATGTCCCGGCGCTTCAAAGGCCCTTATAATAATAAAGCTGGACGACGAACCGGGCGTCCCGCCGGCCGTGGTCGTAGTGGACCATGAACCGCCCGGCCAGGTCGGCGCTTAAAAGATACGTCAGCCCGGAGGCGAGAGAGTAATCCCACTGGCCCGCGGTTCTCGTGAGAACCGGCTGGAGCTCGACCTTGAGGCGGCCCTCGGCGAAGAGGCTGAGCCCCGAGCGCCAGAACAGGAGGGCCGTCGCCTCCCCTTCCCGCTGCCCGAACAGCACCTCGACCCGGTTCTCGACGTTCCGCCAAAGATAGGTGGCGTCGACGCTGGCCACGGTCCAGCGGAAAGGCTCCGGCTCCATGAGCTCGTAGCCCATGGTTTCCAGGATATCGCCATGGGCCAAGGAGAGCCCGAGGCTGTAGTTGTCCCGGGCCGTGACCCCCCGCGAGATCCGGGCAGCGGCCAAAAAGTTCCCCTTGAGATAGAGCGGCATGCCGCTGCCGGCGGTCAGCGAAAAGGCGGCGTCTCCCCAGTCGAGATCCCGGTGCAGGCCCAATCCCCAATCGCGGTCGAAGCCGAAGCCCATCATGGCCGGCGCGGGCAGCAGGAGGGCGTGGCTGTCGAGCCCGTAGGACAGCCCGAGCGCCGGGCGGCTGTGGCCGGCCCAGAGGTCGGCGAATCCCGCCTTGTAACGGAAATAGGCGTTGTAGAGCTGGGGCTCAAGCTTGCCCCCGCCCTTGTGGTCATAGGCCAAGCGGGCCTGGACGGCCAGGACGCCGATGTCCCGCGTCCGGCCGGAGACCCGATGAACGAGATCGAAGCCGACGCTCGGCTTCTGCATCGCGTCGTGCGGCATCAGCGAGAATAGCTCGATGCCCGCCGAGGCCGAGGAATAGGCTCCGACGGCCTGGAGTTCGATGTAGAAAAGCGTGCTCTGAGCGCTGAGCGCGGCGGCCAACGCCCCGAGAATGATGACCGATAGGATCGATCTCTTGCGCATAGCACCTCACGGCCCTGCCCCGGGGCCGAAAACCGGAAGGCCCGGCGGGCGCCAGGGTTCACACGCGGGCCCGGACGGCCCGCGCAAGGTCAGCATCAAACGCCGAATTCGACGCGCCCCCGGAAGACGGCCTCGCCGTCCCGGGAGAAGGTCAGCAGGACTTCCCAATCTCCGGGCATGACGACGTCGACGGGCAGGAGATAGTCCCCCGCTTTGTTCAGCTTGAAGGCCACCTCTCCCGAGTCGTGCGCGCCGCGCATCGACGGCATATCGGATCGGCCGGTGATGGCCAAGTCGGAGGTCCGCTTTCCGGCCCTATCAAAGAGCTTGATCTTGAGGATGGCCGTCCCCATCTTGGGGGTCTTGTCGAACTCCCAGGTGAAATAGTGGGTCTCCGCGATCCAGCACTTCTTGCCCGATCTCCCCAGGTCCTCGAAAACCGGCTCCTGCCTCCCGGCGAGATCCGCCCAGCCCAAAGCCGCCATCAGAACGGCGCAGGCCAGGCCTAAGGAAATCCCTCTGGTCATGACGTCCCTCCTCATCCGGAGCGATCTTTTCATTTTCCTCTATAGTATATAGGATTTATAGGGATTAATCCAGCCGCGGCCGGACACCGGTTCGAGTTCGAGCGCTCAGCCCGGGTCTTTCCTGGCGGCCAAGAGGAGGAGGCCGACGGCGACCGTGGCCAGCTTGCGGACCCTGCGGATGACGCCCAGGCTCAAGCCCAGGGCCGCGGTCAAACCCAGGCTGCGGGCGATCACGACGTGGGCGCTCTCCATGATCCCGAAATGCCCGGGCACGAAGAAGAACGCCGTGTTGATGATGGTCACCCCGGTCGTCGTGAACAGGGCCTGGATGAACGAGCTGTGGGCCCCGAGCACCCGCAGGATGACGAGGACCTCGAGAACGCCGGTGAGCCGCCCGAGAAAGTGCAGGGCGGCGGCCGCCGCCGTCCTCGGACCGAAGCCGCGGTGAAGGGCCCGGAGGTTGGCGTCGAGGTCCCGGATATGGCTTTCGCGACCGGCCACGAAGCGCCGGACCCGGGGGACGAGCCTGGCGGCCCGGCCGAGCGTCCACAGGACGCCTTTTCTCTGGAAGACGACCAGGACGGCGATCCCGACCAGGGTGGCTCCCAAACAGATCGCGGCGGCCATGTTCATCCAGCCCGGCAGATCGAGGAGCGCCAGGCTGAGGAGGAAGCCGGTCATCAGAAAGAACACGGAGGCGGAATACTCGAGGGTCTTGTCGACCAGAACGCCGGGAATGCCCTGCCGGAGAGGGGCGTAGGTCCTGATCAGGAAAGCCCGGGCCGCGTCCCCGCCGACGCTGACCGAGGGCACGAGCGTGTTCAGGGTGTCGGCGATGATCTTGACCCTGTAGAGCCGGCCGAGAGGGACGGGCCGAGAATGGACCGGTTGGACAAGATACCAGGCGGCGGTCTGGAGGAACAGCCAGACGAAGGCCAGGCCGATCGTGACCAAAAACCATGGCCCGAAAAGGGACAGATGCTCGAGCAGGACCCCGGTGCCGATCTTCGACAGCAGATAGACGAGAAGCAGCAAACCGGCTCCGCTGAGCAGGGCCCGGGTCTTGTTCCAGGCTTTTCCGGAGGGACCCGGGCGTTGCGCCCGGCCGAGCGCTCCCGAAGCGATCGCGGCCTCGGCCCTGCGGAGGGCCGGCTCATCGTCGACATCGATCCAGAAGGCATCCCCGACCGTCCAGGTCCCCGCCCGGCCCTTCTCTCCCATCAGCCGGATGCCTCCGGACAGGGTGAAATCGCCGCGGGCCTGGCTCGTCTCGAGCGCCGAGAACAGGGCCGGCGTGCAGAGGAACGCGCCGGTATCGAAGGCGTTGAAGTCCGGGAGGCCTTTGCCGATGGCCGCGATCCGCCCGTCCACGTCGCGGACCCGGGTGACATCCCCGATGTCGATCGTGGGATGATCTTCGAGCCGGCGGTCGATGGCCAGGATGACGCCGTCCTCCGCGAGGGACTGGCGGCTCAACCCGTCGAGGAGCCGGGGCTCGATGATATGGTCGGCCATGAGAAGGAGGAACCGGTCGCCGGCGAGGCCCTTGGCCTTGAGGACCGACAGCCCGTTCTCCCTCTCCCACTCCTCGTTCCGGACCGGAGCGATCGAGATCCCTTCCGCCTCGGCCTTGGCCCGGAGGTGGCCTTCGACGGCGTCGCCGGAATAGCCCGTTACCACCACGAACTCCCGGATCCCGATCCGGCGCGCCGCGTCGATGACCCAGTCGATGAGCGGCTTGCCGGCGACTTCGAGGAGGGGCTTGCTGCCGGACCGTTCCGCCAGGCGGCTGCCCCGGCCGGCGGCGATGATGACGCACCTCACGCCGCTTTCCTCCGGGCCTGGATGACGAGCGTCAAACCGCTCGTGGCGGACTCCGGGGTTTTCCGGCCAAAGACCGAGGAGACACTGTGGGCGACACCCAGGACGAGGTATCCCAAAGGCCGCAAGAAAGCCAGCGCCGCCGGCAGCTCGTCGAGCCGCCAGGAGATCCGGACGAGCCGGAGGGCCCAGGCCGTGCTGAGGACGTATCCCGTTCTTTCGATCTCGAAGCCGGCCCTCGACAGTTTCTCGCCCGCGTTAACGGGCGTGTAGAACGTGTTGACCGCGTAGCGGCGGCGATGGCGCTCCCGCTCGGCAGGCGTGATCCCGGGATTCGTCAGGCTGTCGGCGGTGAGGACCAGCCGGCCGCCGGCCTTCATGGCCCGGGAGACGTTGCTCAGGACCCGCTCCTCGTTCGCGAGATGCTCCAGGACGCACAGGCTCAGGGCCTTGTCGAAGGTCCCGTCGCGGAAATCCGCCGACTCGGCGTCCAGGTCGAGGAACCGGGTCCTCTCACTCCCATACCTGCGTCGGGCGAAGGCCAGCCGCTGGCCATGGATGTCGATCCCCGTGACGTGGGCCCCGGACCGGCCGATCAGCCAGTCATAGTATCCGTCGCCGCACCCGATGTCGAGGATCCTTTCCCCTTCCGCGGCGTCCAGCCAGCGCAGGGCCAGATCGCATTCGTCTCTCCTGCGGAAATTGAGCCGGCTGAAACGACGCCCCCAGCGTGCCGGGCGGGAAGGCCCTCTCGTCTGAGCTGTCAAAGGGTGGTCTGCTTTCTTCTCTCGCGGTGCCTTCATTATAGAACACGCGAGGAAGGGCGGCAAGACCCGCCTGGGTTTCCAATCCGGGAGCCCCGGTGATATAATGCGCCCCATGAGCAAGGCCCCTGGGGATACGCCGGAATTCGATTTTCAGCGCTCCCTCAAGTCCTCATCCCCGCGGGGATTGCTCCGGTTCGTCCAGTTCGACAGATACGTCAACCGCCGGCTGGCGGCCCTGATCGCCCGGGCGGCCTCGAGGACCGGCCTGCGGCCCAACCACCTCACGGTCGCGGCCTTCGCCGTATCCGTCGCCGGAGCTCTCTTCTATCTTCGAGGGGACCACGCGGGATTCATCGTCGCCGGCCTCCTCATCTACCTGTCGACCATCCTCGACGGGGCCGACGGGATGCTGGCCCGCTCCAAGAACCTCTGCACGAGGTTCGGCGCGTATCTCGACCTCTATCTCGACCGGATCACGGATTATCTGGTCATGGGGGCCATGGCGACAGGGTATTATCTCCAGTCGGGCCGGCACGTTTTTTACATCCTGAGCCTGTTCGGGCTGGGAGCCTACATGCTGCAGACCCTGCTCTATTATCTGGAACGCGAGTTCCGCAGGATCCAGACGGGCTCCGGGGCCAGCGGCGAGTTCCGCGGCCTCGTGTATCTGGGCATCCTTGTCTTTTCCCTGATCGACCGCCTCGATCTCGTGATCATCATCCTGCTGTGCGTCCCCGTGCTCAACATCATCTATCGATTCATACGCTTCTGGGTCATCGAACGGCCGGAGGAGGCGCCTCCTCCGTCGCCCTGACGGCCTGAAAGGAAACCCGACCATGACAGAGATCCTCCGTGGCCAAGACATCGCTCCGGCCCGAGGCCGCCTCGGCGTCCTGATGCCAGGCCTGGGCGCCGTGGCCTCGACCTTTCTGACCGGGGTTTTCGGCGCCCGCCGGGGGCTCGTCCAGCCCGTGGGGTCGTTGGCCCGGACGGGAAAGATCCGGCTGGGCAAGAGGACCGAGAAGCGCTTCGAGCCCATCAAGGACTTCGTCCCCCTCGCCGATCCCTCGGATATGGTCTTCGGGTCCTGGGACATTTTCCCCGACAACGCCTACGCGGCGGCCGTCAAGGCCAAGGTCCTGCGGTCGGAGCACATCGAGCTTGTCAAGGAGGAGCTCGAGGCCGTGGAGCCCATGCCGGCCGTCTTCGAACGGGCCTACGTCCACAGGCTCGACGGCCCCCACGTCAAGAAGGCCTCCTCAAAAATGGAGCTGGCGGAACAGCTGATGGCGGACATCGACGGTTTCCGGACGCGGCATCGGGCGGACCGGCTGATCATGTGCTGGACGGCGTCGACCGAAGCCTACCGCCCCGCTCAGGGGGTCCACGCCAGCCTCGAGGCGTTCGAAGCGGGCCTCGAGACGAGCTCGGAGGACATCAGCCCCAGCCAGATCTACGCATACGCGGCGCTGAGGAAGGGCGTTCCGTACGTCAACGGGGCCCCTCACATCACCACCGACTGCCCGGCCCTGCTCGAGCTGGCCGCGGAGAAGCAGGTCCCTGTCGCCGGGAAGGACTTCAAGACGGGGCAGACCCTGATGAAGACGATCCTCGCCCCGGGGCTCGCCGCCCGAGCCCTGGGCATCTCGGGATGGTTCTCGACCAACATCCTCGGCAACCGGGACGGCGAGGTCCTGGACGACCCCGAGTCGTTCCGCTCCAAGGAGATCTCCAAGCTCGGGGTCCTCGACACCATCCTCCATCCGGAGCTCTACCCTGACCTATACGGAAAGATCTGCCACAAGGTCGACATCAATTATTACCCGCCGCGCGGCGACGACAAGGAGTCGTGGGACAACATCGACATCTTCGGCTGGATGGGCTATCCGATGCAGATCAAGGTCAACTTCCTCTGCCGCGATTCCATCCTGGCCGCTCCCGTCGTGCTCGATCTCGTCCTGTTCATGGACCTGGCCGCGCGGGCCGGGATGCACGGCATCCAGGAGTGGCTGTCGTTCTATTTCAAGAGCCCGATGGCCGGGGAAGGCCTCTACGCCGAGAACGACCTGTTCATCCAGCGGAGCAAGCTCCTCAACACCCTGCGCTATCTGGGGAAGGCCGACCTCATCCACCACACCGGGCTCGACTACTACTACGACCTCGAAGGGGACTGACCGCCACGTCGATTGAAAGGGCCATGGAGCGACCGAGTGGCCGAAATTCGATGAAGACGGGATCTGGCCGCGAGCGGCCGAATTCAAATAAAGACCGGAGAGGAGTATCCATGAGCAAGAAGATCCTGACCGTCGCCACTCTCATCGTCCTCTTGTCGGCGTCTGTCGTCCTGCGGGCCCAAGCGGGCCCGGAAGAGGAGGCCATCAAGGCCCTCGTCCAGACGGCTTACGTCGACGGACTGATAAACCTCGGGGACCTGGACAAGACGCGGGCCGGGTTCCATCCCGACTTCGTCCTGCTCGGCGTGCAGGACGGGAAGCTGACCCGCCTGCCGATCGCCGACTGGATCGCGGGCACGGAGAAACGGAAAGCTCAGGGCCAGGCGTCCCCGCAGATGACCTGCCAGATCCTCCAGGTCGACGTCACGGGCAACGCCGCGGTGGTCAAACTGGAGTTGCACCGGGGAAACACCCACGTCTTCACCGACTATCTGTCGCTCTACAAGTTCCCCGACGGCTGGAAGATCGTCGGCAAGATCTACCACCGCCACGCCTGAGGCTGCGGAAAGGCTTATTTGGACTTGTCGGCCCGGACGAGGCGGAGGCCGTAGACCGTGCCCGTCTCGCGTCCTTCGAGGCCCTCGAACCGGACCGTGACCTTGCGCTTGCCGGCGACGGCCACGGCCGGGAGCGGGTAGGCGACGTCAAAGAACTCCTCTTTTTCCTGGGGGCTGCGGCGGGCGATCCGCTGCTCGCCGAGCCTATGGCCGTCAACGAGGACGGCGAAGGTCCGCTCGGCCCGCTCCTCTCGGTTGTAGGTCACGATGAGCTCGAGGGCGGCGGACGGTTCGACGGGCAGGTCGAACGAGAACCAGTCCACGGCGCGGCGGCCGTAGCGGCCCCTGAGCTGGACGGGCGAGGTCTCCCCTCCCCTCATGTTGAAATCGCGCTCGGCCTGCATCTGGCCGGGCTGGACGAAGGCCACGGTGGCCGCCTCGAGCTCGCGGCGGGATTCATCGGCGGCTTTCAAGGCGGCCGCCCGCTCGGCCCATCGCTCGGGGGTCAGGACATCCCAATAGACGGTGTAGGTGCGGCGATGAAGGCGATAGAAGGGAATGAGCTCGACGTCCCGGTCGCGGCCGGCGCCGTCGGTCCGGAAGTCACCCGGCCGGCCTTCGACCGGCTTGACCCACTCGGCGACTTCGGCGGCCGGGGTCACGAAGATCGGCGTCTCCGGACGCGGCGCCGCGGGTGCGGCCGCCATGCCGCCTTCCCCGCGCCGCCGGCGCTCGGGCATCGGTCCGAGGTCGCCGGCCAAAACGAGGGGCCCCCAGAGGATGGCCGCCCGGTCGGGGTTGTCGGGCAGGGGCTCCAGACGGAGCGTCTTGGGGAGCGTCAATTCGATCCTGTCTCCGGTCTTCCAGGTCCGCCGGATGCGGACGTAAGACCCCGCGGATCCAAGATCCTCCACGGCGTCGCCGTTGATCTCGACCGTGAAGCCCTCCCCCGCCCAGAAGGGGCGGCGGAGGGCGATCTCGAAGGTCCTCGGCCGGGACATCTCTAACGTCAGGGCAGCCTCCTCCCCTTCCGGAAAGGAGGTGGCCGTCGTCAACTTGACGCCGCGCGCCTTCCAATCCGCGGTCGAGGGCGCAAAGAGATTGACCCAGAGCGTGTCCACGCTTTCAAAGTAGATCCCGTCGCCGTGCAGGGCGTGGCTCTCCATGCCGGAGCCGACGCAGCAGGTGAAGCTGCGCTCCATGTCCTGGTATTCGCGGGCGACGCCTTGGCCGACGGGCACCATGTAGCAGGTCGCGCCGTCGGACGGGTCCATGGAGCCAAGAATGTGGTTGAACAGGGCCCGCTCGTGGAAATCGGCGTAACGGACCTGCGGGTCGAGGGCGAAGAGCGTCCGGCTCATCTTGATCATGTTGTAGACGTTGCAGGTCTCGGCCGTCCGGCCCTCGATCATGTCATCGAGCTTGTCCGGCTCGCCGAAGTACTCGTTCCGGCCGTGGCCGCCCGTGGCGAAGCTGTGGTGGAGGGCCACCCGGTCCCAGAAGAACGCGGCCGCGGCGCCGTCGGCCGGGTCCCCGGTCCGGATGTGGCGGGCGAGCGTCCCGATCATCTTGGGGACGATCGTATTGCCGTGCTTGCCCCGGAGGATGTCCTCGCCCCGGGCCAGAGGCTCGATGACGGACGTATGGCGGAACTTGTCCGCCAAGGTCAGCCAGCGCTTGTCGCCGGTGTCCTCCCAGAGGTCGACGAGGACCTCGTTCATCCCACCGAACTCCGTTCCCAGCATCTTTTGGATCTGCCCGTCGTCGAGGTCGGCCAGGACGCTCTCGGCCCAGGCCGCGAAGCGGGTCTCGACCTCGAGGGCCTCGCGGTTCCCGGCGCGCCGATAGGCGTCGCGAAGCCCGGCGAAGATCTTGTGCTGGACGTACCAGGGCGACCACATCCCGTTGAGATCGAAGCCGGCCGAGCGGATGTCGCCGGCCGCGACCTGGGCGTAGAGGTCCTTCCCCGGCGTTCCGTCACGGTCGGTCTGGGCCCCGATGTATCCGTCGCCGTGGGCGTCCTGGACGGCCTTGAGCTCGGCCACGAGAGTGTCGGCCCTCTCCTTGAACCGGGTGTCGCCCGTGGCCGCGAACATCAGGCTGACGCCCGACAGATAGTGGCCGGCGATGTGACCTGTCAGCTGGCGGTCGGGCCCGTCCCATCCCCCGTAGCCCTCGGCCTTGGGCTCGAGCCCGGCGGCCTGGCGGAGAAAGGCCATCATCCGGTCGGGAGAGAGTGAGAGAAGGTAGGCGCCGTTCAGTTCTTGGGCCGTTTCGAGCGGCCCCCCCGTCAGACGGACATCCTCGAGCGGAAGCGGCCGGGCCTTCAGCGAGACCGCCGGCGTGGACGGGCCGCAGGCCGTCGCGGCCAGCAACACGAGCGCCCAGGATATCATCAGTGCCGTCCGGCAGGGTGCGGGCTTGGTCATGTCGGGCCTCCTCTTTCTTGATCGTGTCGCTCGAGGTCCGCTCCGTGCGGGATCATCCGTCTATGCGGCCGGAGCAGGTTCGGGACCATCATTGTATCGGTGCCCCGGCCCGCCGGCAAGCGAAGGTCGCGGCTATTTCACAAGGCCGAGGACATACAGAACGCCCATGATGAGCGGCTGGTGGACGATGTAGATCAGGAGCGAATGGCGGCCGGCGGCGTTGACGAAGGTCCGCGGCAGGCGCCACGGCAGGAGGCTTTTTTGGGGCGCGTAGACCGACTTTCCAAGCGCGGCCCCGATCAGGAAGACGCCGAGCCACGGGATGAGCGGGAAATAGTCGAACGATGAGAACCCCGGGCTGTGGATGCCGAACGGAAGCAGCCAGTCGAAGCGGACGGCCAGGGCTTTCTTCAAAGCCGGGAGGGCCGCTCCGAGCCCGAGGACGAAGACGCCCCAAACCGCGCAGGCGGCCGGCCCGGATTTCTCGAACGCCGCGCCGTAGACGAGGATCGAGACCGCGAGCAGCTGGAGGATGCCGAACCAGACGGCCGAGGACGGATCGAAGGCGTAGGTCACCGCGGTGACGGCGAGCGACACAGCCAGGAGTTTCAAGCCCCGGCGGACGTTGCTCCGGGAAAGCGAACAGCTCGTCCCCGAAAGGACGATGAACAGCCCGGCGAAGAAATTCTGGGCCACCCTCCAGGCGACGCTCGAGAGGTCCGTCGTGAATCCGAGGAATCTCTCGACGCCGACGAAGGCCCCGAGGTCGAAGAGCAGGTGGTAGCCGACGACCAGGATGATGGACAGGCCGCGGAGGAAGTCGATCTCCCAGATCCGCCGGGACAGGTCCTTTGCGCTCACGGAGCGAGGATAGTACGGCCGAGGCCCGGCGTCAAGGCCGGCGACGTTCTATTTCTTCAAGAACGCCCGGACCGTGACGGCGGCCACGATCAGGAGGCCGAGCGCCGTCGTCACGACGATGCTCGTGTAGTCCTGGCTGCGCTTGAGGATGATGCCGGCGAAGGCCCAGACGACGGCCAGGCCGAGGAACGGGTTGGCCAGCTTGACGATGGCGACGGAGACGATCGCCGCCCCGACGGCGATCATGACGATGGCCCAGGCCTCCTGCGATACCCCGAAGCCGTTCCAGTTCAGGCGCACGAGCAGGGCGGTGACGTTGGCGATGGTCGCGATCGAGATCCACCCGAGGTAGATCCCGAAGGCGGCCTTGGCCAGGCCGAGCGGCTGGCCTTGGAGCTTGAGATTGATGAGGATCAGGGTCACGAGCAGCCCGGCCATGACGAGCAGAGAGAGCGGCACTTTCTCGTAGTGCCAGGCGACGATCCACAGCCCGTTCAGAAAGCAGGAGACGGCGAACAGCCAGCCGACGCTTTCGGCGAGCGGTGCGCCCTTCTCGGAGAATTGAATGACGCAGAAGCCGGCCAGCAGCAGATAGATGACCCCCCAGATAGAGAACGTGACGCCGGCCGGCACGAAGAGGTTGGGATAGGCGTCGGACAGCTCTCCGGTCGTCTTCCCCCCGAGCGGCAAGGCGTTGGCCAGATAGTTCATGACGATCATCCCGGCGAAAAAAACCAGGTTCAGATATCGGATCATGGTCTTCCCTCCTCCGCTCCTAATCCGCGATAGGCAAGCTCGCTGAAGCGCCGAGCCTCGTCCTCTCCGAGAAGCAGCTCGAGGCCGAGGCGGAGAGGCAGGGGTCAGCTCTCGCGGACCTTGGCGATGGAGCAGACCCGGTCCTTGGCCTCGAGGTTGATGATGCGAACGCCCTGGGTGGCCCGGCCCGATGAGCGGACCTGGGTCGTCGGGATGCCGATGACCTTGCCCTCGGCGGTGATGACCAGGAGGTCCTCCTCGTTGATGCCGACCATGGCCAGGGCGTGGCCGATCTTCGGCGTGATGCGCAGATTGAGAACGCCCTGCCCGCCGCGGCGCTTCAGGGGATACATGTCGGAGGCCGTCTTCTTGCCGTAGCCGCGCTCGGACGCGGTGAAGATGAACTTGTCGTCCGGGCCGACGACGATCATGCCGATGACCCGGTCCTTGGGCTTGAGGCGGATGCCCCGGACGCCCGAAGCCGTCCGGCCCATCGGGCGGACGTCCGACTCCTTGAAGCTCAGGGCCCGGCCGAGCCTGGTGCCGATGACGATGTTGTTCTTCCCGGTCGAGATCTGGGCCGAGAACAGCTCCGACTTCGGGCGGAGGTTGACGGCCAGGATGCCGCCCCGCCTGACGTTCCGGAAGTCCGACAGGCGCGTCTTCTTGATGATGCCGTCCGACGTCAGCATGACCACGAACTGGTTCTCGCTGAAATCCTTGACGGCCAGGACCGAGGCCGGCTTCTCGCCGGGCTGGAACTCGACCAGGTTGGCGATGGCCTTGCCCCGCCCGGAGACGCCCACGTCGGGCACGTCGAGGGCCCTGAGCCAGTAGAGGCGCCCCTTGTCCGTGAAGACGAGGAGATAGCTGTGCGTCGAGCAGACATAGAGGTCCTCGACGACGTCCTCGGCCTTCATCTCGATGCCCTTGCGGCCCTTGCCGCCCCGGGCCTGGAACTTGTAGGAGGTCAGCGAGGTCCGCTTGATGTAGCCGCTCGAGGTGCAGACGATGGCCACGTCCTCTTCCTTGACCAGGTCCTCGGGCCGGAGCTCCGAGACGGCCTCGTCGCGGATCTCGGTCCGCCGCTCGCTGCCGTACTCCTCCTTGACCTCCTTGAGCTCCCTGACGATGATGGCATAGACGAGCTTCTCGTCCTTGAGGATCTTGCGGAGCTCGGCGATCTTCTTCTTGAGCTCGGCGTATTCCTGCTGGATCTTCTCGCGCTCGAGCTTGGTCAGGCGCTGGAGGGGCATGTCGAGGATGGCCTGGGCCTGGATCTGGGTCAGCTTGAACTTCTCCATGAGGCCGCGGCGGGCCTCATCGACGTTGGCCGAGGCCCGGATGAGCTTGATGATGGCGTCGAGGTTGTCGAGGCAGATGACCAGGCCCTCCAAAATGTGGGCCCGTTCCTCGGCCTTGCGCAGCTCGAAGCGCGTCCGCCGCAGGACGACCTCCTTGCGGTGGGCGATGAAGTATTTCATGATGTCGACCAGGCCCAGGGTCTTGGGCTGCTTGTCGACGATGGCCAGCATGATGATGCCGAAGGAGATCTGCAGCTGGGTGTGCTTGTAGAGGTTGTTGAGGATGATCTCCGGCAGCTCGCCGCGCTTGACCTCGACGACGATGCGCATGCCGTCGCGGTCGGACTCGTCGCGGATGTCGGCGACGCCCTCGATCCGCTTCTCGTTGACCAGCTGGGCGATGGACTCGAGGAGGCGCGACTTGTTGACCTGGTAGGGGATCTCGATGACGACGATCTTGTCCTTCTCGCCCTTGGCCCCCCGCTCGATGACCGTCTTGGCCCGAAGGTGGACGACGCCCCGGCCGCTCTGGTAGGCGTCGAGGAAGCCCTGGCGGCCGTAGATGATGCCGCCCGTGGGGAAGTCCGGCCCCTGGACGTGCTTGAGGACGTCCTTGAGCGGGGCGTTGGGGTGCTCGATGAGGTGGATGACGCCGTTGCAGACCTCGGTCAGGTTGTGGGGCGGGATGTTGGTGGCCATGCCGACGGCGATGCCGTTGCCGCCGTTGACCAGGAGGTTGGGGAACTTGGCCGGCAGGACCTCGGGCATGGTCAGGCTCTCGTCGTAGTTGGGGACGAAGTTGACCGTCTCCTTGTCGATGTCGGCCATCAGCTCGTGGGCCAGCTTCTTCAGCCGGACCTCGGTGTAGCGCATGGCCGCCGGCGGGTCGCCGTCGACGCTGCCGAAGTTGCCCTGGCCGTCGACCAGCGGGTCTCGCAGGCTGAAGTCCTGGGCCATGCGGACCAGGGTGTCGTAGGCGGCCTGGTCGCCGTGGGGGTGGAATTTCCCGATGACGTCGCCGACGATGCGGGCCGATTTCTTGTAGGGCTTGTTGTAATAGGTCCCGCTCTCATACATGGCGTAGAGGACGCGGCGGTGGACCGGCTTGAGGCCGTCCTTGATATCGGGGATGGCCCGGCCGATGATGACGCTCATGGCGTAGTCGAGGTAGGAGCGGCGCATCTCCTCTTCGAGGCTGACGACCGGGTGGTGCTCTTTCGGTTCGGTGTCCATGGGAACTCCTTGTCGGGCCCGCCGGACGGCGGGGTCCTCAGACGTCGAGGTTGAGGGCCTCCAGGGCGTTGGTTTCGATGAATTTCTTGCGCTCGTCGACCTCGTCGCCCATGAGAACGGTGAAGATCCGGTCGGCCTGGGCGGCGTCGACGATGGAGACCTTGAGGAGCGAGCGCCGCTCGGGGTCCATGGTCGTCTCCCAGAGCTGCGTCGGGGTCATCTCCCCGAGGCCCTTGTAGCGCTGGATGTTGATCCCCTTCTTGCCCTTCTCGAAGAGGTAGTCGAGGAGCTTGTTCTCGTTCTCCAGGGTCTCCTTCTCGATCCCGTCGCCGTTGGTCAGGACGGCGTAGGGCCCCTTCATCCCCTCGAGCTCCTGGCTGATCTTGGACAGGTTCTTGTACTCGGAGGAGGTCACCAGGTCCATGCCGATCCTGCCGGCGACAGCCAGGCCGTTGAGCTGGTAGGCGAATTCGATCTCGAAGACGCCGTACTCCTCGTCGCGGACGATCCTGGTCGTGAAGCCCTTTTCGGCGACGAGCTTCGAGACCTTCTCGACGTTCTTCTTCGAGCTCAGGAACTCCTGGCCGTCGACGCCGTTGCGGATGAGGAGGTCGATGAGGAACAGGGGGTAGCTCTTGCGCTCGAAGAACATGGCGTAGCTCTTCTTGGCCATCAGGTTGCGGAAGAATTTCCGGAACTTCTCGCCCTCGAGGATGTCCTTGCGGCCGCCGGTCCGGACCTTGAACTCCTCGGAGATCTTGCGGACCATGAACTTCTCGTAGTCCCGTTCGTCCTTGATGTACTGGACATCCTTGCCGCGGGAGACCTTGTAGAGGGGGGCCTGGGCGATGTACAGGTGGCCGCGCTCGATGAGCTGGGCCATCTGGCGGTAGAAGAAGGTCATGAGGAGCGTTCGGATGTGGGAGCCGTCGACGTCGGCGTCGGTCATCATGATGACCTTGTGGTAGCGGAGCTTGTCGAGACTGTCTTCGGACTGCTCGACGCCGATGCCCAGGGCGGCGAACATCGTCCCGATCTCCTCGTTCTTGAGGATCTTGTCGAAACGGGCCTTTTCGACGTTCAGGATCTTGCCCTTGAGCGGAAGGATGGCCTGGAAGCGGCGGTCGCGGCCCTGCTTGGCCGAGCCGCCGGCCGAATCGCCCTCGACGATGAAGATCTCGGAGGTCTTCGGGTCGCGGTCCTGGCAGTCGGCGAGCTTGCCCGGCAGCGAGGTCGACTCGAGGACCCCCTTTCGACGGGCCAGCTCGCGGGCCTTGCGGGCGGCCTCGCGGGCCCGGGCGGCGTCGAGGATCTTCATGACGATCTTCTTGGCGACCGAGGGGTTCTCCTCGAGGTAGGACGCCAGCTGCTCGTTGACGATGGACTCGACGATGCCCTTGACCTCGGAGTTGCCGAGCTTGGTCTTGGTCTGGCCCTCGAACTGGGGGTCCTTGATCTTGATGCTCAGGACGGCCGCCAGCCCCTCCCGGCAGTCGTCGCCGGTGATGTTCTCGTTGAGGTCCTTGAGGAGGTTGTGGGCGCCGGCGTAGGTGTTGATCGAGCGGGTCAGGGCGGCCTTGAAGCCGATCAGATGGGTGCCGCCCTCGGTCGTATTGATGTTGTTGACGAACGAGAAGATCGTCTCGGCGTAGGACATGTTGTACTGGAGGGCCAGATCGACGAAGACGCCCTCGCGCTCCCCTTCGAAGACGATGGGCTTGGGATTGATGGTCTGCTTGCTCTGGTTGATGTACTCGACGAACTCGCGGATGCCGCCCTTGTACTGGAACTCGTGGGACTTGTTGGTCCGCTCGTCGGTGATCGAGATCCTGAGGCCCTTGTTGAGGAACGACAGCTCCCGGAGGCGCTGGGCCAGGATCTCGAAGTTGTACTCGGTGAGCTCGAATACGTCGTCGTCGGGCCAGAAGGTCACCTTGGTCCCGGTCTTCTTGGTCTTGCCGATCTGCTTCAGCTTGGTGACCGGGTTGCCGCGTTCGTAGCTCTGGGTGAAGATGCCGCCCTCGCGTTTGATCTCGAGGTCGAGGCGCTTGGACAGGGCGTTGACGACCGAGACGCCGACGCCGTGCAGGCCTCCCGAGACCTTGTAGGTCTTCTGGTCGAACTTGCCGCCGGCGTGGAGCATGGTCATGACGACCTCAGCCGCCGACTTCTTCTCTTTCTTGTGCTGGCCGACGGGGATGCCGCGGCCGTTGTCGATGACGGTGATGGCGTTGTCGACGTGGATAAGGACCTCGATCTCGGTGCAGTGGCCGGCCAGGGCCTCGTCGACGCTGTTGTCGACGACCTCGTAGACGAGGTGGTGGAGGCCCTCGGTGCCGGTGCTGCCGATGTACATGGCCGGCCGCTTGCGGACGGCCTCCAGGCCCTTGAGGACCTTGATGCTCTCAGCGGTATACTTTTCTTGTGTCATGCGCGTTCACTTCGGGAAAAAATCGCGGGTTTCCGGAGCGGGGAGTTCACGGCACCCGTTGGGTATTTTCCGAGAACAAATTATAGCAAAAAAGGGCCGCAAAAGTAAAGAAAAATGTGATATTTTCATGAAATATTTCTTTTTTGTTATCAATAATTTATGGCTGGCCCAAAGCGCCTTTCCCCAGGCTCGCCGTTGATCCATCTGAAAGGACGCTCGAGGGGGCCATTTTTTCTCACAGTTAGGGGTCAAATCTCCACTTATTAAATTCTTCGCGCGACCTCTGGGTACGGGATCCCCTTCTTATTTGCTATAATTTCTTCATGCCGGCCAACCTGCCGCCCGAATACCACAAGATCGAGGCCGAGCTGCGCACGGCCCGCACCCCCCAGGAGAAGATCGACATCTACGAGCGGCTCATCCGCGTCATCCCCCACCACAAGGGCACCGACAAGCTCATCGCCATGTACCGGCAGAAGATCGCCAAGGCCCGCGATGAGGGCGAGCGGCGGGCCTCGACGGCCAAGCACGCCCCGACCCACAAGGTCGAACGATCCGGGGCCGGGCAGGTCGTGCTCGTCGGGCCGCCGAACGCCGGCAAATCCAGCCTGGTCAAGGCGCTCACGGGCTCGGCCGTCGAGATCGCCGATTATCCGTTCACGACCCGCTTCCCATCCCCCTTCATGATGCCCTTCGAGAACGTCAAGGTCCAGCTCGTCGACACACCCCCTATGACGGGCGAGCTCATGGAGACCTGGTTCCCCGAGATGGTCAAGATGGCCGACGCCGTCCTCCTCGTCGCCGACCTCTCCGACCCCGACGCGGCCTCGGTCCTCGGCGGCGTCATCGGACGGCTCAAGGAGCGGAAGGTCGAGCTCGTCCGGGCGGACGCCGACGTTCCTCCCCCCTATTTCCCCTTCCGCAAGCGGGCGCTCATCGCGGCCAACAAGCTCGACGCCGAGAGCGCGCCGCGAGCTTTCGAGGAGCTCGGACTTCTCCTCGACGGGCCGTTCGAGCGCCTGGCCGTCTCGGCCTCCTCCGGCCGCGGCCTCGAGGCGCTCCGCCGGGCCGTCTTCGGCCTCCTCCGCGTCGTCCGCGTCTACAGCAAGGCGCCCGGCAAGAAGCCCGAGAAGGACTCGCCCTTCACCCTCAAGATCGGCAGCACCGTCCTCGACATGGCCCGGGCCGTCCACAAAGATTTCTCGGAAAAGCTCCAATACGCCCGCGTCTGGAACGCCGACGGCCTCGACGGCCTCCGGGTCAACCGCGACTACGTCCTGTCCGACGAGGACGTCGTCGAGCTCCACATCTGAGCGGCGTCACTTCACGATCTCGGCTTTGATGAGGTTGGTCGTCCCCGGCACGCCCGTCGGCACTCCGGCCGTGATGACCACGGTCTGGCCTTTCCTGACCAGGCCCGCCTTCTTGGCGGCCTTCATGGCGGCCGCGACCATCTCGTCCGTGCGGTCCAAACTCTCGCCCAGGACCGGCAGGACGCCCCAACACAGGGACAACTGCCGCCGCGTCTTTTCTTCGGGCGTATGGGCCAGGATGGGGACCTCGGGCCGGCACCGGGACACGAGACGGGCCGTGCTTCCCGAGCGGGTGAAGGTGACGATGGCCGCGGCCCCGACGTCGGCCGCCAGCCGCGCCGCCGCGCAGGCCACGGCCCCCGGCAGGGATCCGGGGACGGGCTCGAGCCCTTCAGGCCGAGGCCCGTCGCAAGTCGAAGGGATACGCTCGGCCTCGCTGGCGATGCGGACCATCATGGCCACGGACTCGACCGGGTATTTCCCCGCGGCCGTCTCTTCGGACAGCATGACGGCGTCCGTGCCGTCGAGGATGGCGTTGGCCACGTCGGTGACCTCGGCCCGGGTCGGCCGGGGGCTGTCGACCATGGAGCGCAGCATCTGGGTCGCGGTGATGACCGGCTTGCCCGCTTCCCGGGACCTGCGGATGAGGTCCTTCTGGACCCGGGGGATCTTCTCGAGCGGGGTCTCGACGCCGAGGTCCCCGCGAGCGACCATCAGGCCGTCGGCGGCCTCGACGATGGCGTCCATGGCGTCCAGGGCCTCGTGCTTCTCGATCTTGGCGATGACCGGGGCGCTCGCTCCGCACCGCTTCATGTGACGCCGGACGGTCGCGATGTCGCCGGCGCTGCGGACGAACGACATGGCCACGTAATCGACGTCGTTCCGAAGCCCGAAGCGTAGGTCGTCCCGGTCCTTGGCCGTCAGGCTGGGGGTCCGCAGCGTCCGGGCCGGCAGGTTGATGCCCTTGAAAGAATTGAGCGGGCCGCCGATGACCACCCGGCAGCGGATGTCCCGCCCGTCGGCGGCTACGACCTCGAGCTCGAGGGACCCGTCGCTCAGAAGGAGCGTGTCCCCCTTGCGGACGTCGGCGACCATGGCCGGGTAATTGATCGAAACGGTCCGCGCGTCGCCGAGCACCTTGCGGGCCGTCAAGGTGAAGGCCGCCCCCGGCTCGAGGATGACCGGCCCGTCGCGGATCGGGCCGATGCGGATCTTCGGGCCGGCCAGGTCCTGGAGGATGGCCACGGGGCGGCCCAGGCCCCGGGCGATCTTCCGCAGGGCGGCGATCGTCCGGCCGTGCTCCGCTTGGGTGCCGTGCGAGAAGTTCAAGCGGGCGACGTCCATTCCGGCCCGGACCAGCCGCTCCAGGATTTCCGGCGGCCGCGAAGCGGGCCCGACGGTGCAGACGATCTTGGTTTTGATCATGGGCGCGGTCCTCCTCATTACCCTTTCCTCATTATAAGACAAATCGCGGATCGATGTCCGCTTGACGTGAGTTCGGGGCGCGGTCAACACTCTTCCCCATCTCCCCTTCTTGCCCTACTCGTCGGATGGGGGTGAGCCGCGAGAGGAACTGTCCCGAGGAGAATTGTGCGATCACCCCGCGGCGGGGTGAAGGCCCGCACGGCGCCCGCGCTCAGTCGCGAAAATCGAGCTCGGGTGCCGTCCCCATGTCCAGGACGGCCACGAACAGCAGTCGGGTGATGTCCTCCATGATCTCGGGAGTGACCAGGCTCAGATTGTCCCGGGTGTTGTGGTAGGTCGGTTTCTCGGACCGGAAGCCGAAGGACCCGACGGTAACGCCGGGCACGCCCTTCCAGAGGAACCAGGTGACGTCCTGCCGGGGCCGGGCCAGGTTGGCGAACGAGCTGGCGGTCATGATCCGGTGAATATATCTCTGGTTGGCCTTCTCCAGGAAATCGTACAGGGCCGGGAAATTCCTGCCGGCCATGACGCTGACCTTGTCGCCCGAGCCGGGGCCTTCCATGTTGATGTAGGCCACGGTCTTGTCGAGCGGCACGACCGGCGCCCGGTTGACGTAGAAATCGGAGCCGGCCACAGCCTGCTCCTCGGCCCCGAAGAGCAGGAACATGACGGAGCGCTTCGGCTTGATTTCGCAACGGGCCATGGCTTCGGCGACCCCCAGGGTGACGGCCACGGCCGTGGCGTTGTCGTTGGCCCCGGGCATCATCTGCCCGCAGTAGTATCCCAGGTGGTCCAGGTGGCCGCCGAGGATGATGACCTCCTCCTTGAGGGCCGGGTCGGTGCCCTCGAGGATGCCGATGACGTTCCGGCCGACGCCGTCGGGAACATGCCGGGTCGCCGTCCGGACGGTGGCCACCTTTCCCGTGGCGAAGGAGCGGGGCTTGAGGGTCTCGCGGATGGCCTTGACGACCTCGCCGTGGGCCTTTCCCGTCCCGGCGAAAATGTCGTTGGTCGCGGCCGCCCCGACGTGGCTGTAGATGAAGTCCTCGCGGTCGACGTTGTT
>Ga0194125_10003197_pt1 | contig 26670 bp, 15 predicted proteins | sample TA2KigC250mmetaG_FD_148626 | JGI IMG/M metagenome (GOLD analysis project Ga0194125, IMG submission 148626) | Freshwater microbial communities from Lake Tanganyika, Tanzania - TA2015034 Kigoma Deep Cast 250m | ecosystem: Environmental > Aquatic > Freshwater > Lake | place: Tanzania: Lake... | reverse complement strand
GCGCCCGTTACGCGCGAGACCTCGTTCTCCCGGGGCGGAATCGGCACAGCGTCGGTCCTGTCGGCGTACTGCGCAGCCGTAGCGTCCCACACGATAGCCGCATCAAGTTGACCCATCGTCACCTGGATGCCCAGTTCGTTCACGGTAACGCTGGCGAACGCCAGGTTCTTTGCAACCGCATCCTGCGAAATGGCGGACTTGGCGAAGATGGCCCGGCTTGCGCGGCCAACCTGGCAGGCGTCGGGGTTGCCCAGGCCCAGGCGGACGCCAGGGGCGACCAGGTCGGCCACGCCGGCAATCTTCTTCGGGTTCCCCTTCTGGACCAGGATGACAGGCACGAACCAGCAGAGGTCGGTCTTTGAGAGCACGAGGTCCTCTTGCTCGGCCAGTTCTACGTACCAGAAGTCACCGGGGATGAAGAGGTCTCCGCGGCCGGCGAGGCGGAGCCGCGAGATGATCATGCCGCTGCCGCCGTAGTCGCACTGAACGGCCACGCCCGCCTTGGCGCGGAAGGCCTCGGCCAGTTCGTCCATGGCCGACTTGAGGCCGGCGCCGACGTAGGCCAGCAGAACCGTAGCCGGCTGGTCGGCAGACGCCCCGCCCTGGGCGCCGGCCGGCTGCGCCGGCGGCTCGGCAGCGCCGCCCGATTGGGCCGCGCTGCGCCCTGCCTGTGCCGCCGCTCCGTCTTCCAGCCGCCGCGGACCGGCCGGCGGCGGCGAGTACCCCAGCCGCTGCCACACTTCCTGGGTCTTATCCGATGCCGCGTACTCCGCGAACGCGCGGGCTTCCTGCGGGCGGCGGCTGCTATTCAGGACGTCAATCGTTACCTTGACTACGCCCATGTCAATGTGGCCGAACGTCGGACTGGTTACTGCATCAACCCCCGGCTGAAGGCGGAACTCCGGCTCGATGGGCACGGCGTCAAGTTTCTCGCGCCGCAGGAACACGACGGCGTTCCAGACGATTGTTGCGTCGGCGTGGCCGATGATGACGGCGTTTGCCGCCTCGCCGCCCTGTCGCGTCCGGGTCGCCACGTTCTTCTCCACCGCCTCCGTCAGGCCGGCCTTCGCGAGCATCCGGGTCACCAGGTGCCCCGCGGTGCTGTACATGGCATCCGTCAGAATCAGCCGCAGGCCCGGCTGCGCAAGGCCCTTCAGGCCCTGGATGTTCTTCGGGTTCCCCTTCGGGACGGCGATGACCGGCTGGAGGGTGGCAACGACCCATCCGCCCGCACCCAGGCCCTTCAAGACAAGGGAGGCGTGGAACGGGTCGTGGGCCACGTACAGGTCGCCGCGGCCGGTGGTCTCGGCCTTGATGAGGTTGGAGCCGGAGTCGCCGAAGTCCAGTTCGATGCGCCGGCCGGTCTCGTCCTGGTAGGCGCGGGCGAGTTCCTCCATGGCCGGCCGCATCGTGCCGCCGATGTAGCAGCGGAGCGGTTCTTCGGCGGCCTCCTGGCCCCCGCCGCAGCCGGCCATGAGGGGGAGCGCGGCCAGAAGCGCCGCCGCCAGGATACTCGTGCAGCAGGTTCGAACGGGGCAATGCGGCTTGCTGGCGTTCATGTCTGCTCCTTCGCGGTTGTCGGACGCAACGTGGGTATCTTACAGCGAACCGTGGCCGATGGGAAGGGCCGGGTGCCATGCTTTCCGCGGCGCTTGCGAATCAGAGCCGCGACCGTCAGGGAGCGATGCCGTCGGGCTTGCCACGGCGTCGCCCCGACGAGCCGGGCTGCCCAGCGCAACTACACCGCTCCCTGACGGTCGCGGCTCTGATTCACGGTCGTGGCTGGCGATCGATTTTTTGTTTTGCAATCCGCTGCGGCACCCACTATATCCTGCCCGTGGGTACGGCCTTCACCGCCATCGAAATGCTGTCCAGTCACGCAAGGGGGACGTATGAACTACCGCCAGTTCGCCCGCAAGCAGATAGTGTCCATCCGCAAGACCGTAGGCGCCGCCGCGGTCGTGAGCGCCCTTTCCGGGGGCGTGGACAGCGCCGTAACGACCGTCCTGGGCGCCAGGGCGCTGGGCAGGCGCCTGAAGGTCCTGTTCATAGACGACGGCCTTATGAGGCAGGACGAGCCGCAGACAGTCCGCAAGACGTTCGCCCGCCTGGGCATCAAGGTGACCGTCGTACAGGCCGCGCCGAGGTTCTTTGCCGCGCTGGCGGGCCTGACGGACCCGGAGGAGAAGCGCAAGGCCTTCCGCGACACGTTCTACAAGGTGTTCAGCGAGGCGGTGCGGCGGTCGGGGGCGGAGTTCCTGCTTCAAGGGACGATCGCCGCCGACATCGTCGAGACCCGCAAGGGCGTCAAGACGCAGCACAACGTGCTGGACCAGATCGGCATCAGCGCGAAGCGCGGCTACGGATTCACAACAATCGAGCCCCTCAGGGACCTCTACAAGCCCGGCGTTCGCAAGGTCGGCCGCGCGCTCGGCCTGCCGGCGGCGATGTATGAGCGGATGCCCTTCCCCGGCCCCGGCCTCTCTTGCCGCGTGCTGGGCGAAGTTACGCCCGAGCGCGTGGCCATCGTCCGCCGCGCGTGCTTCATCGTCGAGCAGGAGACGGCGCGCTTCAGGAAGTTCCAGGCGTTCGCCGTGCTCCTTGCCGACCGGGCGACGGGCGTAACAAGGGGCGGCCGGCGCGCCTTCGGCCACATCGTCGCCGTGCGCTGCGTCGATTCTAAAGACGCCATCACGGCGTCGCCCACGCGGCTGCCCTGGCGGGTGTTCATGAAGTTGCAGCAGCGCATCACGCGCGAGGTGCCAGGAGTGGTGAAGGTAGTTTACGACCTTACGCCGAAGCCGCCGAGCACCATCGAGTACATCTGACCAGCCTGCCCCCAGGGGAACCACCTCGAACAGGAACAGGCGATGGGCAACACGAAGGCTGCGCTCGTACTGGAAGACGGCAGCGTGTTTGAGGGCCTGCCCTTCGGCGCCGCCGGAGAGGCGTTCGGCGAGACCGTCTTCTACACCGGCGTCGTCGGATACCAGGAAGTCCTGACCAACCCCTCCTACCGCGGCACGCTGGTCGTCATGACGTACCCCATCATGGGGTGCTGCGGCACGAACGGGGAGGACAACGAGTCGCCCCAGGCGCAGGCGGCCGGCCTCATCGTGCGGGAGTACAGCCCGTACTACTCCAGTTTCCGGGCCACGGCGTCGCTGGAAGAGTTCCTTTTGCAGAACCGCGTCGTGGGAATCCGCGAGGTTGACACGCGCGCCGTGGCGGTGCACCTGCGCGAGAGGGGCGAGATGCGCGGCCAGATCATCTCGGGCGACTTCGACCCGGCGGCGACGGCGCGGCAACTGAAGAAGCGGCCGTCGCCCTTCGCCCGGGACCTTGCCGGCGAGGCATCGTGGAAAGGCTCGCGCGACCCCGACGGGCCGCCGCGCTGCCGCCTTACCGTGCTCAACCTCGGCGTGACGAACGGTCTGCTGGACCAACTGGCGCGCCTGGGGTGCGAAGTGCAGGTGGCTGCCGCGGACGCAAAGGCCGACGACATCCTCGCGCGGGAACCCCACGGCGTCATCCTGGCGGGCGGCCCGGGCGACCCGCGCCTGCTTGCGAGCGCCGCAGATATGGTCCGGTCGCTCCTGGGCCGCACGCCCATCATGGGCGTCGGCTTGGGACACCAGGCCCTCGCGCTGGCCCTCGGCTGCCGCATACGGCGCCTCCGGACCGGGCACAGGGGCCTGAACTACCCGGTGCGCGACCTCCTGAGCGGCACATCGCTCATCACAGCGCAGCACCACAGTTTTGTGGTGGACGAATCGGCGGTCCCCGACGGGGTCGAATGGACGCACCGGAACCTGAACGACGGAACGGTTGAAGGCCTTCGCAGCCGCACGGCCGCGGCGTGGTCGGTGCAGTTCCATCCCATGCCGGACGAGACGGAGCGGCCGAGTCCGCTCCTGGCGCGGTTCTGCGAGGGCCTGCCGCCGCACTGAGAACGCCCCATGCCCAAACGAACCGACATCAAGAAGATCCTGATCATCGGCTCCGGGCCGATCGTCATCGGCCAGGCCTGCGAGTTCGATTACTCCGGGTCCCAGGCCTGCAAGGCCCTCAAGGAAGAGGGCTACCAGATCGTACTTATCAACTCCAACCCGGCGACCATCATGACCGACCCGCTGATGGCCGACCGGACGTACGTCGAGCCGATCACGGCCGAGGTCATCGAGAAGATCTTCGCGCGCGAGCGGCCCGACGCGATCCTGCCCACCGTGGGCGGCCAGACGGGCCTGAACATGGCCGTCTTCCTGGCGCGGGCCGGCGTGTACCGCAAGTACGGGGTGGATGTCCTGGGCGCAAGCGCCGAGGCCATCGCCCGCGCCGAGGACCGCGAACTCTTCAAGACCGCCATGCAGGAGATCGGCATCCGCGTCCCCGAGAGCGGCATCGCCACCAGCGTCGATGAAGGCATGGCCATCGGCGAGCGCATCGGCCTGCCCCTCATCCTGCGGCCGGCGTTCACGCTGGGCGGCTCCGGCGGATCCACCGCCTATAACCTGGAGGAACTCAAGGCCGGCCTCGGCAAGGGCCTTACGACCAGCCCCATCGGCCAGGTCCTCGTGGAGCAGTCGGTCCTGGGGTGGAAGGAAATCGAGTTCGAGGTCCTCCGCGACGCGGCCGACAACGTCATTATCGTCACGTCGATGGAGAACGTGGACCCGATGGGCGTCCATACCGGCGACTCCATGGTCGTGGCCCCCTCGCAGACGCTCACGACCCGGGAGTACGTCCATTACACCAACCTCTGCAAGCGCATCATCCGCAAGATCGACATCACGGGCGGCGGATGCAACATCCAGTTCGCCGGCAACCCCGACAACGGCGACGTGGTCATAATCGAGGTCAACCCGCGCCTGTCGCGCTCCAGCGCACTGGCGAGCAAGGCCACGGGGTTCCCCATCGCGCGGGTGGCCACGAAACTGGCCGTCGGCATGACGCTCGATGAGGTCCTGAACGACGTTACCGGCAAGACCAGCGCCTTCTTCGAGCCGACGGTGGACTACTGCGTCTTCAAGATCGCGCGCTTCACCTTCAAGAAGTTCCCGCAGGCCGACCCGACGATCAACACGTCGATGAAGTCGGTGGGCGAGGCGATGAGCATCGGCCGCACCTTCAAGGAAGCGCTCCAGAAGGGCATCCGCAGCCTGGAGATCAGCCGCTACGGCCTCGGCTTTGACGGCCGGGACCACCTCGTCCCTCCGCCGGCCGACGACGTGGAACTGGCACACAAACTGGTCGTCCCGAACGACAAGCGGCACTTCTACGTACAGCACGCCCTCCAGAAGGGCTGGCCCGCACAGAAGGTGGCCGACCTGACGAAGATGGACCGCTGGTTCATCGAGAACATCCGCGAACTCATCGAGATCGCCCGCCGCGTGGCCGGCTACCAGGGGCCGGAGGGCCTCGCCCGCCTGCCCACGGACCTCCTGCGGGAGGCCAAGCGCGCGGGATTCTCCGACGTGCAACTGGGCCACCTGACCGGCACGGGCGAACTGGCCGCCTATGCCGAGCGCCAGAAACGCGGCGTCCGCCCGGCGTACAAACTGGTCGACACCTGCGCGGGCGAGTTCAGCGCCGACCGGCCCTACTACTATTCCACCTACGAGCCGGTCGATGAGAACCGCGTGACGAACCGCAGGAAGATCCTCATCCTGGGCGGCGGGCCGAACCGCATCGGCCAGGGCATCGAGTTCGACTACTGCTGCTGCCACGCCTCGTACGCCGTCAAGGAACTCGGATACGAGGCCATCCTCGTCAACTCGAACCCCGAGACGGTATCAACCGATTACGATACGTCTGACAAACTGTATTTTGAGCCGCTGACACGCGAGGACGTCCTGGCCATCGTCCAGGCCGAGAACCCTGAGGGCGTCATCGTCCAACTCGGCGGCCAGACGCCCCTGAACCTGGCCGTGCCGCTGGAGCAGGCCGGCGTCCGCATCCTGGGCACCAGCCCGGATTCCATCGACCGCGCCGAGGACCGCGAGCGCTTCAAGCAACTCCTCGACGAACTGGGCCTCATCCAGCCGCCCAACGGCACGGCCACGTCGCTGGAGGATGCCCGGGCCATCGCCGCCGAGATCGGATACCCGGTGGTCATCCGGCCGTCGTACGTCCTGGGCGGCACGGCCATGGAGATCGTGTACGACGAGACGGACCTGGCCCGGTTCATGGCCGAGGCCAAGATCGCCTCCGACACGTTCGGCGACCACCCCATCCTCATCGACAAGTTCATCGACAACGCCATCGAGGTGGACGTTGACGCCGTGGCCGACGGACGCCGGTGCGTCATCGGCGGCGTGCTGGAGCACATCGAGCCGGCCGGCGTACACAGCGGCGACGCTGCCATGGTCCTCCCGCCCACCACCCTCACAGACCAGACCGTCGAGCGCCTGGCGGAGTGCACGCGGGCCATGGCCAAGGCCCTCCAGGTCAAGGGCCTCATGAACGTCCAGTACGCCGTCAAGGGCGACACGATTTACGTCTTCGAGGTCAACCCGCGCGCAAGCCGCACCGTGCCCTTCGTCTCGAAGGCAATCGGCGTGCCGCTGGCGAACATCGCCACCAAGATCATGCTCGGCCGCACGCTGGAGGAACTGGGCTTCACGAAGGAGATCGTGCCGGAGCACTTCGCGGTGAAACAGTCGGTCTTCCCGTTCGTGCGCTTTCCCGGCGTGGACGCGGTGCTGGGGCCCGAGATGAAATCAACCGGCGAGGTCATGGGCATCGACGCTTCGTTCGGCGTGGCCTGCGCCAAGGGGCTCCAGGGGGCCGGGCACGCCCTGCCGACGGAAGGCACGGTCTTCATCTCGGTCCGCAACGCCGACAAACGCGACATCATCTTCATCGCCAAGAAACTGGAGGACTTGGGCTTCGACCTCGCGGCCACCGAGGGGACGGCGGCGGCCCTGGCCCGCAACGACGTGAGCGTGCGCATGCTCCAGCGCATCAGCGTCGGCCGCCCGAACATCGTCGATATGATAAAGAACCGCGACGTCCGCCTCATCATCAACACCGTGAGCGGCAAGACCCCGCGCAAAGACGAGGTCGCCATCCGCACGCTCGCCATCGCGCACGGCGTGCCGCTCATCAGCACCGTGAGCGCCGCGGCGGCGTTCGTCGGCGGCATAGAGGCCATGAAGAAGCACGGCCTTTCCGTCAAGTCGCTCCAGGAATACGGCCAGCACTACACGCCGCCGAACACCCCCGCCGCGCGTAAGTAGTCCGTCAACCTTCCAGAACGCAGGCCGGCGCAGCGCCCCGGCCTGCCCGCAGGCCGGCAGGCGGGGCATTCCCTCGAAGGAGCCGGGGCGTTGCCCCGCCCTGCTCAAGCGAAAGCATGCGCCCGGCCGACGGTGGACATGCTTTCCGAGCAGCGCAAAAGCATGGCATCCACAAAGTGAAGGTTGACGGACATTGCCGGCGGGGGCAGTTATTCCGTCTCGTCCCTGAGCCATTGACGCCGCCGCCCGCGCCGGGTACAGTCGGCGGTGACCGAAGCCGGGCTTTCCCCTGAACGGTTAAGGAGACCTCGCATGCGGCAGCGTCCCGCGTTCTCCCGTGTGAGCCTTGTGCGATCCGCGGCTGCCCTGTTCGCGGCAGCCGCCGTGGTGGCGTGCCTTGCGCCTGCGGCAAGAGCCGCCGACCCGCCGGCGTCGCGGGCCGAGGCCGCAGCGGCCCAGGCCGCGGCCGCAGGGAACCTTGCAGAACGCCTCGGCGCATCGCGCGGCATCGTGGTCCTTCTTGAGGACGAGAACTGCCGCCAGGCGCTCGACCTGGCCCGCGCGACCGACCTCATCATTTATGTGCAATTCTCAAGCGCGGCCGACGCCGACGCGGCGGCCCGCGCGGTCGAGGCGGCCGGATTCCTGGGATCGCGCATCTACGTCGAGCACGGCCGCCCCTCGCGGCTGCACCTGGCGGACAACACGGCCGACGCAGTCCGCGCCCCGGCGGGGCCCGCCGGGGCGCCGAAGGACGAAATCCTGCGCGTCCTGCGGCCGCAGGGCAAGGCCATCATCGGCCGCGGTGAGGAATGGACGAAACCTTTCCCGCCGGGCGTTGACGATTGGACCCACCACTATCACGGCCCGGACAACAACCCCCTGTCGGCCGACCGCGCGGCCCGTGCGCCGTACCTGACGCAGTTCATCGCCGAGCCGCGCTACGCCCCCGCCCCGCAGGCGGTCGTGGCGTCGGCCGGGCGGCTCTTCCTCGCCCTCGGCCACGTCGCCTGGCACCAGCGCGAGGAACCGTGGCTGAACACGCTGGTGGCCCTCAGCGGCTACAACGGAAGCCTCCTCTGGAAGCGGCCCCTCACGCCCGGCATCATGGTCGACCGCTCCACCATAATCGCCACGCCGGATACGCTGTACCTGGCGGACGATGAGTCGTGCAAACTCCTCGACCCCGCCACAGGCCGCGTCATGGGCGAACTGAAGGCCCCCGCCGACCAGACTGAAGGCCCCTTCTGGAAGTGGATGGCACTTGACGGCGGCACGCTCCTGGCCCTCGTCGGCAAACCGGACCCGCTGGACCCCGACGCCCGCTGGAAGAGCACGAACCACGGCTGGCCGTGGACCGGCATCTCGCAAGGATATAACAAATCGGAATACGAGTGGGGCTTCGCGAAGGACCTCCTGGCCCTCGACCCGAAGACCGGCAAGGTCCTCTGGCGCCATCACGAAGACGAGCCGATGGACAGCCGCGCGCTGGCCCTGAAGGCCGGCCGCGTGTACGTCGCCTCGTTCGGCAAGTACCTGGCGGCCCTCGACGCCGCCACCGGACGCGAACTCTGGCGCCGCACCGCACAGCGAGACCGCGACCTCTTCGAGGCCATCGGCCCCTACCGCCCCGGACACGGCTACGTCGGCGGGTGGAAGAGCACCGTGTACCTCAAGTGCACCGAAAAGGCCCTGTACCTCGTCGGGCCGCAGGTCAACTGGGTCACCGCCGTGTCGGCCGACGACGGCCGGCTCATGTGGACGTATCCCGTCAAGGACATGCAGGTTGTCATTCGCGACGACGGCCTTTACGCCATCGGGCCGCAGAACCAGACGGGCCAGTCGAAGCGCCTTGACCCGATGACCGGCTCCGTGCTGGCCGCGTTCGACGTATCCCGCCGCGCGTGCACGCGCACCACCGGCACGGCCGACGGCGTCTTTTTCCGCGCCTTTGAGGGCACAGCGCGGCTGGACGTTGCAACCGCCCAGATGCAGTGGATGACGCCGATGCGCCCGCAGTGCCACGTGGGCGTCATCGCGGCGAGCGGCCACCTGTACTGGTCGCCCTGGGCGTGCGACTGCAACCTCCAGATGTTCGGCGCAATCGCCCTCGCGCCCGCGGGGAACTTCAAGTTCGACGCCGCCGCAACCGACGCGGAGCGGCTGGAGGCGCCCGACCGCGCCGCCGAGGTCGCGCCGGTGGCGGAGTCGCCTGCCGACTGGCCCGCGTACCGCGCCGACGTCCGGCGCACGGCCCGCTCGGCCGCAGAGGTCCCCGGCAAGGTCTCGCGCCAGTGGGAGTTTGCGCCGAAGCAGCCGTTTGAGCCCACCGCGCCGGTGGCCGCAGGGGGCCTTGTGTTCTTCGGCGGGTCGGACGGCATCGTCCGCTCCCTCGACGCCGGCACGGGCCGCCCGCGATGGACCGCCATCACCGGCGGGGCGATCCGCTACCCGCCCGCCATCGCCGCCGGCCGCGCGCTGGTCGGCTCGGGCGACGGGTGGGCCTACGCCCTGGAGACCGCCACGGGCCGCCGCCTGTGGCGGTTCCGCGCATCGCCACTGCCCCGCAAAATCTGCGTTTACGGCGCACTTCTTGACACCTGGCCCGTGGCCGCGGGAGTGCTCGTGGACGGCGGCACGGCGTACCTGGCAGCCGGCATCAACAACTTCGATGGCACGCATGTGTATGCGTTGGATGCCGCCACGGGGCGCCTCAAGTGGCAGAACAACACTTCCGGGCACCTTGACCCGTGGTCGCGGCGCGGCGTGGCCGTCCAGGGCGAGATGCTCCTGGACGGCGGCAAACTGTACCTGGCGGGTGGCGACGCCGTATCGCCCGCCGTCTTCGACGCCGCCACCGGCACGTGCCTCAGCCCGGCGCCCACGGCGCGCGGCTCGCAGGCGCCGCGAGGCCGGGAACTGGCGCTGGCCGACGGCACCGTCACGGTCAGCGGCCAGCCGCTTTACAGCGACCCGGCCAGCCCCGTTTACGACAAGGGCGTCCAGTGGGACCCGCAGGCCGTGACCGCCGCCGGCGCGCGCCTGACGCTCGTGGAGGGCAAGGGCGCCGCCGGCCGCACATGGTCGCTCGTGGCCCGCGACGAGGGCGGCAAGGAACTCTGGTCGGAGCCCCTGCCGGGCGAGCCCGTCCGCTGGGGCATCTGCGTTGACCGCGCAGGGCGAATCATCGTAACCCTCCGCGGGGGTCGGGTGGTGTGCTACGGGAAGTAATCCACGGCCGGGCGGGCACGGCCGCGCGGGGCAGGCTCGGGCTTGCTCGGCACGCCTCCGGCGCATAGATTGGCGCGACCGCGGAGAAAAAGGACATGCCCACGATGCAAGAGGAAGTGCTGGACCGGCTTGCGCAGAACCGCGACGTGCTGCGGCGCATGGGGGTGCGCCGACTGGGGCTTTTCGGCTCAGCCGCGCACGGCGGCGCAGTTCCCCCCCCGCGACCTGGATTTCCTCGTCGAGTTCCAGACGAAGAGTTTCGACGCCTACATGGACCTTAAGGATTTGCTCGAGCAGTGGTTCGGCCGTCCTGTTGACCTGGTGTTGGCCGACGCGCTGAAGCCGGCGCTCAGGGACAAGGTCCTGCGGGAGACGGTCTATGCGCCGGGATTGTGACGTTTACTTGCAGGACATCCTGGAAGCCCGCGAGAAGATCGGCGCTTACGTTGGGGGCATGAGCCGCGACGCCCTGGCGGCCGACGGCAAGACCCTCGATGCAGTCGTGCGGAACCTGGAAATCATCGGAGAGGCGGCCAAGAACGTGCCGGAGGCGGTCCGGGCCGCGCACCCGGAGGTCAAATGGAAAAGAATTACCGGACTGCGCAACATCTTGGCCCACCAGTATTTCGGCGTGGACCTTGACATCGTCTGGGACGTCGTACGGAACAAGGTGCCGGCGCTGGCAGAAAGCATGCGCCGAATTCTCGGCCGCTGACGGCCCCGCCCGGTGCGTGGTGCCCGCGCCGCGGCCGTCACGATGCGCCGGGCGTCACCATCGCGGCTTCTGGTTCCCGGCGAACCACTCGCAGAGGAGCCGCTGCCGGTCGGTCGGCTGGGCGGCGGGCCTGGTGTCGGCCCGGTCGGGGCCGTGCTCGGCGCTCCAGCCGTGCCACTCGCGGAATGCGTGGTACGTCCAGTCCCACCCGCGGGCCTCGAAAATTGCGACGAGGTCCCCCAGGTAGCGGCCGGCGCTTGAATCGGGCGCCCAGCGGACGGCGCCGAACTCTCCTATGTAGATGTGTACGCCATACGTCTTCTGGAACTCCGCGACGGGCCGCAGGGCCGCTTCCAGTGCCGCCTTGTCCCACTGGCGCCCCTCGGCCGCACCGGGGTACACGTACGTCCGCTTCCCGTCGTCGTGCACGCCCTGGTGGGTGAAGATGCCGGGAGAGTACATATGTATGCTATATACGATGTGCGGCACCGGCAGGGGCCGGAGGTTCGCCAGCGCCGCCGGGCTGCCCCCCGGGGCGGGCTCGACGATTATGGCCCGCCGCGGGTCGATTTCGCGGACGGCCCGCGCGGCCCGCTCCGCGAGGCCCTGCCAGTCGTCCACGTCCTCGGCCACCGCGCCTTCAAGCGGCTCGTTCAGAAGGTCGTAGCCCCACACGGCCCTGGAGTCCTTGTAGCGGCGAGCAATCTGCCGCCATATCTCGACGAATCGTTTCTGGCACGCCGCGCTTGTAAACAGGCTCCTGCCCGGCGGCGCCCAGTGGCCGGGCCCGGTGTGAAGGTCCACCACGGCCAGAAGGCCGTGCTTCTCGCACAGCGGCAGGGCCGCGTCGAGCCGCTTCAGGTGCGATTCCAGGAAGGCGTCGTACGCCGCAAGGTCGCCCGTGTCGATGCGGGGCTTGAAGCCGCACAGTTGCCAGCGCACGAGGTTGGCGTTCCATTCCCTGCCCAGGACTCGCAGGTCCTCCTCTTTCGCATCGGGCGAGACCATGGCCCCCCGCAGCCTGGGCAGGGCGTGGCCCGTGTACGCGGGGCCGGCGGGCGCAGCCGCGGGCGCGGCGGGCGGCCGGCGGACCGTCACCTTCACGTTGTCGAACCAGGCCTTGCCCGTCACGTTCTCAAGGCCCAGAACCAGGCGCATCCGGCTGGCATCGCGCGGCACGTGCGTCTGCCACGAGACGCGCTGCCAGTCGAACGTGCCGGTGCCGAGTTCGGCCTGCGCCCAGGCCCTGTGCTCGCCCGCGACCGTGGGGGCCATGAACTTGATGCCGTTCCAGGGTTGCGGCTTGGGGGATACCGCCTCGGCCTTGACGGAGGCCGAGAGAATGAGCGTGCAGCCGCGCACTTTCTCGACCGGCAGGGGCGCCTCGACAAAAGCCGAGGCGGGGGGCGCCCCTGCGGGCCGCTCGATGAGCAGGGCGCGGCCGCCGCCCTGCCCCGCGTCGGCGGCCAGTTTCCCGGCGCCAGCGCTCCAGCCCTCAAGCGGCGCAGGGCCGTCGAAGTCGGCGGTGAATACAACATCGCCGACCTTGACCGGCTCCGCCCCGCCGGCCGTGGCGGGCGGCGCCTCGCCCGACGCTCCCGCGGCCAGCACGCCCACAATTGCCGCAGCCAGGAACGTGTTTCTCACGATTCCTCCTCCTCAGGCACAGGCGCGCGGCAGGCCGGCAGACCCCGGCGCGGTGCTGCCGCGCGCGTCATCGCCGCCGGATGGTCACGGCGGCAGCCGAGTACCGCGGCAGGCTGAAGCGGACGGTCTGCCCCAGGACTTCAACCGGCGCGGCTATGGGGCGGATGCGCTCCGGCTCGTCGAGCGTGTTGCGCGCATCGAGCGTGTCCGCCGCCACCAGTTGCATGCTCGCCCCGCCCACGGCGAAACCTTCCTTCGCCACGAGCGCCACGGCCGCCGCCTCGCCGGTCGGGTTCACGGCCTTCAAGTAAAGCGTCTTTCCGTCCTCGGCCTTCGTCGCCACGGCGCTCAGGGGACCCGCGTCGCCGGTCATCTTGACGCGCAAGGGGGCGTAATGCACGCGCCAGAGTTTCATCACCACGTAGTTCGGCGCGGGGAACCAGATGCGGTGGTCGAAGTTGATGAATGCGTTGTCCCACGCGCGGGCCGACACGTGGCGCAGGAAGAGCGCCGGGCCCGCCATGCCCACGATGTCGCCCAAGCGCTCGAAGGCGTTCAGCAGGCCGCCCGCATACAGGCCCGTGCGCCAGTCGGTGCTCTGCGCGTTCCATTCGCTGTGGTAGATGCGGACCCCGGGGTTCGCCGACGCGGCGATGATGCCGCCGGTTTCCCGGAGGAAGGCTTCCGCCCGCTCCGGGCCGCTCGCGTAGTTGGCCGGGTTCTCGTAATGGTGCGTGCTGATGTAGTCGAAGTGCTTCGCGGCGTCGCGGATGACCGCGCGGTTGTACTCCTGGCCGCGGCCCGCGGGGCCGAGCCCTCCGCTGCCGCAGGCCGCCACAATGATGCCCGGGTCCGCCTTCTTCATGGCCGGGACGAACTCGCGGACGGCGGCGGCGTACTCGTCCGGGGCCAGGCGCCAGGTCTCGTTGTCGATTTCCCAGTAGCGGACCTTGTACGGCTCAGGGTGCCCGTTTGCGGCCCGGACCCCGCCCCACTCCGACGCGGCGGGGCCGTTGCAGTACCGGACCCAGTCGCAGGCGTCGCGCAGGTACGAGGAGCGATTCTCCTTCGGATCGTGCATGCCGATATTGATAACAATAAGCGGCTCTGCCCCGACCGCGCGGCAGAGGCGCAGAAACTCGTCGGTGCCGAAGGAGTTCACGTCGACGTCGTCCCACATGGGCCGCGGGTACTTCACGCGCTGGTGCTGGGGGCCGATGCCGTCCTTCCAGCGGTACAGCGACGCGTAGCACCCGCCCGGCCAGCGGATGACCGGCGGCCGCAGGTCGGCAATCGCCTTCAGGAGGTCCGGCCGGAACCCGCCCGTCTTGCGCGACGATTCGGCCATGAGACTAACCTGGTCGAACCACACGCGGCCCTTGCCTCGCAGGCCCACCTGGATGGTGGCGTTGTCGCACCCGGCGTCGGGCTTGAACTCGAAGAGCAAGTCGTGCCACGCGTCGCCGGTCTTCGCGAGCGTCTTTTCGGCCAGCGTTTTCGTGCCGTCCAGGATCCGCACGACAAGGCCATCGGCCGCCGCCTCGCCGCGAGCCCAGAGCGACCCGTAGTACGTCTCCCCCGCGCGGACGGCCAGGGGCGTCTGAGCCAGGCCCGTCTCGCCGCCGTCGGAGACGACCTCGCGGCACTTCTCGCCGTTCAGGGCCTCCGCAGCCGCGGACACCGTTCCCACCTTGCCCGGACCGTACGGCTGCCACGAGTGAAGCCCGCCGGCCTGCGGCGGAAGGGGCGGCAGGCCCTCAAGGAGCGTCTTGCCGTCGAGCGACGAGACCCTGATGTTACGGAACCGCGCCTGCGTGCGCCACGTGCCCACGCCCACGCGGCCGGCCAGGTGGGCCTGGGCGTCATCCGTGAAGTCGATGATACGCTGGTCATCGAGCCAGACCTGGAAGTGCGGCCCCTGGCAGCGGACGCGGATGCGGTACCAGCGGCCCTCGTCAATCTTTCCGGCCGGCCGGGGCCCGACCGTCCCCCATCGCGCCTGGCCCTTGATGCTGCGCTCGACGGCGTGGCGTGCGTTCCCCCATCCGCCGAGGTTAACCCAGTAGAATTGCTTGTCGTCAACCACGCGGAAGAGGACAAGGAAGCCTTCCTCGCCGCCGGTCTTGCGGGCCTGGAGGGTGAACTCGTAGTCGGTCCAGTTCCTGTCGCCGAAGACGAGGCGGACGTTGTCGGCCGGGCCTTCCTGGACAAGTTCGGCCCCCTCTGTGCGCCACTCTGCGCCGCCGGCGGCGGCGCCACCCTCGAAACTCCGGTCCCAGATCATCTCGCCCCACAGGCCGCCGTTGACGGAGTGGTAGATGTGCTCCAGGAACTGGCCGTAGATCTTCTCGTCTATGCGGCCGACGACCTCGTCGGGGGCGATGGTGAACTCCGCGGCCCGTGCGCTTCGCCCGCCCAGCCACGCCGCCGCCGCAACCAGCAGCGCCCCGAAGACGATGACTCTCACCGTTCGGCCTCCTCGCAAGTGTCGCGGCATGACGGACTCGGTCTTCCCGCGCCCGCGCCGACACGATAAGCCGCGGCCGCCGGGAAGCCAACGGTTTTCCCGCCGCGCAATGCAGTTCTCTGCCGGGCGGGTGTGGCGGGGAAAACTTCCCTACAATGCCGACAAAAACTGTTGACAATCTTGCCGCGCTCGCTATAGTACAATCGGCCTGTCTCGAACCGGGGAAGCCCCCTCGTATTCCCCCCGCGGGGGGGCACCCCTTTTTTTATGCGCCGATTGACGGCTCCCGGCCGGGCCATGCCGAATCCGGCGGCCATCGCTCCCCTGTCAGAACCGTGTCACACCCCTCCAGCGGAACGCTTGGCGCCGGCCCCCTGCCGCGCACAATCGGGGCGCACGGCCGGAAAGGGGAAAGCGGTGCCGCTTGGCATGTTCACCCGCGCAGACGGGCGGGCCGTCCGCATCATTAAGTGCTTGAGGTTGCTCGAAGGCGACTGCTATAGTGTGGACGATCTGGCGGTCCACTTTTGCGTCAGCCGCCGGACGGTCTATCGCGACCTGCGGCTGATGGCGGCGGCAGGGGTACGGCTGATGCGCCGAACGGGCGACCGGTGTTACCACGCGCCGGCCTCGCGGCCGCCCTGACGCTCCTGGCCTCTCGAGGAGACTTCATGGACTTGAGCCGCCTGCACCGGGTCCTGCGGATCGTCACGCTCCTTCAGACCGGCCGCACGTTCAACGCCGCCCAGTTGGCGGCCGAGTGCCGCGTCTCGCGACGAACGGTCTACCGCGACCTGGCGGCCATCGAGAAGGTGGGCATCCCGTTCTTCTACAATCACGCTGAGAACGGGTACCAGATGCACGCGACGGGCCTCCTGCCGCCCATCAACCTGACGCTGGAAGAGGCGCTCGCGCTGGTGTTGATGGCGACGGAACTGGGGCGCGCAGGCCGGCTGCCCCTGTTTCAGCCCGCTCGCGACGCGGCGGCCAAGATCGAGTCGACGCTGCCGCTCGGCCTTCGGGCCGTGATGGGCCGCCTGGTGCAAAGCATGGCCGTCCGCCCGGGGCCGGTCGCGCGGCACAACGCCCTCCAGGAATCGTACCGGCTGGTGCAGCGGGCGGTCGCGCGGCGGGAGGCGATGGACGCCATTTACATCTCGTTTCACGACCAAGGCCAGATACGCACGCGCCTGGAGCCGTACTGGCTGGTGTTCCACGAACGGGCCTGGTACGTCATCGGCCGCTCGTCGCTTCACGGAGAGGTGCGGACGTTCAAACTCGGCCGCTTCAAGAACCTGGCGCTGGCAGGCAGGCCCTTCAAGCCGCCCAAGGACCTCTCGCTGGAGAAGCACCTGGGCAACGCCTGGGGCATCATGCGGGGCAAGCAGGCGTACGAGGTGGAACTCAAGTTCAGCCCGCTGGTAGGGCCGAACGTGGCCGAGGTCAACTGGCACAAGACGCAGCGCCTCCGCTGGGACGAGGAGGGTGCCGTGTACTTTTCGGCCACCGTGGACGGCCTGGATGAAATCGTCTGGTGGGTCGTGGGCTACGGCCCGGAAGTGGAGGTGCTGAAACCGCCGGAACTGCGCGATCGCGTCCGCGACATGGCCCGGCGGATGGTGCGGACTTACGAGCGGGCGTGAACGGCGGTCTGCCGTTCCAAGTTACAGGTTGCACGTTCCAGGCTCATGTGGCACGGCCGCCTTGCCCGGGTGGCATGCCCCCGCCGTTGTTGCGTGGGCATGCATGCCCGCGGAACGGATGCCGCGGGCATGCCACCCGGCCGGGCAAACCCGCCGGCTGAACTCCGGTTCGCTATTCTCGATTCTCTGTCGTTCGTCTTTTTCGTTGTTGCATCGGGACAATAGTGATACGGTGTGAACAATCGTGCGGGCGGGGCGACGCGAGGCGTGCGGTTGACGGGCGATGTGCTTCGACGGGCCGGCTATCATGCATCCAGCAGTCCGTAAGTCCATATCTTGCGGGCGCCATGCTTTCGCGCTGCTCGGAAAGCATGCCTGCCGACGCGCCAGCCCCATGCTTTCGCCCGCCACGGCGTGGCACCCCCCGGGTTCCAGGTTGAAGGCCGGCAGACCACCGGGGAGCGTTGTCGCGAGGCGGGGCGTCATGGCGGTTGCGCTGTGGGCATGCCTGGCCGCGGTGCTCAGCGGCTGCGCGTGGCGCGGGCCATCAATCGCGGCGGCGGGCGACCGAGTTCTGGCCTCGTACGGCGAGAAGGGCGCGCCGGGCGCCGTCCAACCGCGGACAGGCTCAGGCGCCGCTGCCACCGCCACGGCGGACGCCGCCGCGCGGGCCGCCAGGCCGCTGCCGAAGTCCCCGGGGCCGCTCGCCGGCTTCGTTGACCCCCTGACGAAGCGCGGCGATCGCGTGCCGATTACGCTGGAGGGATGCCTGCGGCGGGCGCTGGCGAACAACCTGGGCGTCCAGATCGCCCGTTACGGCCCACCCATCGCGCGGGCCGCCGTGCGCGAGGCCGAGGCCATGTTCGACCCCACGTGGTTCCTCAATAACGCCCTGGGGCGCATGAAGCAGGAGGCGGGCTCTTTCCTTGCGGGCGCGGACACCCTCATCGCCCGCCAGTGGGACTTCGCCACCGGCCTGGAGGGCCTTCTGCCCACCGGCGGCACATGGCAGGTTGCGCAGGACTGGACGCATTTGCGCACAAGCAGCACCTTCTTCCAGCCGAACCCGCAGTACGATGCGGACCTGATGGTCTCACTCAGCCACCCGCTGTTGCGCGGCGCGGGCCGCGACGTCACGCGCAGCCCCATCGTGCTGGCGCGGCTGGACCACAGCATCAGCGTGGCGGACTTCAAGATCCGCCTGATGGACGCCGTCCTGGGGGTCGAGCAGACCTACTGGGACCTGGTGGTGGCCGAGACGCAGGTGCAGGCCATCGACGAGGCGCTGCGGGCGGCCGAGGAGAACCTGCGCATCGCCCGCCGCCGCTTCGAGGAAGGCAAAGATAAGCGCGTCGTCGTCAGCCTGGCCGAGGCGGCCGCAACGTCGCGCCAGGCGGACCTGGTGTCCGCGCGGCTGCGGCTGGTGCAGACGAGCGACCGGCTGAAGCGGCTCATCAACGACCCGGAGTTGCCGCTGGCGGAACCGGCCGTGCTGGCGGCCGCGGAACTGCCCGTGGCCGAGCCGGCGCCGGTCGTCCTGCCGATGCTTCAGGCAGCGGTGGCGGCGGCGATTGAGAACCGGCCGGAGATTCAGCAGGCCGAGTCGCGCCTGGCCCAGGCGGGCGTGAATGAGCACGTGGCCCGCAACCAGAAACTGCCGCAACTTGACCTGGCGGCCAGTTACAACCTGAGCGGCCTCTCCGCCGACGCCGACCGCGCCGTCAACAAGCAGTTCGAGACGCGCTGGTTCGACTGGTCGGTGCGGCTGGACCTGAGCGTGCCCATCGGGAACCGCGCCCGCGCGGCAGCACACGAGCGGTCGCGGCTGACCGAGTCGCAGGCCGTCCGCACGCGCGAAGACGTACGCCAGCAGGTCCTGCTGGACGTAAGCGACGCCGTTCGGAACCTTGCGGCCGCCGAGGAGGCCGTCCGCGCCCGCCGGGCCGCGCGCCAGGCGGCCGAGCAGGTCGTCCGCGACGAAGAGGCGTTCGTCAGCGCGGGGGCGGCGCTCCTTAAGGACCTGCTGGACGCCCAGCGCGACCTGGCCGACGCCAAGGTCCGTGAAATGGAGGCCATGGCCGCCTACATGGTGGGGCTGGCGGCCCTGGAGCGGGCGCAGGGGACGCTCCTTGAGTTCAACGACATCCGCGTGGTGGATGACCGCTCCGGCCCGGAGGCGATCATGGGGGGACCGTAGGCGGAACGGCGAAATCCGAAGCCCGAAACCCGAATCAAGAGCCGAACGGCAATCGGCGTTTCCGGATTGTCGTTTGACTCGGAATTCAGGCTTCGGGTTTCGGGCTTCGCCCTAACGGCGCCGCCGGTCGCAGGGCGCCCGCCTACTTCTGCCCGGCGGAGAGTTTCTTTTCAAGTTCGCCGATCTTTTTCTTGAGCGCCGCGCCGTCCTTGGCGCGCTTGTCGGCCGGGACGGCGTTCAGGGTCTTCTTGCACACTTCCAGGGCATTCTCGATGTCGCCGGTTTTCTCGTACAGGCGTCCGAGCCACTCGCCCAGTTTGCGGTCCTTGTAGCGGTCCTTCTCGGGGCGGTCTTCAACGATGCCCTTGACAAGCCCGAGGGCCGAGGCGGGGTCGCCCACCTTCTCGCACAGGCCGGCGATCTTCTCCTTCAGGGCGCGTTCTCCCTTGCGCTTGTCCTCCGGGATGTCCTTGTAGAGGTCGCCGTAAATGGCAAGCGCCCCGCGGTACTCGGCGACGCGCTCGTACAGGTCGGCCACCTTCATGACGAGGCCGCGGTTCTTCTGGTCGAAGCGCATGGCGAGCGAGTCGATCTCGTCCTGCAACTTCTTCGGAAGGCCCGCGCGGTCGCGCTCCAGGGTGCTCAGGGTCCGCCCGATGCCGGAGTACCGCTGCTGGAACTCGTGCCACTTGCCGGCCGCGCCGAGGACCGCGGCCCGATAGACGCGCAGTTCGGGCGTCATGGCGTCCTTGGCGATCTGGTCGGCGGCCTTGCCGAGGTCCTTGATGCCCTGTGAAGCGGCAAACATGGACTTCATCGAGGCCATTTCCAGGTGGAACTCCTCCTTCTGGAAATCGTTCATCTTGTCGCGTACGGAGGAGATGAGTTTCTCGGCCTTGGCGGCCGCGACCTCCGCCGACGACGGCGCCGCGGGCGGGGCCGCCGGCTGCGCGGCCGGTGCGGCGGAATCGCCCGATTCACCGGCCAATGTCCGCCTGCCGCAGGCCCATGCGGCCGCGAGCCCAAGCACCACAATCAGAGCCTTCAGAGCCGTCTGGCGCTGCATCGGTCACCTGCCCCTTCATCGCCACCCTGCCACACAGAATTATACATCCGTATTGCCCGGGAGCGCAGGAAAAACCGCGGACCGCATCAGGGCTGCGGCCGGGCGGCGGACTTCCGCCCGTCCTCCCCTGGCGGCGAGGGCGAGAGCATCCTGATCTGCCCGCGAAGGCGCCTTCCGTTGTTCTCGATGGCGACGGTCTTGCTGGCGTTCGTATCGGGTCGGCCGCCGCCCGCTGAACGTCATTTCGAGTTGCCGCCGCCCTTCTTCTTTTCGTCCTCGCTCTTCGCGGAAAGCATCTGAATCTGGCCGCGAAGGCGCTCCACGTTCCGCTTTATGACCTCGGGAGAAGGCGGGCCGCCGCCCGCCATGGGGGTCAACTGGAAGGCGACAGTCGAAAGTGCAGTGTGGAAATACAGATAGTCTTTGATGAATGAACGCGAGAGGGCCTGAAGGTGTATCTGGAGAAGCCGTTCCAGGGGGACGTGCAGCCCCCGCGGCCAGGCGAAGAAATCCGGATTCCCCCCCTCCCTCTCGACGCCCTCGTAGAACGCCCGCAGTGTCGGCAGGCCGACGCCGATGGCGAACCGCTTGTACTGCTCGGCCCGCTCGCACAGGATGTCCAGCACTTCGCGTCCGAGGCCGATGCTGACCGACCCGCGGGCGACGCCGACAAACCAATCGCCCGTGAACCCGCCGCCCGGCAAGGCACAGACGGCCAGATGGTCGGCCAGTTGCGGGTACTCATCAATCAGGTCGCGCAGTTGCGAGTACCAGCAGAGATAGACGCAGGCGTCGGGCACAAGGCGGCAGCGCAGGCGGTCAGGCGAGCCTGTCTTGTGGAACAACTCGGTCAAGGCCACCAGTTCGTCCAACTGCCTGTCTGTAAGCCAGTTGTCGGCGCCTTGAGCGCGCCTATCGCCTTTCAGCGCCGCGATGAACTTCTTGCACAGGGCGTCCTGCTTCTCGCGCAGATACAACTTCTTCCGCTCTTTCGGGTCTCCCCACGCAAACTTGAAATCTTGCCGAACGGCGCTCACGTTCTTGACGTCCTTGAAGTCTCCTCCGGCTATCAGGGCATCCATCAGGGCGCAGGCGAGGGTCTCCGTCGCGGACCGGTCGAACCAGAACGGCAGGGTCGGATACGCGCAAGGGTCCCCTGAGGGTTTGACTTCTTGCGATCCCCGCAAGACCTCGGCCAGGGCCTTGACCTGCCGCCAGGACGCCGGGGGCCGATGCGGCTCAGGAGGAGAAGGCGCCCCATCCTTCTGCGACTCTTGCACCCACTTCCGCACATCCTCGGCCCACTTTCGCGCAGCCTTAAGCCAGTCCGTCTGCCACTCGTCGTAACCGCTGAAACCCTCGCGCTTCAGCAGTATGTCCCGCCGGTAGGCAAGAAGGAGGACGTTCGCGTAGTAGGGCCGGACGCTCTCGACAGCGGCCCCGCGCCAAAGAACGATGTGTTCGGCGGTATGTTTGGCGATCTCCTCCTTCCGCCGTTCGCTCTTTGCCTTCTCATCGGTCTCGTTCTGCCGCGGTTCGGTCCCCGGCTTGTCTTCGGGATCCAGTTTGAGCGCACTTGTAAGGGGTGTCCCGAACTCGACACGGGTGTCCCAAAACTCGTCGACGGAGTAAAGAAGCGTTCTGTCAACCGGCTGGCCGCTACCGAGGAGTTTCAAGGAATCATGAACGGCCTCGGATTCGGTGGAATCGAAGCGTATGATTGAAACCTCGGGCGCCCACGGGTGCCGCTCGCCGGTTTCGCGCCATACGGTTCTCGCGGCGGCCCGCTCTTTCCCCTCGGGCTCCGGCTGGCGCACAACAATTTCAGCCGGCCCGGCCTGGGGCCGCCCGAAGGCCGACTCAATAAGCGTCTGAAGCGAGGCGTTGTATCGCTCGTGGACCCCGGGACGGTTCCGCCAGTAGGGCGGCGGGGGCGGCGGGTCCGTCGTCAAATCCATCTTGTACTGGCTGAACACGTACAGAAGAACGCCGGGGCGGCGGATTTCGCCCGTTTCAAACCCGACCAGCCCTTCCAGGTGCTCCAGGTCGAGTTCGAACACGGGCCTCTCGTCCTTGCTCTTAGACCACCGGATGACAGCCGGAACGGACTCCGCCTGCGGATAGGCCTCCCGCTCCAGGTCCTGCATCAGGCCTTCCCCCCGCACAACGATGTACCGGCCGCCGAAGACGTTGTAACAACGGCACGAGATGACGGCGTCGGCGAGGGTCGTGGCCCGATATACGGCCTCGTTCGCCGCCGCCAGTTCGCCCGTCGTGCCGGCCATTACGAGGTCAACGCCATAGTTGCGCATGATATGAACGAAAGCCGACAGGAAAAGGTCCTCGGTCGTCCTGCTCTTCCTGAGCAAGGGGTAACTGGTGCCGATGAGGCTGACATCGTCGAGGACGACGCGGCGGACGCGAACATCGGCATCCTTGCCCTGCTCGCCCAGCACGGCGCGGACAATCTGGACGAACTCTTCCGCCAGCACCATGCCGCTTCGGAAGTTGATCTCCAGGAGCCTGCGGCCCGTGTCCGGTGTGCCGGCCGCGGCCGGCTGCTTGTCCTCCTTCCTGTAGGGATTGACCCAGGCCCGTATCTGCCCCTTCTCCTTGCGCGTAAGTGCGGACCATCTCTTTGCCTGCTCATCCACGACCGGACTGAGCAATTCCCACAAAAACCGCTTGGGAGGACGGTTCTCGGGCCGGTCCGCCTGCGGCGGCCGCTCGATGAGTTCCTTGGCGACTCTTCGGTTCCCCGGAGGCCGTTGGGCTTTCCGTGGCGCCTGCTCTTTGTACTCTTCAGGATCCACGAGTTGCGGACGGTCGGCCAGGCTTATGAGGAGAACGCTCTCGCCGTCATAAAGTCCCTTTGCCAGAAAGTTGCGGCATAGCGTGCTCTTGAACGTGCCGCGCTCGCCCTTGATCACGACCACGCCGCCCCGCTTCAAATCGCTGGGAAGCAAGCGCTCGGAGTACCTAGCGCCGAAGTCAAAGGGATCCTGGCTGTACTGCTCCTCCTCGCGCGGAACGGTGGTGGAAACGTGCCAGTGCACGGACGGATAGATCACAACGCCCCATGGGGAGGACGGCGCCGCGGGTTTTCGGGCATCATTGGTCACGGTGTCGCCCCTTGCCGGGCAGGCTCAGCCGGCCCAACGCCGGCGTGGCCCCCCCCTGATCACGTTTAGGGCTGAGGATCTTGAAGGTGTGCAGTCCGAAAGCCTGCGGCACATAGCGCGATTTCTCGATTTCCAGGTACTGCACGTAGTAGCCCTGCTCCCTGTCGCTCGTCAGGTTGATGACAACGTCGGCCATCGTGGAGTCGAAGGGCGTCTGGCCGCCCGCTTCCACTGTAAAAACGCCGATCATCCGGTGCCGATGGAACAGGTCGAACAACCGATGGTACTCCTCGCGCACTGGCGGCCCCGAGCCGAAGACGTTCAGGCTGTCGATGCAAACAAGCGGAAGCCGCAGGAACTCCTCCGGCTGCTTCTCCTCGTCTTTCGAGTCCTGTGCCTTACGCCTGGCCCTCTCGTCCAGTCGCTCTGCCGCAATGAGAAATCGCTCCAACTGCCTGTACCGCTCCTGGAACAGCGCCTCCCCCTGGCGCGAGGCGGCCGGCGAAGCCGGCGACAAGGAAAGAAGCAGCACTCTGGGCCCCCACTCGGCATCAGGCCGCAGGCCGACCCTGGCACATTTGTAGTGCTTCTCGTGCGTCTGCCTGGGATCTGTCTTCTCCGCCCCGCCGCGCTGTCCGGCGCCGCCTCCTTCCTGCCATGTGCCCAGGGGGCAATCCCTCGGCTGGCTCAGTATCGCGGCCAGGAAGTCCGCAAGGTCGTCGCGGGTGGTGCCTTCGTCCGCCGGATGCAGATGGCGGACTTCCTGCATCGCGTCGGCCCACTCGAAGCCCTCTGCCTTGACCATAAGACCTTCCAACGACTGCTCAAGAGAGATGTAGGCGGCCGCGCAGCAATTCGGCGGCTGCGTGCACGCATACGCAATCTGGAGCGCCAGGGTGGACTTGCCGGACCCCGCTTTGCCGCAGATGACGATGTTCCCGGAACCGGTCGAGGGGTATCGCGAATCAGGGTCGCCGCGCGGCTGGTTTAGGGCCCGGGGCAGAATGATTCCGTAATGCCGCTCCCTCCCCTGCCCCGCCCAACTGGGCTGCCACCGCCACTCGCCGCGGTTGAGCAACTGGTCCAGCCACTCTCCCAGCACTATGCCCTGCGGCAGGTCAGTCATACGGGTCTTCCCAGTTTTTCGATTTCGCCGAGGACTTTTTCCAGCGACACCACTCTGCACCACAGCGGCAAGGCTTCTTTTTCGCCAGCGCGGTGGTCGCCTGTATTCCATCGCCACTGCCGGTCGCCCGCCCAGATGGCGTCTTCGGGCGTGCGGCCCACTGAGCCCGCATCTTGTGCTTCGGGCGCGCCGAGTCCCCGCGTCACGATGGCCACTCGCCGGACGGCCTTCCGCACCTTATCCACGTCGGACTCGCGCAGGTCGTCGGCCAGGTTCTCGTAGGTGAACAGAGACTGCCCGAATATCTGCGTGCTGAGGTTCCACATCCGTTCGGCAACCTCCCTGAGGTGCTCGCGGGTGAATATCGGCTCGAACGTCTCCTCGCCCCAGATGTTGAAAAGATGCTCCTTGAACTCGATCAGCCACGCCCGCAGGGGCGTGCCCACGATGGCCAGGCGCTCCTGTACGGCTGCCAGAGCCCGGACGTTGTTGAGCACATCGCCCATGATGACGGCCAGGATCTTCCGGGCCGGCCAGCGGTCCTCGTCGGGTTTAACTTTGGGATCCTTCTCGCCGGGCACCAGTTTCACCTGGCCCAGGACCAGCAACCACTCGTCGAATTGCAGGGGCGCGCAATCCTCATCAAGGACCCGCGCCAGGAGGGGCACGTTATCGCTTACGAGCACTCGCTGACTCTCTTTGTCTTTACTCTCGTCATCCACCATGGGGGCAGGCAACCCCGCACTCAAGTACCGCGTTCCCGGGTCATTCCCTTTCAAGAGGCTCACGAGCACGTCCCTGATCAGGCCCTCTTGCGGAGCAACGGAACTCCCAAGTACGGGCAACTTCCCCAGCACGTCGCAGGTCTTGTTAAGCAGGCCGGTCCTGTTCAGCCCCTTCTCCTGCGCCTTGTTCGCCCAACCCAGGAACGTGTCGCCTTCGTCCATCCTGTATCTGAAGGCGCCATCGGGCGCCTTCGGCCGTTGCTCCTTCGCCCCGCGAGCAGGTTGCCCGGCGCTTTGCTGCTTTTTTCCCTTCTCCTCGCGCTCCCTTTCGCCAACGGAACCCAGGACGGTCCGAACAACGTGGCACTTGTGGTCCGCCTCAACGCCGGTTATGACCCGGCGAAAGGCGCCCACGACCTCGATCTTCCCCGGCGGACGCAGGTACACCGGCATCACCCGCGTCGAAGCGCTGTCCATGTGGTCCGCCACGTACAGGAGCACCGCCAACACGAGCTCCCGAATCTCGCCGTAGGGGTCCACCGCCACGGTCTGCGGATGCCACTCTCGACCGGGTACTTCCTTCTGTTCGCTGCTGTTGCTGCTGTTCCCGCCGTCGCCGCCCTGCTGGCCCCCTCTGTCCGGCTTGAAGTCGTGGTAGGCGCACACGCGCCCGATGCTCCGCGCCAGTTCCAACGACGGAATGCCAAGGTTGGCGTGGCGCTTCTCAATCACTTCGCGCGACAGCAGGCCGTGCCTGTCGCCCTCAGTCTTCTTGTTGTCGGAGCCCTGCTGTTCCTCCACCCGCCCGATGTCGTGAAACAGCGCCGCCGCCAGCAGCACGTAAATCTCAACCGGCGACAGCCGCACCCGCATGCGGTCCTCGCCGGCCTTGTCCGCTCCCTCGTCGGCCAGCACCAGGCGATCCAGGTAGTGTTCGACGTTGCGGATGTGCGGATAGGAGTTGAACGAGTCGCTCTTCGCCCCCAGCGCCGGCAGCCACTCGTCCGACGCCACCTGCCAGTTGCGCAAGAGCGCCGCGTACAGGCCCGGGTGCGCGACCTGGAGTTGCTGGCGGAGCCTCTCGCTGGGGACTTCCATGGCCGTACCCCCCTGCGGCACGCCGCGCACCTGCGGCCGCAGTCACATGGTTTCTCGCGGACGACGGCTTCTACACACCTTCCTGTACACCACGGACCGGGCGCCGTCAACAGGAAACTCAGTCGCTCTTTCAGAGGCCGGCCGCCCGCAATACATCGTTATCGTTGTTCCCACGCGGCGGGCTTTGTGCTATTGTGAGCCTCGACCGCCGGGACCTCATCCCGGCCGATGGGCACCGGGGGCTGCCATGCGCCAGCCGCAAGACCAGCCGCGATTCTACGTCCCCGACCTGCCGGAGGCGGGCGAGGTCCGCTTGCCGCCGGCCGAGGCTCATCATGCCGCGCATGTGCTGCGAGTGCGGCCGGGCGCGGCCGCGGAACTCTTTGACGGCCGCG
>Ga0194125_10003188_pt1 | contig 26722 bp, 21 predicted proteins | sample TA2KigC250mmetaG_FD_148626 | JGI IMG/M metagenome (GOLD analysis project Ga0194125, IMG submission 148626) | Freshwater microbial communities from Lake Tanganyika, Tanzania - TA2015034 Kigoma Deep Cast 250m | ecosystem: Environmental > Aquatic > Freshwater > Lake | place: Tanzania: Lake... | reverse complement strand
GCCAGATCCAGCCCGACGACTTGCCCGTGGCGAAACTGTCCACCAGCGCCGACTCGGCGTGTTCGAAGACGAGGGGGACCTCGAGGCGGGCGTCCGGCGCGCCGGGGGCCGGCCGGATCGCGGCGGCCAGGGCGCACAGGGTGGCGGCCAGGATCCGTGTCGTGCTCGACGGCACACCCCGGTGCGCCAACGGTGAACTGCCACCCTCCCGGTGCACGCTTCCTCCGAGGTGGGGGTACACATTCGCGGCGCAAAGGACGAGCCCAATCCGCGCCTTTTCCCAGGGTGGGGGGCACGGTGCGGCCGCGGGGCGTCATCCCCCGAACCGCAGGCCGGCGAGGTCGCGGCGGCCGCAGCAGTAGGCGGCGTCGGTCATGGCGGGGCGGCCCTCGGGCTGGATGCGGACGAGGCGGAGGCTGCCGGAACCGCAGGCGACGCGGATGCCCTTCGCGCCGGCCTCGAGGACGGTGCCGGGTTCGCCCGAGCCGGTCCCGACCTCGGCGGCGTGGATCTTGAGGGTGACGGGCGGCGTGCCGGGGACGGTGGTGAAACAGCCGGGCCACGGGGAGAAGCCGCGGATCCGGTTGCGGATCGACTCCGCGGGCATCGACCAGTCGATGCGGCCGTCCTCCTTGGCGAGTTTGGGCGCAAGAACGACCTGCGATTCGTCCTGCGGAACTCGCGGAACGGGCGGGGTGCCGAAGAGATCGAGGGCGCGGTCGAGCAGCCGGGCGCCGAGGTCGGCGAGGCGGGGCTCCAGCGTGCCGGCGGTGTCGTCGGGCGCGATCGGGGCGCGTTCCATGAGGATGAGATCGCCGGCGTCCATCCGCGCAGTGACGTAGAGGATGGCGACGCCCGTCTCCGTGTCGCCGTTGGTGATCGCCCACTGGATCGGAGCGGCGCCGCGGTACTTCGGCAGCAGGGAAGGATGGATGTTGACCGCGCCCAGCGGGGCGATGTCGAGCAGGGCCTGCCTGAGCATCTGGCCGTAGGCGGCGACGACGAGCAGGTCGGGCTTGAGTGCCGCGAGGGCCTCGATCGACTCCGGTGCGCTGGCCTTCTCCGGCTGCATCACGGGGAGACCCAGGCGTCCGGCGAGTTCGCCAACGGGGCACGCCGCGGGCTGGAGGCGGCGGCCGCGCGGGCGGTCCGGCTGCGTGACGACGGCGACGACGCGGTCGCCGGGCCGGCGGGCGACCGCCTGGAGCGCCGGACATGCGAGGGCTCCCGAGGCGATGAAGGCGATGCGCATGGCGAGCCTACTTCCGTTCGCTCGCGCGGATGAGAGCCGGGCCCGGGTTGGCGCGCGCGGCGGCGACATCCTCGAGGAGCACCCGGACCGCGGCCTCGATCTGCCGGTCGCGGCCGCCCGGGATCTCGCCGGGCTCGGGCCAGACGACGACATCGGGGATCGCGGGGCGGAGTTCCATGTCCTGTCCCTCGGCCAGCGTGAACCAGCCGCGGTGGGGGACCTTGAGCGAGCCGAGGTCGAGGATCTTCTGCTCCGGCGTGGCGATCACCGCGCCCTCCCCGGGCACGCCGACGATGCGGCCGCGCCGAAGCGCGCGGATCGCGTGGCAGAGGATCTCCGAGTTGCTGCCGGTCCTCTGGTTGCAGAGCACGACGAGCGGCCGGGTCCAGACGACCTTGCCGAGGTAGTCCTCGGGGAAGCTCGGCTCGCCGCCGCGGGGGACGGTGATCGCGTAGCGCGGGTGACAGAGGATCGAGAGGAGTTGTTCGGAGATGAAGCCGCCGGGGTTGTTGCGCACGTCGATCACGAGGCCGTCCTTGCCGAGGCCCTCGGCGTAGACGTCGCGTTCGAACTGCCGCAGGTTGCCCAGCTGCATGCGTTCGATGTTGAGGTAGCCGAGCGTGTTGCTGCTCAGTGCCGACACGAGGCGGCGGTTGTCCTCGATCCACTTGCGCCGGACGAGCGGGCGCGCCTCGTCGTAGCCGATGGTGGACAGGTCGACGGTTCGCGCCGCGCCGTTCGTGCCGGCGACCTCGAGCCGGACCTCGCGGGGCCAGCGCCCGTTGAGCACGGTGGTGAGGTCGAGGGCGGGATCGACCGGGACGCCGTCGATCGACCGGATCACCTCGCCCGGGGCCAGGCGCGAATCGGTGCGGTCGGCGGGGCCGCCGGGGAGGACGTCGCGGATGCGGAGTCCGGGGCCGGCGAAGGCGGGATCGAAGCGGACGCCGAGATGCGCGGTGCGGACGCGCCACTGGCCGCTCGACCACGCCTTCTTCTCGGGGGTCCAGCCCATGTGCGAGGCGTTGAGGCGGCCGAGCATCATGCGGATGACGCGGGCGAAGGCATCCTCGTCGACCGCGGCGGCGGCCTCGTCCTCGAACTCGAGCCGTACGGCCTCCCAGTCGAGGCCGTTGAGCCGCTCGTCATAGAAGCGGTCGCGCAGCTCACGCCACGCCATGCGGAACCCGAGGCGCTGGTGCTCGCGCCAGTCGATCACGTGCAGGGCGGAGAAGGGGTACAGGTCGCCCGAGGCGGCCGGCTTCCCGTCGACGAGCCACAGGATCCTCCCGCCGCCCTCGGCGACCCACCGGGCCTGGGTGCCGGTCTTCTCGCTGACGAGGGTGGTGGCGCCGGGGTCGGGGAAGTTGACGCGGTGGGTGCCTCGCTTGCCGCCGACCGTGCCGTGGAAGGCCAGCGCCTTGGAGTCGTACGACCAGAAGAGGTGCTCGGGGACGCAGCCCGGGAGCTTGATGCGGCGGACGCGGTCCTCGAGCCCGTCGAAATCGATCGTGACGGTCCTGCGGTCGCCGTCGTTCCTCTTTTCGGCGGCGGCCTTGTCCTTCTTCGGCGCGCTCTTCGCGGCCGATTCGATGGCCTTCTCGATCTTGCGCCGGCGCTCGTCAAGGTCGGCGTCCTCGCGGGAAAGCCAGGCGTAGTAGATGTCGGTTTCGTTGTCGTAGGTGCGGCCGGTGAAGGCGACGATGCGTCCGTCGGGCGACCAGGCCGGCCAGCGGTCGTCGGCGGGGTTGCGGGAGAGGTTGAAGGGCTCGCGGGCGCCGTCGGCGGAGACGATCCACACGTCGCTGTTGCCGCCGCTGTCGTGGAGCGAGCAGGCGAGCCAGCGTCCGTCCGGGGACCAGGCGGCCGTGGCGCCGATCGGGGAGCGGGCGACGATGCGCGCGGCCGCGCCGTTGGTCGACGCGACGACGACGGAGCCCGGGCCCTCGATCCAGCACAGCTTCGAGCCGTCGGGGCTGGGCTTCAGCTGCCGGCGGACGAGCCGGTCGCCGGTGAGCGGCTCGAGCCGGAAGGAATCGTGCTGCAGCCAGGTCCGCCCGGCGGCGTTGGTGCGCGGCGACCACGCGCCGAACGGGCCGGCCTGCCACCAGGGCGAGGAGGGATCGGAGCGCGTGGCGCGCCAGAGGTTGATGCCGAGGCCGTCGTCGCGGAGGACGTAGAGGCAGGACCGGTCGGTCGAGAACGCCGCCTCGGTGTCGAAATCGAGAGTGCCCGAGGTGACCGGCCGGGGCTCGCGGAGGGTGGTGTCCATGACCCACACGTCGCCGCCGGCGGTGAAGGCGACCTGGAGGCCGTCCGTCGTGAAGTCCACGGTGCCGAAGGCGGAGAGGTTCCAGACGGTCTCGTACCACCGACGGAGGTCCCGTGTCGGCGGGGGCGTCCCGACGGTCCAGAGCGGCACGCGGATCGGCGGGCCCGGGGCGCGGGGATCGATGCGCTCGAACTCGAAGCCGCGGCGGAAGACGAGGACGGAGCCGTCGCGCGAGATGCCGGCGGCGGCGATCGGGGCTTGGGCGCCGGAGATCAGGATCCGGGCCGCGCCGGTGTCGAGATCGAAGACGGAAAGGTCGCCGCCGGGGCCGCCGGCGAAGTAGAAGCCCCGTCCATCCGGGCGCCACAGCGGGAAGCGCTGGGGGGTCGGCTCCGCGTGCGGGTGACGGAAGGCGCCGGTGGCGGCATCGTGGATCCAGATCTGCGAGGCGGTGCTGCCGTGGTAGCCGAGGCGGTAGGGGTCGACGCCCTCGCGGGTGAAGAGGACGCGGGCGCCGTCGGGCGAGAGGTCGGCGTCGCCGGCGTAATCGTCGAACAGCATCACCTCGGCGCGGCGGGCGGTGCGGTCGATGACGAGCAGGCGGTCGTCGTCGAACCCGGATCCGTCGCGCTCGGCGCGGGCGAGAAGGCGGCGGCCGTCGGGGAACCACCGGACGGACTTGAAGCCCTCGGTGTGCCACGTGACCTGCGTAGGGGCGCCGCCGGCGACGGGGACGACATGGATCTGCGCGCTGTCGTCGCGCTGGCTGAGGAAGGCGATCTCGGCTCCGTCGGGAGAGAAGGCGGGGCCGGAGTCCGGGGCGGGATGGGGGGCGAGGACGCGCGCCTCGCCGCCGGTCGACGCGGCGATCCAGATGTCTCCGCGCCACTCGAAGGCGAGGAGGCTCCCGTCGGGCGAGAGCGCGGGCTGGGCGGGGATCCGGATCTCGATCCGGCCGTCCGGACCGGTCCCGACGGCCCGGACAGCCGTGGCGACGGACAGGAGACAGAGGGCAAGCCGGATGGCAGGTCTCATCGAGCGGTCTCCCCGGGGTCGAACCTCATTCCTCCACCGACGCGATCGCCGAGATCTCGACGAGGGCATCCTTGGGCAGCTTCGCGGCCTGAACGACCTCCCGGGCCGGGTAGGGGGCGGTGAAGAAGCCCTGGTACACGACGTTGAACTCGGCGAACTGTTTCATGTCCGCGAGGAACACGGTGCATTTCACGATGTGGCCCAGGTCCAGGTTCGCCGCCCGCAGGATGGCCCGGAGATTCTCCATGGCCCGCCGCGCCTGCGAGGGCAGGGAGGGGGCGAGTTCGCCGGTCGCGGGATCGAGCCCGAGTTGCCCGGAGACGAAGAGCAGCGGTCCGGCGGCGACGGCCTGGGAGTAGGGTCCGATCGCCTTGGGGGCGTCGGGCGTCTGCACGGCTTGCATGGCGGTGATCCTTTCGTTCGTCCGGGCCCGGCTACAATGCCGTACGCGGAGGTTGTCTGCAATAGCCTCGCGCCTCGGGCGTTCAATGGAAACCTATGATGAACACCCTCCTTGTTGCGGTCCTCCTTGCCGTGGCCGCGGGTCCGCGGGCCGTCTACGCCGCCGCGGACCGGAAGCCGCCGTCCGAGGCGGAGAAGGCGCGGATGGAGCGGCAGAAGGAGAAGGACGCGCGGCGGGCGGAGAAGGAGCGGGAGCGCGTGGACCTCAACCACGACGGCATCGTCGACGCCTCCGAGGCCGAGGCCTCGAAGAACTCATGGTACCGGGAGCAAGGGCTGAGGCTTGACGGCTCGTGGGAAGCGCTTGCGGACACCGACAAGGACGGGAAGCTCAGTGCCGCCGAGATGTACGAGTTCAAGAAGTCGCTGCTCGATGACGACAAGGATGGATCCCTGTCGCCGGACGACTACCGCCGGTTCCTCAAGCGCGTGCGGAGCCTGGTTCAGACCCCCCGGGAGAGGGGTTTCGACCGGAACAAGGACGGGTTCCTGGAGGGGGGCGAGGTCCTCGCGATGCTGCGGGACCGGCTCTCCGGTTTGCGGGGGACGGCCCGGCGGCCCGTGGAGAGCAAGTTCGACCGCCTGTTTGATTCCAACGTTGACGGACATCTTTCGTCCGACGAATCGGGCGCCATCGAACTGGCGATCGAGGAGCAGCCCGGACGCTGAGGGTGAGCCGGACGGCCCGCGGATTCCGGCGCCGCCTCGGGGTCCGGGTTCCCGGCATGCCCCTGCTTCTTGTCCAACCAAAATTGACACGCGGAGGGGGTGCCTGTACTCTGCGGCCGTCGCCGGGTTCGGGCCTTCGTGCGACGCTGACGAGCATGCCGACATACGACTATCAGTGCGGGAAGTGCGGGCACCGGTTCGAGGTGTTCCAGCGCATGAGCGACCGCCCGAAGCGGACCTGCCCAAAGTGCAAGGGGCGTGTCCGGCGACTGATCGGGACCGGCGCGGGCCTCCTTTTCAAGGGTTCCGGATTCTACATCACGGACTACCGCAGCGACGGATACCGCAAGGCCGCGAAGGCGGATGTCGCCCCGGTGTCCTCTCCGTCGACCGCCAAGCCGGCCGACGGAGGCAAGGCCGACAAACCGGCGAAGAAGCCGTCGTCAACCGCTGGAAAGGCCTGACATGCCCGTCAACGTCGTCTGCCCCCGGTGCGGCCTGGAGAACAAGACGGTCGGCGTCTTCTGCACGCAGTGCGGGGCCCGGATGGGTGCGCCGACGGTGCACCAGAGGCGCGAGGCTTTCCCGATCGGCCGGTACCTGGCGGGCGCGGCGCGCCTGGTCGGGATCCTGCTCCTGGCCCTCGTGGCCGGGCTCGCCTTCTGGCCGCTGGCCGTGGAGGAGACGGCGGTGGACGAGGGCCGCGCGCGGAAGGTGGCGCAGTGGGTCGGCGCGATGGAGCTGTTGATCCGACAGCAGGGAACGACGGCGAGCCTGCTGGCCGACGAGGACATCAACATCTACCTTGCGTGGCGGCTCCAGGAGTCGGCCGGCGCCGGCCGGGCGCAGGGAGCGCAGATGGGCCTGGACCGGATCCGCATCGAGATCCGCGGCGACCGGGTCCGTGCGCAGGCCGTCGGCGGGTGGGGCCCCTTCCGGCTGAGTTTCGACGCGCGCGGGCTGCCCGAGACGGTTCCGGGCCCCTTCCGCCTCGCGATCCGCGAGGCGCGCCTGGGGCATCTCAGGCTCCCCGCGCCGGCCCACGGGTGGGTCGCGGGCAAGTTCGAGCAGATCCTTGGGGGCATGACGCGTGAGCGCGATGTCCTCAACCATGTCAAGCGGGTGGACCTGACCGACGGGAAGGCGAGGCTGGTGATCGCGCCGTGATGCCAGCGGCGGGCTAAAGGGGAGCATGCTGTTCATGAGAGACAAAAGGGAGTTCGCGGCCACGTTCAAGGCCATTCACGGCCAGCCTGCGGCCGAATACGGCCGGCTCGTCGGCGATTTCGACTTCACCCGCTTCGTCATCCACGTCCGGCGTGCGCCCGTGGTGGCGGAGGGGTGCGTGCAGGGCCTGTTTGTCATCCACGTGCCCCAGCTGATCGCGGGCTTCCCGGCCTCGATGGTGACGACGCCGATCCGGCGGACGGCCCTCGAGGACTACCTCGCGCGCAGGGTGGCGGCGGCCATCGAGGGACGGGGCATCCGGAGCGATGCCGGCAGCCCCGCCGCCATCGCCATCTCCCGGCCCGGGCCGCAGATCCTGCCCCGGTCGTCGATCGTCGTGGCGCAGGACTACGTCGAGGCGCGCCTGTCGATCCGGCTCCCCGTCCGCGACGGCGCCGTCGATGCGCCGGGCGCCGAGAGGATCTTCTTCCACGATCTTCCGGCGATCGTCAACGATTCGCTCATCTACTGCTACCTCGACGATGGGGATCTGACGCGCTTCGTGGACCGGATGGAGGACGCCGACCATGTCCGCCAGTCGCTGCCCCGGCGGGGTCTCGTTTCGTTCGTCGGCGAGGGTTCGCGCCCGGCCGCGTCGCGCGCGGCGCTGGAGCTTCCCGTCGACGGGCTGGCGACCATGGATGTCCCGAACGCGGGCACCGTCCGCGGGCTCGGCATCCCCACGGGCGTCACGCTGATCATCGGCGATCCGTACTCCGGCCGGCGCGAGCTGCTCGAAGCGCTGGCGCTGGGGACCTACAACCACGTGGCCGGCGACGGGCGCGAGGGGATCGTCTCGATCCCCGACATCGTCCGCGTGGATGCCGACCCGGGTCGTCCCGTCCAGAAGGTCGACATCTCCCCGTTCCTGCCCGGCCGCGCGGACTGGAAGACGACGGAGTTCACCACCGCGTGCGCCACGCCGGCGGAGTCGCAGATGGCGGGCACGATGGAGGCGATCCAGGTCGGCGCCCAGGCCCTGGTCTTCGACGAGTCCTCGAGCGACCCCGCGTTCCTCGCCGGGGACGCCCGCCTCGCGGGACTCCGTCCCGACGCGCCCGCCTCGTTCCTCTCGCTGTCGGTCCGCGCGCGGCAGATCGCCAACGATCTTCGCGTGTCGCTCATCGTCGGCGCGTACGCCCACGCGGAGGAGTTCCTGCCGGTGGCCGACACCGTGCTGCTCCTCGAGAACGGGCGCCTCGTCGACGTCACGCGGGATGCGCGCGCCCTCAACCTCCCGCTGCCGTCGTCGGCCGGACTGTCCGCGCTTCCGCCCGTGGGCGAGCGGACGCGGTGGATCGTCTCGAGCAGCCTCGATCCCTGGCTGGGCACCGAGGAGGCCTTCATCGAGGCGGCCGGCACGCACGGCCTCCATTTCGGCCGCTTCCGGATCGATCTCGACGCGGTCTCCCAGCTCGTGGACGCGGGGCAGACGACCGCGATCGGGCTCCTGCTCTACTACGCGAAGCTCCATTTCCTCGACGAGGTCCGCACGGTGGCCGAGGTGCTGGACATGCTGGACACGGATCTCGGGGCCGAGGGGCTCGACGCCCTTTCCCGGGATCTCCGCGGCGACCTGGCCCGGCCGCGGCGCTACGAGATCGCCGCCGCGCTCAACCGGCTGGCGGGTCTTCGCATCACCCGCCCGCCGGCGACTTGATGCGGGCGCTGGTCCAGCGCGTCCGCTCCGCCGGCGTTGCCGTCGGGGACCGCGACGTCGCATCGATCGGGCCCGGCGCGCTGGTCCTGCTCGGTGTCGCGGTCCCCGACACGCCCGCCGAGGCCGAGTGGCTGGCCGGGAAGGTCTCCCGCCTCCGCATCTTCGACGATGCGGAGGGCCGCATGAACCTCTCCATCGCGGAGGCGGGCGGCCGCCTCCTCGTCGTCAGCCAGTTCACGCTGCTGGGGGACTGCCGCAAGGGCAACCGGCCCTCGTACATCGGCGCCGCTCCGCCGGAACGGTCCGCGCTTCTCTACGAGGAGTTCGTCCGCCGTCTCCGCGATCTCGGCCACGACGTGCAGACCGGCGTCTTCCGTGAGATGATGCAGGTGCGGTTGATCAATGACGGCCCCGTCACCATCCTGGTCGAAACGCCGCCGCCGGCTTGAAGCGCTGCTCGGCCTGGCCGCGGGGCTCGCCGTCCGGAACGCCGCCGCGGCAGGAACGGAATCGGCGCCCCCCTCCACCGCCGCCCCGCCGGGCATCGTCCATTTCAGCACGACGCAGCGTTTCGCCGCCCTCGGCGCCGATCCGCTGCAGACCGTGCCGTTCCTCGCCTGGGTCGAGGAGGTGGCGGAGCGCCTCGAGCGGGCGCTGGGCGCCCCGATGCCGGCGGAGCGGGGGCGGCCGCTGGTGTTCGTCCTCTCCGCCGATCCCGCCGGCGGCGCCGCCGCCATCCGGCGGGAGCTCCAGGCCGACGGGCGCGGCTTCGGGCAGGTCGTGCGCATCGCCAATCCCGACCGCGCCGAGCCCGCGGAGGTCCTCGCCGCCGCCGTCTCGATGATGGCGGCCCGGTACGTGGCCGCCCGGCAGCCGCCGGCCGTCCGCGGCGCCCGCCCGGCCCTGGCCCCCGACTGGTTCGCGTGCGGCCTGGCGGGCTCGCTCTACTCCGGGCCGCGTCTCACGCTCCAGCGCCGGGCGCTCGATGCGTGGCTGGAGGGGAAGGACCCTCCGCTCGCCTCGCTTCTCGGCCCGGGCCCCGCGGCCGCCCCGTTCGCGCCGCTCGCGGAGTGGACCGTCCTCGTGTCGTGGCTCCGATTGCGGCCGGACTTCCCCGCCGTCGCCGGCGGGCTCCTGGATGCCTGGGCGGCGGGGCAGGACGTCGACGCCGCCCGGCTCGCGGCGCGCCTGGATACGGCGTGGTCCGCCCGCGACCTCGCGCAGCAGATCGACCTCGCCTACGCCTCGGCCCGCCGCGTCGATGTCCCGTGGCGCCTGACGCCCTCCGACCTCGCCGCCCGGCTGCGCGAGTGCCTGCGCGTCCCGCACGCCCGGGTGCCGATCGTCCTGCCCGACGACGTGGCCGACCCCATCGACATCCATGCCCTTGTCACGCGGCGCAGCGAGCCCTGGGCCCGCACCGTCGCGCAGGCGATGCTGATGTCGATCGACCAGATCCCCGTCGGCCGCGACGGCACGCTCACGCGTGCGGTCAACGCCTACCGCGGCGTCCTCCGGCGCCTCGCCCAGCCCGGGCACGACGGTGTCACGGGAGGCATCGTGCGCCGGATCGGGACGTGGCGCCTGCGCCGCGCCCTGGCCTCCGCGGACCGGCGCTTCGACGACCTCGAGGCCGTGCGGGCCGCGGGACCCGAGGCCCCCGCGCCGCCGGGTCCGGCGCCCGCCGCCGATCCGGCGGCCGACGATGCGCGCCTTGAGGCCGAGGCCATGCGGCGGATCTTCCACGACGGGTTCCGCGCCCCGCCGTAGCCCGGGCGTCGCACCGGCGGCGCCGGCTCGCTTCGCGTCCGTCCGGACGCTATGCTCCCCGCAAACCCGGAGGCCGGACATGGCGGGCATGAAGGTGAAGGCAACAACGGTCGGCGCGGTCCGCGAGGACGTCCTCGCGTTCACGGCCGGCAACGACATCGAACTCGACCGGGACCTCGTGGAGTTCGACTGCATCGGCACCGCCGCGCACGCGGTGATGCTTGCCGGGATGCCGGTCCGCCCGCCGGTGCTCCGTCCCGCCGACGCCCGGGCCGCGGTGCGCGCGCTGGGCGCCATCCTCCGCGAGGCGCGGGCAGGCCGGTTCCGGATCCGGCCGGAGGACCAGGACTGCCACCTCGCGATCGAGCGCACGCTGACCGAGCGCCTCGGCGAGACCGGCCGGCGCATCCACACCGGCCGGAGCCGCAACGACCAGGTCGCGACCGCGCTGCGCCTCCACACCAAGGTCCACGTGCTCGGCGCGATCCGGGAGGCCGCCGCGCTGGCGGTCACGCTGACGGACTTCGCCGAGGCCCACGAGACGGTGCCCATGGCGGGGCGGACGCACCTCCAGCCGGCGATGCCCTCGTCCGTCGGCCTGTGGGCCGCCGCATGGGCCGAGGACCTGCTCGACGACGCCGTCCTGCTCGTGAATGCCTTCGAGCTCGCGGACCAGTGCCCGCTGGGCTCCGCGGCCAGCTACGGCGTTCCGCTTCCGATCGATCGCGAGAAGACCGCCCGCCTGCTCGGGTTCTCCCGCCCGACCCACACCGTCCTCTACGCGAACCACTCGCGCGGCAAGATCGAGTCGATCGTGCTCGCCGCCTGCGCGCAGGTGATGATCACGCTCTCGCGCCTCGCGCAGGACCTGATCCTCTTCTCGATGCCCGAGTTTGGCTACTTCGTCCTCCCGGCCGAGTTCTGCACCGGCAGCAGCATCATGCCCCAGAAGCGGAATCCCGACGTCCTGGAACTGGTGCGCTCCCGCGCGGCGCGCGTGATGGGCTGCGCCGGCGTCGTGCAGGAGATCCTGCGCGCGACGCCGTCGGGCTACAACCGGGACCTGCAGGACACCAAGGAGCCGTATCTCGAGGGCGTCGCCGCCACGCGGGCCGCGCTGCGCGTGCTCGATCCGCTGATCCGGGCGACGAAGGCGGACGCCCCGCGCCTGGCCGCCGGATTCACCCCCGACGTGTTCGCCACCGATCGCGCGCTGGAGCTCGTCGTCGGCGGAATGCCGTTCCGCGACGCCTACCATCACGTCAAGGCGAACCTCGGTGCGGTGGGGGCCGGTGATCCGGTCCGCGCCGCCCGCGCCAAGAAACACCTCGGGGCCCCCGGCGGCCTCGACTTCGCGCTGCTGCACAACCGGGCGGCCGGGGCGGACGGGCTGGCCGCGGCCGAGAGGGACGAGTTCAACGGGGCGGTCTCCCGCCTCCTGCACATGCGCTACCCGCCGGCCGCGGGCCGGTAGTCCCGCGCGAGGACCGCCCGGCCGTCCCGCCGGGGTGGGGAAGGCCCCTACCGGGGTTTCGCCGCCGCCTGGAGGCGCGTGAGTTCGGCCTTCACGTCATCGGCATGCGTGCCGACGCTGACGGAATCGAACACGTGGGCGATCGCCCCGGCCGGGTCGAGGATGAACGTGCGGCGGGCGGCGAAGAGCCCCAAGGGGGCGAGCACGTCGAACGCCCGGGCCAGCGACTTGTCGGAATCGGCGAGCAGGTCGAACGGCAGCTTGTACTCCGCCTTGAACTTCTTCTGGGTCTCGAGGTCGTCGATGCTCGCGCCCAGCACGACGGCGTTGAGGCCGGTCAGGCCCTCGTGTCCGTCGCGCAGCGAGCACGACTCCTTCGTGCAGCCCGGCGTGAACGACTTGGGATAGAAGTAGAGAACCACCCACTTGCCCTTCAGGCCCGCGAGGGTCACCTCGCCGCCCGTCCCCTGCGCCTTGAAGTCCGGGGCCGGCTGGCCGACCTTCGCCGCCATCGCCGCGCCGCCGGTCACCAGGGCTGCCGCCACCATCGCCCATCGGTTCATGTGTCTGCCTCCATGTGCGTGTTCCGACGCTTCCGGCGGTGAACCTACACCGATCGCGCCGGATGTCCAACGCCGGCCGCCCCGCCCGGGTCACGCGATGGAGGCGAGGAACGTCCTGGTCGATTCCGCCGTCATCGGCACGGGATTGCCCTGCATGCTGCTGCCGAGCGATGCCTCGGCGAGCGTGTCGAGCTGCGCGGGCGAAAGGCGCAGGTGCCGGAGGTCGGGCGGGATGCCGATCCGGACGTTCAGCCGGTCGACCGCGTCGATCCCGCGGTCGATCGTATCGCCCCGCGGCGCGTCCTCGCCGAGGAACGCCGCGAGGGCGGAGGCCATGGCGTCCGGGCAGGCGCCGCGGTTGTGGCGCAGGGTGTGCGGCAGCAGGATTCCGCAGGCGAGGCCGTGGGGCATGCCGTGCCACGCGCCGAGGGCGGCGGCGATGCCGTGGGCCATGGCGAGGCCGGCGTTGGCCAGGCAGATGCCGCTGGCCGAGGCCGCCAGCGACATCGCGGCCCGCGAGGCGCGGTCGGAGGGGTCCTCGATGCAGCGCGGCAGGGCCCCGAGCGGAAGGGACAGGACGGACTCCGCCAGTTCGGTCGTCTCGGGCCGCCGCTTCGCCGAGATGCACGCCTCGATCAGCTGCGTGATCGCGTCCATCCCGCCCGCCGCCGTCGGCTCCGCGGGCAGGGCGAGCGTGAGGTCGGGATCGATGAGCGCGAGCGAGGGAACCATGCGGTCGTCCCGGAGGCTCCGCTTGAACCGGCGCCGGGGGCAGGCCACGACGGCGTTGCGCGTCATCTCCGCGCCGGTGCCCGCGGTCGTGGGCACCGCCACGCACAACGCGGGCGAGCACTCGAGCCGGCGCTCGCGCCCGAGGCCCTCGAGGTAGTCCTCGACGGGCCCGTCGTTGGTCAGCAGGGCCGCGACGGCCTTGGCGGAGTCGATGGAGCTGCCGCCCCCGACCCCCAGCACCAGTTGCGGGCGGATCCTTCGCGCGAGCGCCGCGTGGGCGCCGATCGTTTCGCAGGTCGGTTCGCCCGCGACCGGCGCGTAGTGGACGGACCGCACCTCGTGGCCGCAGAACTGGTCCTCGATGAACGCGCGCAGCGCCGGGTCGCGCGCGAAGCGGCCGGCGACGACGAGGATCGGGCCCGCCGGCGAGAGGGGGGTGAGGTAGCGTCCGAGATGACCGTAGGCGCCGCTCTCGAAGACGACCGAGCAGGGGATCCGCAGGCCGCGATCGTGCGCGAGATCGAGAGCCCGCTCCGCCGCCTGCAGCACCGCGTGGAGTTCCAGCGCCATGGCCCCATCCTCCCTGCGCCCCGCGCGCGGACCGATCCTACCCCCGCGCCGCCCGGACGATCAACCCCCATCCCGGGACCGGCGCGGGTTGAGTTGCGGCGGATTTCTGGTATCGTGGCCCGCTTTTGCCCCCGGGCGGAACGGATGCTCATCGTGGAAACCGGCAAGATCAGGAACGTGGCCATCATCGCGCACGTCGACCATGGCAAGACGACGCTGGTCGACCAGCTCTTCCGCCAGTGCGGGACCTTCCGCGACAACGAGGCGGTGGCCGAGCGGCTGATGGACAGCATGGACCTCGAGCGCGAGCGTGGCATCACGATCCGCGCGAAGAACGGCACGATGTTCTACAAGGACCACCGGATCAACATCGTCGACACGCCCGGCCACGCGGACTTCGGCGGCGAGGTCGAGCGGACCCTCCGGATGGCCGACGGCGCGCTGTTGCTCGTCGATGCGCAGGAGGGGCCGATGCCCCAGACCTACTTCGTGCTGAAGAAGGCCCTCGCCCACCACCTGCCGGTCGTGGTCGTCATCAACAAGATCGACAAGCCCGCCGCCCGCCCGCGCTGGGCCGTCGACCAGGTGTTCGACCTCTTCGTCACCCTCGACGCCCCGCACTCGATCCTCGACTTCCACGTGGTGTTCGCGTCGGCCCGGGACGGCCATGCGAGCCTCGATCCCGCGCAGCCGGGCACGGACATGAGCCCGGTGTTCGATGCCATCCTGAAGCACATCCCGGCGCCCGGGGGCTCCGCCGACGCCCCGTTGCAGCTCCAGGTCGCCAGCATCGATCACTCCTCGTTCCTGGGCCGTCTCGGCATCGGCAAGATCACGGCCGGGCGCGTCGCGCCGAACCAGCCGGTCATCCTCGCCACCGCCGCCGGCACGATGGAGCCCGGCCGCATCACGAAGGTCTACAGCTTCGAGCGCAACCGGAAGGTCGAATGCGAAGGCGCCGGGGCCGGGGACATCGTCGCGATCGCCGGCTTCGAGGGGGTGCTCGTCGGCGACACCTACACCGACCCGCTGAACCCGCAGCCGCTGCCCGCGCTGCCGATGGATCCGCCCACGGTCAGCATGAACTTCCTGCCCAACAACTCGCCGTTCGCCGGGCGCGAGGGGACGTACTGCACCGGCTCGCACCTCGACGAGCGCCTCCAGCAGGAGGTGCTGCGCGACGTCGCGCTGCACGTCGAGGAACTGACCGACACCGTGGGATTCAAGGTCTCCGGCCGCGGCGAGCTCCACATCTCGATCAAGGTCGAGACCATGCGCCGCGAGGGCTACGAGTTCCAGGTGTCGAGCCCCCACGTGATCCTGCGCGAGGAGGACGGCGTGCTGATGGAGCCCTACGAGGACGTCACCCTGGACGTCCCCGAGGCGTGCGCCGGGACCGTCATCGAGAAGCTCGGAAGCCGCAAGGGCCTCATGGTGGAGATGGTGCAGGACGCCGGCATGGTCCGGCTGCGCTACACGATCCCCACGCGCGGCCTGTTCGGGTTCAAGAGCGAGTTCATGTCCGACACCAAGGGCATGGGCGTCATGAACTACATCTTCCACGGCTACGACCGCCACGTCGGCGAGATGAAGAAGCGCCGCAACGGCGTGCAGGTCTCGATGGACACCTGCACCACCGTCGCCTACGCCCTGTTCAACCTGCAGGACCGGGGCCGGCTCTTCCTCGGCCCCGGCGAGCAGGTCTACCGCGGCCAGATCATCGGCGAACACTGCCGCGACAACGATCTCCAGGTCAACCCGGGCAAGGGGAAGAAGCTGACGAACATCCGCGCCGCCGGCCGCGACGAGAACGTCATCCTGACCCCGCCGACGAAGCTGAGCCTCGAGGAGTGCATCGACTACATCAACGATGACGAACTCGTCGAGGTCACCCCGAGGAGCGTCCGGCTGCGCAAGCGCCCGGGGTCCGGCCGGCCTTGACATTCGGCTCCGGGAAGGGCATAAGCGGCGGATCATTCACGCCTACGAGGGAGCGCCCGTCATGTCGGTGCATTCGAGTTTGAAAGCCGGGGGCGGCAAGATCGCCGCGAAGCGGAACGTCCTGAAGCGCTTCGAGCGCATCGACGTGCTGATGCAGCGCGGCAAGTGGAAGAAGGGCGATCGTGCCCTCGGCCTTCCCAAGACCAAGCCCTCGATCTGAAGTCCGTCTTCAGAAGTACCTGGCGGACTGCGGCTTCGGGTCGCGTCGCGCCTGCGAGATCCTGATCTCCGAAGGCCGCGTTGCGGTCGGCGGTCGCGCGGTCGTCGAGCAGGGAGTCCGGATCGATCCGGACCGTGCGGATGTGACGGTGGACGGACGCCCCGCCCGTCGCGAGCGGATCATCCACGTGGTTCTCCACAAGCCGGCCGGTTTCCTGTGCACCTCCCGCGATCCCCACGGGCGGCGCACCTTTCACGAGCTTCTCCCCCCGGACCTCGGGGCCCGCGTCTACTCCGCGGGGCGGCTGGACTGGGACAGCGAGGGGCTCCTCCTCGTCACCAACGACGGCGACCTGGCCCACCGCCTGATCCATCCGCGCCATCATGTCGAGAAGACCTACCGGGTCTGGACGCCCGTGCCCCTGGACCCGGCGTGGCTCGCGCGGTTCACGTCGGGTGTGGACTCGGAGGGCGAGCGACTGGCGGCGCGGTCGGTGCGGGAGGTGGGCCGCGACCGGCAGGGCGCGTACTACGAAATGGTGCTCGGCACGGGGAGGAACCGCCAGATCCGCCGGATGTTCGAGGTCGCGGGCCTGCCGGTGCTGCGTCTCCTCCGCACCCGCTTCGGCCCCCTCGACCTCGGCGATCTCCCGCCCGGCCGGTGGCGCCCCGTGACGGACACCGAGCTCGCCGCGCTCCGCGACCTGGCGGGGGCGTAGACCCGCCGCCGCGCCCTACTGGTGGTGCTGGGCGACGAAATGTTCGCGGATGTAGGCGGCGGCGTCCTCGAGCGTGGGCAGGATCTTCGTACAGTACTTCACCATCCACGGGCTCGAGTCCTTGAAGCTGAAGGGCGAGAACGCGATCACGAACTTGTGCAGCACGTGCGAGGCGTAGAAGACCTCCATCGAGGTGCCCACGGAGGACTTGCTGTAGTTGACGAGGAGGATGTCGGCGTCGCGGACGTCCTGCAGGTCGAACTCGACGATCTCGTTGGCGCTGTCGACCTCGCGGTCCTTGAAATTGCGCCGCATGGGGTCGAGCATGGTGAAGTCGGCGCAAAGCAGTTCCTTGGCGCGGCCGCGCCACGCGCGCGCGTGGCCGTCCACCTCGTCCATGATGGGGCCGCACAGGTAGATCTTACGGGAGGGCATGGTGGGGTCTCCGGGTTATCTGAATCGGACGGGGGCGTCGTGCACTCCGAGTTCGGAGGCGTACGGCAGCGAGGGGCCCATCGACCGGGCGAGGGCCACGGCGGCCTCGCGGAAGGAGGGGTCGCGGGTGCGGATGTGCTCGCCGACGAGCCACGTGAGCTTCTGCCAGGTCCACTCGTTCCGCAGGTCGGCGCCGCCCTCGGCGGCGGCGGACCAGTCGACGGGGAAGACCATGTCGTGCGTGGCGGCCCCCGAGCGGCCGACGATGCGCACGGCGCTGGCGGCGGAGCCGGCCGGCACGCGACCGTGGATGACGAGGGGGCGGTCGAGGTAGAGGTGGGTCACCAGGTGCGGGTAGATCTCGGCCTTCTCCAGGCCCGAGAAGCGGTACTCGAGGTTGGCCAGCACGGGCCGCGAAACCTCGCGGGCGAAGGCCTCGATGCCGTCGGGGATGGAGGGGTTGTCGCGCACGATCCGCGACTCGCCGCGGTTCTTGTAGCTGAGGAAGTCGAGCAGGAAGCGGTTCACGCCGGTGCCGCCGCCGAAGGAGAAGACGGACGCGCGGCCCTCGTTCGAGTCGGAGTAGCGCTGGATGATCTCGAAGTTGTCCTGCAGGCCGATGGTCGGCCGCCCGTCGGAGATCATCAGGGCGACCAGGGGCCGTCCGGGATCGCCGCCCACGCCCTTGAGGGCGTCGAGGGCGCCGAAGACGTCGGTCATGCCGCGCGAGTCCATCTGCTCGACGAACCATGCGCCTTGGGCGCGGGCGGTGGAGGAGGCCTCCTTCCATTCGCCGAAGCACCGGGATACGCGGTCGCGGAAGCTCAGGATGTCGAACCGGTCCCCGGCGCCCAGCGTCCGCAGGGCGCCCTGGAGGCCCTTCTTGCACGCCTCGACCTTGGGCCCCGTCATGCTGGCGGAGCAATCCTGGACGAGGAGCACGTCGCGCGGAAGCACGGGGAGCACATGGTCGCCCGCGCGCCGGATGGCGAGGCTGAAGTAGAGCCATCCGGGATCGGCGGCCGCGGAGTGGGTGCGGAGGTCGAGGGTCAGCAGGTGCTCGATCGGCTTGACGCCGGTGATGTCGGTCCCGCGTTCGGCCATCACCGAGGCCGCCTCGCGGATCGGCACAGGGCTGCCGGTCTCCGCCGGCGGCGCGGAGCGGTGCGGAGGGAGGGCCGGGGCCGGCGAGGCCGGACCCTCCACGCGCGCCTCGAACATGCCGGCGCCGGCGGCGGCGATCGGGCCGACGGCGACCGGGGTGGGCGCGACGGGCGGGGGCGAGGGCGCGACGATGTCCGCGGCGAACTGGACCCGCTCGATCGTCGGCGAGAGGCGCCGCGGCGGCGCGACGGGATCCTCCCGCACGACCTGCCGCGTGATCTCCAGCCGCTCCTGGCGGGGCTGCCAGTCGAGCCGCGCGGGCGGCGGCTCCGGGATCCGGACCGGGGTCGTGTCGCCGGCGAGATCCGGCGGAAGCGCCGAGGGCTGGAGCAGGGCCGGGTCGAGGGCCGTGATGAACTCCTTCGGCGCCGGCCGCGCGAACGAGGCGTCCGGCCGGTCCGGCCGGAACTCCGGCGGACGGTCGGGAAGCGCGGGCGGAGGCGCCCGCACCACCGCCTCGACCTGAACCGGGCGTTTGACCGCCTGGGCCAGGAGCATCGGCGTCCCGAGGGGCACCGGAGGGAGTTCGACGGCCGCGAGCCAGTGGAGGCCGGCCGACACCGCCACCGCGCTCCACGCCAGCGGGGCGTGGCTGCGGCGTCGCGGCGGCTGGAGGAGCCACTCGTTGTCCTGCAGTGCCTGGATCATCGTCCGTCTCCCGGACCCGGCGGCGGCCCTACCCCTGGAGCGTCACGAGGAACTCGAGATTGCTCCGGCTCTTCCGGAGCTTGTTGATCAGCAGTTCCATCGCTTCCACGGGGGGCACGCCGTTGAGCGCCTTCCGCAGGATCCAGACCTTCTGCAATTCGTCCGGATGCAGGAGCAACTCTTCCTTCCGGGTCCCCGACTTCTCGATGTTTATCGCCGGGAAGATGCGTTTGTCCACCAGATTCCGATCGAGGCCGAGCTCCATGTTGCCGGTGCCCTTGAACTCCTCGAAGATCACCTCGTCCATCCGGCTGCCGGTGTCGACGAGGGCGGTGGCGATGATCGTCAGGCTGCCGCCGCCCTCGATGTTGCGCGCGGCGCCGAAGAAGCGCTTCGGCTTGTGCAGCGCGTTGGCATCGACGCCGCCGGAGAGGATCTTGCCGCTGTGGGGTTGCAGGGTGTTGTAGGCGCGGGCCAGGCGCGTGATGCTGTCGAGGAGGATCACGACGTCCTTCCCGCACTCCACGGCCCGCTTGGCCATCTCGATGACGATCTCCGCAAGCTGCACGTGCCGCTCGGGGGGCTCGTCGAAGGTCGAGCTGAGGACCTCGGCCTTCGTGTTGCGCTGCATGTCGGTGACCTCCTCGGGACGCTCGTCGATGAGGAGGATGATCAGCTTCACGTCGGGATCGTTCGCCGAGATGCTGTTGGCGAGTTCCTGGAGAAGGACCGTCTTGCCGGTGCGGGGCGGAGCGACGATCAGGCCGCGCTGGCCCTTCCCGATGGGGGTGAGGATGTCCATGACCCGCATCGAAACGCTGCCGCCCTGCCGCTCGAGGACGAGCCGCCGGTTCGGGAAGAGCGGGGTGAGGTTCTCGAAGGGGATCTTGGAGCGGGCGCGCTCGGGGTCGTCGCCGTTGATGCGCCCGACCTTGAGCAGGGCGAAGAAGCGCTCCTTCTCCTTCGGCGGACGGATCTCGCCGTCCACGTAGTCGCCCGTGCGCAGGCCGAACCGCCGGATCTGGGACGGCGAGACGTAGATGTCCTCCGGGCACGGGAGGTAGTTCGACAGCGGCGAACGCAGGAAGCCGAAACCGTCGGGCAGGATCTCGACGATGCCGCGTCCGAGCATCACCGCGTTCTGGCGGCCGCAGGCCTTGAGGATCTCGAAGATCAGCTCGTGCTTCTGCAGCGCGCCGAGGTCCTTGAGGCCGACTTCGTCGGCCATCTGGTGCAGCTCCGGCACGGTCTTCCGCTGCATGTCGTGGAGCTTGATCACCTGCCCGGCGAAGCTGCGGTGCGGCTGGGGTTGCGGCTGCGGCGACGGGGGCTGCGGTGCCGAGGGGGCCGGGGTCGCGGCCTGGGGTTCGGGCGCGGGCGGGGTCTCCGGCGCGGCCGCGGGCGTCATCTCGGGGGACGGTGCGGAGGGCTCCTCGGAAGCCGGGGGCGCCGCGGCCGCCGCATCGGCGGCCTCCGGGGCTGCTTCGGGCGCCGCGGCGTCCTCGCGGGCGTGACGGTGGGCCCGCGGGTGGCGGCCGGGTCGGTTGCGCGGACGGGGATTCGGGTTCTCAGGCATGGCGTTCGGTCTCCTCTTCGATCATCGCAGCCAGCGCCCGGCGCGTCGCACGGGCCAGGTCGGCCAGGCTTCCATCGTTCTCGATCGTTCGATCCGCGCGCCGCCTCTTCTCCCGAAGGGGCATCTGGGCCCGGATCCGCTGCGCCGCGGCGGCTGCGGTCAGGCCGCGCGCGCGCAGTCGCTTCATCACTTCGCGCCGCGGGGCGGCGACGCAGATCACCGCGTCGAACGCATCCCCGGCGCCCGTCTCGTACAGCAGCGGCACGATCGCCGCCGCGACGGGATGCCGCCGCAGGGCATCCCGCATCCATCGGTCCCGTGCCCGGCGCACCGCGGGGTGCACGAGGGCGTTCAGCGCCGCCCGGGCCTTCGCATCGGCGAAGACGATCCGCCCGAGCGCGGCCCGGTCGATCGCCCCCGAGGGCGTCACGATTCCGCGCCCGAAACGGCGGACCACCGCCCGGTGGACCGGCCGCCCCGGCCTCATCAGGTCGTGCGCCACGTCGTCGGCGTCCAGCACCGGCACGCCGCATCGCCGGAGCACCCGGCCCACCTCGCTCTTGCCGCAGGCGATGCCGCCGGTCACGCCGAGGGCCAGCCCGCGGCGCCTCACCGGGCGTCGGGCTGCCGGAAGCCCTGGGCCCGGAGCGAAGCGGCCCGTCCGACGATCTCCAGCGCTTCCCGGTTGCACGGATTCACCTTGCTCGCCATGGCCGCCCGCCTCTCGGCGTCGTCCAGCCGTCCGGCCTCGAAATCCGCCCGCGCGGCCGCGACCAGTTTCCCGGCCGTCTCCTCCTCCGCGGAGGCGACGATCCGGAAGACCCGGTACTTCGGGTTCTGCCACACGAGGTGGAAACAGGCCATCGTCCCCGGCCCGTACTCGAACCCGCGCGCCGGCGCGTCCTGCGGCGGCACGAGCGCGTCGACCATGTAGCGAAGCGTCAGCTCCGGCGCCTGGTTCGCGAACTCGCCCATCGAGTACACCAGATACCGCGCGCCGGATCCCTCCGCCCAGTCTCGAAGTCCCCGCTCGGTCCCGCGGAACAGGTGCGTCGCGTAGTCCCGGACCCGCCGCCGGATCTCCGCCGATTCGAACTTCGGATGCAGCACCACCGGACACCGCCCGTAGGCCAGCACGAAGCCGCTCGTCTGGAAGTTCGCCAGCACCGGCGCCGGCGCGACGTTCGCCTTCAGCCATGCGCCCATCTCCTCCAGTTGGGGATAGAGCACCGGCACGGACCCCAGCGACTCGGCCTCATGAACGACGAACCCCGACTCGGCCAGTCCGCCGGTCGCCAGGGCGACCACGGACACCCACCGCTTCCACCCGCGGCGACGGACCGCCCATGCGGCCCATACGCCGAGCACCGCCGCGGCGAACAGCGCCGCGAAGACGCAGAAGCGCACAAACAGGAAGAAGACGGCGATCGACGCCCAATGGCAGAACAACGGGGGTTCGGGATTGGGAATGGATGCAGCCTCTTCCTTGCGCCGCCGGAGGAACCATACCACAGTCGCGATGGCTGTCAATGGCCCCGTGTAGGGGAAGAGGAAACGGAACAGCGTCCAGGTCGCCGAGTGCAGCGCGGGGGTCCAGAGGATGCGCTGGTCGAACGTCAGCAGGGCCGGGTCGGCGGGCTTGCGGTTGAGGAAACGGATCTTCGCCGCCAGCAGCGATCCGAAGTGGCCGTAGGCGTCCGCCGACGCCGCGCTCCCGGCCGCGAATAGCAGGATCAGGCAGGTTGCGAACGCCACCCGCCCCGCCACCCGGCCCCGCCGGCCGGACAGGCCGAAGACCGCCATCCCCGCGGCCAGGGCCCACAGCGGGGCCAGCGCGGGCGAGAGGATCGCCGCGTGGGCCCGCAGGTAGGGGCTCGCCACGCAGGCGGTCAGCACGCCGCCCACGCGGATCCAGATCGCCCCGGCCCCGGGCGAGGCCGCCCCGTGCGGGGCCCGAAGCCAGCGCCAGGCCGCGGCAAGGCCCCAGAGCAGCACGTAGAACTGGATCAGGTCCCAGGTCGCCAGCGCCGCCGCAAGGCACAGGGCGGATCCGGCCATGCGGAGGAGTCCTCCGCGCCCCGTCGCGCGCGGTCCGGCCGCCAGGGCGAGGTGGGCGAGGAGCAGCGGGAGCGCGAAGTTCTCGTGCGAGATCTCGTGTCCCGTCGAGCGGATCACCGCCGCGACGGAGACCGCGTAGAAGAAGGCCGCGAACAGGCCGCCCTCCCAGGAACCGGTCATGCGCCGGACCCACACCGCCATCAGGGGGATGCCGAGGCAGAACCAGCCGACCGAGATCCACCGCACGCGTTCCGTCAGCGTGATCTCCGCGGGGAAGAGATGGCAGAGCGCGGCGACCAGGTATTCGGCGCCCACCGTGTCGTGCGCCAGGGTGCGGACCCCCCCGGGGATCTGGATCTCGCGGTCCACCGCCGGAAGGCCCTGGCCGGTGTAGAGGGCGCGGATGGACCGGAACTGCAGCGCGCTCTCCAGCGTGAACGGAAGCGGCCGGCCGCGGTCGGGCATCTGCAGCTCCACGACGTGCCGCCGGATGCCGATGCCGAGCACGCAGAGCACAAGCAGCGCGAGCGTGAGCGCCGCCGCACGAAGGCGGCGGGCCGCGCGGCCCGCCGGCGGACGTTCCGGGGTGGGGGCGGTCATGGTCCGGTCAGAAAAGCTCCGGTTGCGACGTGGCGGGAAGCAGCGAGCGGAGACCGAGCGTTTCCAGGAACGACCGCAGCCCGGGGCCGTCGGGGGCCTTCCACTCGAGGCCGGCCAGGTCCGGAAGCCCCGGGAGATCGTCGCGCAGCCGCATCATGGCCAGGTTCCGCTCGACGACCTCGCGATGGGCCGCCAGGAGGCCGCGGATGCGCGGAGGCGTCACCTCGTCGATCCGGGCCCAGAGATCCGCCAGCGTGCCGAACGCGGACAGGAGGGCCGTGGCCGTCTTCGGCCCGACCCCGGGCACGCCCGGGATGTTGTCCGACGTGTCCCCTGTCAGGGCGAGCCATTCCGGCACCCGCCCGGGGTCGACGCCGAGGATGCCCCGCACGCCGTCGGGGCCGACGCGGTCGCGCGGGGACTGCGGTCGGATCATGCCCACGCGGTCCGATGCGATCTGGAGGAGGTCCTTGTCGCCGGACACGACCAGCACGTCGGCGCCATGGCCCGCCGCGCGCCGGGCCAGCGTGGCCAGCACGTCGTCAGCCTCCTCGCCTTCCAGGCGGACCGTCGCGACTCCGGACAGCCGGAGGTAGTCCCCGAGAAGGCCAAACTGCGGGCGCAGGGCGTCCGGCATCGGCTTCCGCTGGGCCTTGTAGGTCGCCAGGGCCTCCATGCGGACGGCCGGGAGGCCGCCGTCGAAGGCGACGCAGGCGTGCGTCGGGTTCCACGTGTCGCGGAGCGAGGAAAGGACGCGGGCGAAGCCGAGGACCGCGTTGGTCGGCGTTCCGTCCGGCGCGGTGAGGGGCGGCAGGGCGTGGAATGCCCGGTACGCGACGTTATGCCCGTCGACGAGCAAGAGCCTGATTGGCGCGTCGGTCATGGTCCTCCCGGAAGCCAACGCCCCGTCCCGACGAGTCGGGACGGGGCGTTCCTGCCCGCCACCGTTCGCGGGCGGCTCCGCCTACGGTGCGTTCTCCGCCTTGGGCTGCGCGGCGGCCGCGGCCTTCTTCTGGGCGTGGATCGGATTGCCCGCCGGGTCGACGAGCCGGGCGGTGACGAAGATGACCAGGTTCTGCTTCTGGCTGTTCTCGCCCTTGCTCCGGAACAGGTGGCCGAGCAGCGGCAGGTCGCCGAGCAGCGGGATCTTGTCGTCGATGCTGGTCGCCTGGTCGCGGATCAGGCCGCCCATGACGACGGTCTGGCCGTCCCAGAGGACGATGCTCGTGGTGACATTGCGGCTGGCGAAGACCGGCTGCAGGATCGGGTAGAGGCCGTTCGGGCCGTAGTCGATCCAGCGCACGAACTCGGCCACCTCGGGCACGAGCGTCAGGTCGATCGTGTAGCCGTCCGGGCCGACGGTGGGCGTGACGTTCAGGATCACGCCGACCTCGCGCGTCTCGAAGGATCCGGGGACCGGCGGCCGGCTCTCAGTCGGTGCCACTGTGCCTCCACCGGGCGCCTGTTGGAAGAATGGGATCGTATCGCCGACGGACTGCGACTCGTACTCCGTCGGGTAGATGATCTCCTCGACGACCTTGATCTGCGCGTTGACGCCGCTGCGGGTGGTGACCCGCGGCGAGGACAGCAGGTCGGTGCCGCCCTTCCGCTCGAGGGCGTGCAGGATCATCGTCATCTCGGGGTTCGTCAGGATGCTCGAGATGCTGAGCAGCGTTCCCGCCATGGTGTTCGCATTGTCGGCGGACCGGGCGGCCGGGGAGATCGAGCCCGAGTCCTCGGTGAAGAACCGCAGCCCGTGCGAGAACCCGCCGACGCCGCTGTTGGCGTTCATCTGCACGCGCGGCCGCGCCGTCATCGGGCCCGTGCCGACCTGGTTGGCGATCTCCCAGGCATCCGTCAGCAGCCACTCGACGCCGAGTTCGGAGAGGTCGGACTGCGCGACCTCGACGAAGCGGGCCTCGATCTCGACCTGGTTCGGGACGACGTTCAGCGCGGCCAGGATGCGCTCGAAGATCTCGAGGTTCTCCGGCGTGTTGCGGACGATGAGCTGGCTGATCGTCGGGTTGTAGGAGATCGAGGTCCCGACGGGGAAGGGGACGCCCATGTCCGCGAAGAACTTCTTCATGTCGTTGCCGCGCGACATCTCGACGCCGCTCGCGCCGCCCATCGTGATGAACTCGCCGCGGTTCTGCTGGGCGTTGTCGGTGGCGCTCTTCGTCGTGACGATCTCGACGATCGAGGGCTGCACCGGGTAGAGCCGGGTGACGACGTTGCCCTGGACCGCGTTCGCCGGGGTGATGATGACCGCGTTCTCCTCGATGCGGTACTTGAGGTTGGCGACTTCGGTCACGTACCGGATCGCATCCAGCAGGGTGACCCGGCGGAGGTTCAGCGTGATCGCGGGGACGCCGCTCGCGCCGGCACCGTCGCCGCCGGCGGCGGCCGCGAAGGGATCGGCTGCGGGGTCGGCGGCGGGGGCCGCCGCCGCGAACGGATCGGCTGCGACGGCGCCGTCCGTCGGGGCGGCCGCGCCGACGCCGACATCGAGCTTCAGAATGATGTTCACGCCGCCGCCGGCCGCATCGACGGCCTCGCTGGCATCGCGGAGGAAGCTGATCACGTCGACGATGTTCGCCTGGCGGAACTCGATCGTCGGGATCACGATCTTCTGCATCTTCTCCTGCAGCAGCTGGATCGCCGTGCCGGTTCCCTTCGGGTCATCCTTCGGCTGCTTGGGCGGCTCGGCGGTCACGGTGCGCAGCGGGGGGTTCCAGCGGTCGACGACGTCCTGGACCATGTCGACGCGCGTGGCGGAGCGGTGGAGCTGGCTGACCTTCAGCCGCCGTTCCTCGATCTTGCGGAGGAACTTCATCGCGTCCTTGTTGTACGGATCGTTCCGAAGGGCCTGCTCAAAGGCGTTCTCGGCCTCGTCGTACTCCTCGACCTCGAAGAACTGGCGGCCGAGTTCGATCAGGCCGGCGGTCGTGGTCTTCTTCCCGGTGATCTCGGGCTGATCCTTGACGCGCACGGGGCGGGTCTTCTCGCGGACGAGATCCTCGCGGAGGTCCACCACCCGGGCCATGGGCCGGCGGATGTCGGCGCCGGACTTCGACGCCTCGCTGAGCCACTTGTCGGCATCGTTGGGGCTGCGGGCGTCGATCGCCGCCTCCGCGAGCTTCATCGCCGCCTGGGCGCGGCCCTCTTCCGCCTTCTTCCGGGCCTCGGCGGTGGCCTCGCGGACCTGGATCTTGGAGGCGGCCACCTGGAACTTGTCGAACGCGCCCTGGTAGTCCTCCTTGCGCATCGCTTCAAGCGCGGCGGCCAGCGCCATCAGGCCTTCCTTCTCGTCGGCCTGCCGGCGGACGCGCTCCTGCTCCTCCAGCTGCGGGGCGGAGACGGCGGGCTTCATGCCGGGCGAGGCCGGCGCATCGGCGGCGGGGACCGTTTCGGCGGCCGGAGGGGCCACGGGCGCGGGAGCGGGAGCGTCGGGCGCAGGCACGGCGGGGGCGGGCATCGTCGTGCCCAGCAGGGCCTCCAGATCGCTTGCCGGCTTGGGAGCGGCAGGAGCTTCGGGGGCCGCCGGGACGACGGGCGCGGGCGTGTCGGGCATCGGGGCAGGCGCGGGGGCCGGGGCCTCGGGCGCAGGCGCGGCGGGGGCCGGCACGGGAGCCGGGGCTTCAGGAGCAGGCGCGGCGGGGACGGGTGCGGCCGGCGC
>Ga0194125_10003187_pt1 | contig 26728 bp, 23 predicted proteins | sample TA2KigC250mmetaG_FD_148626 | JGI IMG/M metagenome (GOLD analysis project Ga0194125, IMG submission 148626) | Freshwater microbial communities from Lake Tanganyika, Tanzania - TA2015034 Kigoma Deep Cast 250m | ecosystem: Environmental > Aquatic > Freshwater > Lake | place: Tanzania: Lake... | reverse complement strand
CCGTTAAATCGGACAGGTGGCAGGCAAAAGGGCGCGAATGGCGAGTGCAGGCTTCGTCCGGCGCTGGTACAGGGTGGAGATCTTGCGCCGCCTCTTGCCGGCGCCAGGGGATCAGAACTGGGATAGGGTGCCCAGGCGCTTGGCCTGGCGCACGGTCCAGGCGAAGACAGCCAGGCTCAGGGGGGTGAGGGCCAGAGCGAAGAGGCCCAGGACGGCGATCTGAAAGGAAAGGTCGGTCACCCCTTTGCCGTTCAGCACCGCCTGGCGGAGCCCTTCCAGGGCATGGGTGAAGGGGAGCAGTTGGGCCACGCTCTGGAGCCAGCCGGGCAGGACCTGGATGGGGAAATAGACGCCGGCCACCAGGCCGGAGAGGTGGCCCAACAGGGCGGTGATGGGGTCGCCCCGTTTGAAGAGGAGCAGGAAGCCGGCCGACAGAATGCCCAGAGGCAGGTGGGCCAGCAGGGTCAGGAGCAACAACAACCCGGCCGCGGGCAAGTCGGCCCGCCCCAAAACCATGCCGAAGAAGGCGGCGCTGAACAGGATATAGATGCCGATCTCCAGCAGCGCCGTAGTGAACTGGTAGAGCACGGAAGAGAAAATGATGGTGGACAGGCTGGTGGGAGTGACCAGCATGGCCTCCAGGGTGCCGGTGTACATGCCGTAGCTGATGGTGTAGGAGATGGAGGTGAGGGCCACCCCCTGGAAGCTGGCCAGGGCCAGGCCCACCATCACAAAGGGAAAATACTCCCCGCCATAGGCGGCCAGGTGCGGCGAGGCGCCGCTGGCCAGCAACCGCCCCAGGAAATAGAAGGTGATCAGAGTGAACATGATGGAGGCGAAGCGCCAGGCGAAGTTCAGGGGATAACTGAGGTCCCACAGAAAGTCCCGGACGAAGAAGGCCAGGCATTTACGGAGCTTCATGGTCCCACTCCGCCACCGCCCGCCGGTACAGGTCTTCCAGGTTCTCTCCCGCCCGGCGGCTCATCTCTTTGAATCGGCCCTCCTTGACCATGGCCAGCCGTCCCCCCAGGCGGTCCACCTCTTCCAGGCGGTGGGTCACCACGATCATGGTTTTGCCCTGCTGACGCAACTCCAGTAGGAGGTCCCGGACCTCGCCGGCGCTGATGGGGTCCAGGTTGGTGGTGGGTTCATCCAGCAGCAGGATATCCGGCCGGTGCAGCAGGCCCCGGGCGATGTCGAAGCGGCGCTTGATGCCGGTGGAATAGGTGAAGAAGCGCCGTTCCAGATAAGGGGTGAGCTTGAGGGACTCGGCCAGGGGGGGGATGGCCCGACGGGGCTCCAGGTTGTGCAGCCGGGCGAAGAAGGCCAGGTTGTTCCAGCCGCTGAGGCGCCCGTAAAAGCTGGATTCGTTGCAGGTGATGAACCCCAGGCGGCGGCGCACCTCCAGGGGGGCCCGGTCCGCGTTCAGACCCTGGATGCGGATGCGCCCGGAGGAGGGGGCGAGCAGGGTGGCGATGAGCTTGACCAGGGTGGTTTTGCCCGAGCCGTTGGGGCCCAGCAGAAAGAGACACTCGCCGGCCTCCAGTTCGAAGTCCACCCGGTGCAGCGCCCAGACGCCCTCCCGCCAGCGGCCCGTCACCAGACGCCGCAGGCTCAGGAGGGGAAAATATTTGGAGAGATGGCTCACAGCCACCGCCGGAACGCCGGACACGGTGTCGGTCTCCTAACGCTTTGATGCTGTTACGAAAAGTTCCTGGTTCGTTTATGTAGGACACGCGCCCACGGGTGTCCAGGCACAGCTCATAGGGCGGCCTGCGGCCGCCGACCTCGGCGTGCACGGCACGCCCTATACCCAGAACCCAGAACCTAAAACCTCCCCACTTCCTCCCGCCCCAGAAAAATCGAGGGAGGGGCCGGAGACCTTGGGCCCCCGCCCGCTCCCTCCATGGAACCGCCGCTGCCCGTCTGTGGGCGCCGTTAACCCAGCAGGCGCCAGAGCCGGACGGTATCCGGCGGCGCCAGCGGGGTCTGGCCGGGGGCCAACCCGGCAAACACCGCCTGGGCCAGGGCCAGCCCCTTCTCGGCCTGGGCGGCGTGCCAGTCGCCATAGGTCAGGGCCCCCACCTTGCAGGCCTCCACGCAGGCGGGGACCCTTCCTGCGGCCTCCCGGTGGGGGCACTGGTCGCATTTCAGGGCCGCGGCCCGCTTCTCCGGGGCCTGGGGCGTGGCCGCGTAGCGCAGCACCCCGAAGGGGCAGGCCATGGCGCACATGGCGCAGTTGATGCACCGGACGGGGTCGATCTCCACCGTGCCTCGGGCCGCATCCCGGCTGATGGCCCCGGCGATGCACACGGACTGGCAGGGGGCCGGGTCGCAGTGGCGGCACTTGTTGGGAAAGGCGAAATTGAGGCGGGCAGGATATACGGCCACCCGGGACACGGGCCGCACCGCCTCCCCCAGGGCCCCCGCCAGACTTTTGCTGACCGAATGCTCCACTGCACAGGCCAGCCTACACTGCAGACAACCCACACAACGCTCCGGCCGGATGATGACGGTTTTCATAGCATAATCCTCATACCCAGCGTTTAGCAATCCAGAACTGATTCTCTAAACCTTTTAAATCCTGGGCAACGAGAAGCGATAGTATTCAAGTTGGCTTTCAAGGCGATTTCGCCAGCTTTAGTTCCAGTATAGTTCATATTAGCTTCGGAAAAAATCCTTGATAGATGGTTTTTGGGATCGTGCAGAGTTTCAAGATTCATCTTCATGCGCGGAACACTTCTTTTTATTACTTTTCTGATAGCATTTTCATCAGCCAATAGCCATGATTCCAATTCATTTTCAATTATATGAAATATTATTTCGAATGGATATTGTCTTCCAGATATCCTACTTTTCAAAGTCTCAATAAGCTCTTTGACACATTTATTGTCTTGATCACGGATAACAATAGCCTTATCTACATTTTTATGTTTAAATTCGTCTAAATACCCAGTGAATTTTCTGTTAAGATGAGATCTGCCTTGGGTATTACGCACCATAAAATAGACATCCTCGGGAAATAATCTACTTATAAATGTTTTAATGGCCTGCTCATCATAAAAACCCTCAACTACGATCCCGAAGCAGAGCATTATTTATCTCCTAAAGCCCCGGAATACCATAAATCACTGAGAGTTAATTCTCCTTTCCTGAGGATGTCATGCAGATATGTTTTCTCAGCAGGACGGAAGCACTCGGTGGCCCCTGCAGATTTAACGACTGCTATTAATTCTTCAATAGAAACGATATCAATCAAATATGGGTAATGAGTTGTAATAAATAATTGAGCTGCACGATTACCTAATTCCTGCTGACGCTGTTGTAGTAATTGAATTAATGATTCCATTAACCTTGGATGCAAATGATTTTCTGGCTCTTCGATGCAAAAGATTGGCGCTCCGAGATCAGGAGGAGCAAATATTAACGAAAGTAAAGCCAAGAATTGCAGGGTGCCGTCAGAAATTTGCCGTGAGCCTATTGGTCTTTTTAATAACTTTTCTTTTAATAATACTGATGTAGTGCCAACCTGGGTTAGAGGTGTCATAACATAGTCTATTTCGGGCAACACATCCCTTACGGCTTGTTCCAGGCGTATCCATTCGTCTCGGTAACGGGTTTGTAAAGTTAAGAGCCATTCCGGTAAATTATCCCCCCATTCGTTTAAAAACAATTGTTCGCTAATGCTTTTATCTCGGCGCATAGTATAGGGAAACAAATGATAAAAGCGCCAACTGGAGATGAAATATTTTGCCACCATGCCTTCCCAGCCGGGGACGGAGTATTCCAAAAAAGATTTCTGTTGTACCTCCTTCTGTTCAAAGGCTATAGAACCATCTTGATGAAGGCCCTTGCCACGGCCTTTTCTAAATTCTCCCAGGAGATATGCGTTATCCCCGCTGAAACGAGTTAAGGTTTCATGTTCAATTTCAAATATCCCCAGACCGGATCTTGCAGAACCCTCTAACGCCAGTTCATACTCGTAAAAAGTCAGTTCATTTGTCTCATTGACTATTTTTGTTCTAACCCAAAAATAGATTCTCCCCTCATCAATTCCCTTCCATAATAATTCTGAAAACCCTCCCCTGCTAATAACGGCTGAATTTAACCCGGCAACTGAAATATTAGTAAGGAATTTAAGGGCATGAATAATGTTACTTTTACCTGACATGTTAGGGCCAACAAATATGTTGTTTAAACCAAACTCAATGTCTATATCTTTAAGGCTTAAAAAATTTTCAATCTTTAATTGCGTAATCATAATTGTTTACCTTTTATGCAAGTACGCCAAAAGATCATCCGTTATTGGAATAAAAACACTCACGCCCACAGCCTCCCCGGCTGGAAATCCGGGGTGCGGGGGTCGGCGGGCAGGTCCCGCAGGGGCAGTTTGCGGGCCATGATTCGGAAATAGATGCCGGCGTGGGCCACGTCGCCCACCAGGGTGACCCCCACCAGGCGGCCGTCGTCCATGACCAGGCGGCGGTAATGGCCGGTGCGTCCGTCCAGGTGGGCGAAGACCTCGCCGTGGGGGCCGTCGGGGTACTGATGGCCGCCGGTAATGATGCGGATGGTTTTCAGCGAAATGCTGTTCATGGGCAGGATGCCGTCGTAAACCCGGCCGGCCCCCGCCATGTTGGCACCGGCCACCTCCCCCTGGGCCACCGCCGCGGGCCAGATGTGGAAGGCGGCGGGCTTGCCGGTGAGGAGGTGGTGCGGCAGGACGCAGTCGCCGGCGGCATAGATGTTCGGGTGGCCGGTGCGCAGGGTCCGGTCCACGGGCACGCCGTCGGGCCCGGCCAGTCCGGCGCCGGCCAGAAAATCCACCCGGGGCTCTACCCCCACGGAAAAGAGGACCGCGGCGGCGGAGAGCTCCCGCCCGTCGTTCAGCACCACCTGGGCCACCCGGCCGTTGGCGCCCTTCAGGGCCGTGGGCCAGGCGTGGTAGTGCACCCGGATGCCCAGGGCGGTGACGGCGTCGTGGAGCAGCCCTGCCGCGGTGGGATCCAGCACCTTGGAGAGGGCCTGGGCCCCCCGGGCCAGCACGTGCACCTCGTAGCCGCGCTGCCGGAAGGCGTCCGCGGCTTTGAGGCCCACCGCGCCCATGCCCACCACCACCACGGGGCCGCCGGCGGGCAGCTCCGCCTCCAGGCGCCGCCAGTCCGCCAGATGGCGCAGGGTGAAGACGCAGCCCAGGTCCGTGCCGGGGATCTCCGGCACCCGGGGGTTGGCCCCCGACGCCACCAGCAGGCGGTCGTAGGGCACGGTCCGGCCCGAGGCCAGATGCACCGCCCGGCCCTCGGGGTCCACCTGCACCACGGGCTCGCCCAGGTGGGCCTCAAAGCCGAACCGTTCAAAGTAATCACGGGGCCGGAGCCAGATCTTCTCCGGGGTGATCTCTCCCCCCAGGAGGTAGGTAAGGAGGGGGCGGCTGTAAGGCAGGTGGGGCTCGTCGCTGATGAGGGCGACGGCGTCCCCGGGGGCCAGACGCCGCACCATTTCCGCCGCGGCCAGACCCGCCGCGCTGGTGCCGATGATGACGTGCCGCATGCCTTATCTTACTGCAATCGGGGCGCCTCTGAAAAGAAAAAACCCGGGGGTGGGGTCAGCCCCGGCCCTTGCATTCGGGGTGACGCTGTAGTAGGACTAATGCCACCACGCAAGGGGAGGACGATTATGGTGCGCATCACCCGGGCGCTGATGAGCGTCACCGACAAGGGCGGTCTGGCGGAATTTGCCAAGGGTTTGCAGGAGTTTCAGGTGGAAATGCTCTCCACCGGCGGCACGGCCAAGCTGTTGCGGGAGAACGGCGTCCCCGTGGTGGAGGTGTCCGACTACACCGGCTTTCCGGAGATGCTGGACGGCCGGGTGAAGACCCTGCACCCCAAGATTCACGGCGGCATCCTGGGGCGCCGGGACCTGGCCGACCACCTGGAACAGATGCAGCGCCACCAGATCAAGCCCATCGACCTGGTGGTGGTGAACCTCTACCAGTTTGAGAAGGCTGTGGGCAAGCCCGGCTGCACCCTGGAGGAGGCCATCGAGAACATCGACATCGGCGGGCCGACGCTGCTCAGGGCCGCGGCCAAGAACTACCAGGGCGTCACGGTGGTGGTGGATCCGGCCGATTATCCCAAGATTCTCAAGGAGATGAAGACCAGCGGCGGGGGCACCACCCTGGCCACGCGCTTCCAGTTGGCCAAAAAGGTCTATGCCCTCACCTCGGCCTATGACGCCGCCATCACCGCCTATCTGCGGGATAAGGCGCTGTCCTGCTGATGGATGCCCAGCCCCTGACGGTGACCATGAGCCGGGGCCGGACCATCCGCCTGTCCGGCTCCGCCTCTTATCAGGATCTGCTCTCCTTCCTGGCGGACGAGATCCTGCTGGAACTGGCGGAACTGGAACGCCTGGACCTGAGGGCCCTGGGCGAGGACGCCTTCGAACAGGTGGTGGGCATCACCCAGATCCGCCTGCTCAACGAGCTTTACTATTGCCTGGGGCAACTCCGGGCTCTCGGCCTGGAGCTGGACGTCAAGCAGGCCATCCAGGACCTCCGGGATATCTGGAACCGCCTCATCGACCAGACCCATCGCCCCGAAGCTTTAAAGCTCGCCGAAGAGCCGGGCGGCCCGCCGGTGCAATGAGATGAGGGTGGGGAGGGGGCCGGGGATGCTCCCCCGGCCCTGGTTGCAGGTTTCGGGTTTTGGGTTCTGGGTGCCAGGTGTCGGCTTGGAGATACATTGCTTCGAGAATCTCAGGTTGATATCCGGTTCCAATCAAGAGGCGGCCCAGGCTTTCTTGCCTGGGCAGGCGCAGGCTAAACGCTCAGGGCCCGCCGCAGGGCCACCCCCGAAGATGACAGACCCTGGGCAGCAGCCAGCCTTTAGCGCAGGCTGAAGCCTGCGGCTACACCTTCAAGGTTTTTGGTCACCGTGGGACTTTCTCGGTAAAGCCTGCGGCTACCATAATTGTCCAATGACCGCAACTCGGTATGTGGCGATGCAAGGCGCCCGCCCTGCCGCGCTTATTTCCACCTGGTCCAAGTTCGACTCCGGAACCGGGTGGAAAGAACCTGTAGGAGCGCGCCGCGCACCGCCTCTTCATTATTTGATCCCCAGACGCTCCGCCTCCTGGGGGGCGTTTTGCTTCAGGACCTCGAAAATGGCGTACTGGGGGATGAGGTGAAAGTCCATGATCAGTTTGCTGAGGTTTTTGTCCAGCTTGAAGTAATGGGCGTTCCCCTCGCTGAAGGCCTGGAACAGCTCCGGCGGCAAGGTTTTTACACTGTTTTCGATGATCTTATCCACCGCCTGCTTGCCGGCCGGGTCCAGGGCGGCGCGCTTCCGGCCCAGCTCCACCATCTTTTTGATGGTGTCTTCTTTGAGCTGCTCCAGCTTGGGCTGCAGGTCGGCCGGGGCCGGACGGTCTTTCAGGAGCGCCACCACTTTCTGCAGCGCCTCCAGGTAGAGCGTGGTGACGGCCTTCCCCATTTCGTCGGGCGTCTCGGCCCGGGCGGCGGGGCTCAGCCCCAACAGGGCGCTGATGATGAGCACTGTCAGCGTCATCTTCAACCAGGGTCTTTTCATCCGTATCTCCTTCCTGAAATGTTTGTGCAGGGTGCGCCATGCGCACCATAACCATATGAAACCCTTCCTGCTTTTCCAGAAGGGCCTTGGCTCAGGCGCGATGTTCCTGAATTTTCCTCACTGCACCATGATGTCCACTGCGTCGCCCCGGCCGTCGGGGCCCACGGCCAGGAGGCGGTGGCGGCCCCGTCCCAGGTGCACGGTGACCTCGTAAGGGGGTCCGGCCGCGCCCGCTTCCCGGCCGTTGACGAACCAGGTGACCCGGGCCAGTGGCTCCGCGGCCACGGCCTTGAGGGAGAGGCGCAGGGTTTCGGAGCCGGGCGGCATCAGGAAACGGTCGCCGGGCAGGGGGTAGGAGATGGCCAGGAGGCGCTCCTTGGTGCGGTTGGGGCCCGGTGAGCCCGACGGTGCGAGACCGATGGTGACCCGGCCGCCGGGATGGACCACCGAGTCCGGGGCGGGGACGGCGGCCGGAGTTCCCTGAAAGGTGCGGTGCAGATCGGGGTCGAAGCCGGCCAGACGGAAGCGTCCGGCGGCCTGGCGCTCAAAGCGCTGGTGCAGCCAGGCGGCGTACATGGTGGGCATGCGGTGCCAGGGCTGGGGGCGGCGGTGAAAGGTGCAGGTCTCGGTGGGCTCGGCGCCGGACTCGAAGAGCTCCTCGCGCTGGTGGTCGCAGTGGGGGCCGGGGAGCTGCCCGGAGAAGGCGCAGATTCTGGCGGTGACCACGCCCTCCGGAGGCTTCGGAGCCTCCGGCAGGGCCCGGCGGTAGAGTTCGTCCGCCAGGTCGGCCAGGATGGGGGCGGCCGCAGCGGCGCCGCTCAATTTGGCGGTGGGCTTGCCGTTGAAATTCCCCACCCACACCGCCAGGGTGTAGCGGGGCGTGTAGGCCGCGGCCCAGCAGTCCCGGTAGCGCGTGCTGGTGCCGGTCTTGATGGCCAGGCGGTACGGCGGGTTCATGGCCTGGGAGGCCCCGAAGGCCCGGGAGCGGGCCCCGGGGTCGGCCAGGATGTCGCCGATGATATAGGCCGCCTGGGGTGAAAAGAGGCGCACGCCCGAGGGCCGGGCCTGATCGAGGGTGAGCCGCGGGGGCCGGTAGAGGCCGCCGTTGGCCAGGCTGGCGTAGGCCGCGGCCAACTGCAGCAGGCTCACTTCGGGATTCCCCACCACCAGCCCCAGGCCGTAGTGTTCGGGGCCGCGCTCCGGATGGTTGATGAGCCCCAGACGGGTGAGGAGGCCGTAATAGGCCCCGGGCTCCACCTGGTTGAGGAGATAAACCGCCGACAGGTTGAGGGAATTGCCCAAGGCTTCCCGGAGCGAGATGGGGCCGTGGGAGAAGCGGTCGAAATTGAGGGGGATGAATTGGCCCCCCGGGACCCGGTAGCGGCGCTCCACGTCTTCCAGGATGGTGGCCGCGGTGAAGCCCAGATCCAGGGCCTGGGCATAGAGGAAGGGTTTGAGGGCCGAGCCCGGCGAGCGCCAGGCCGCGGCCCCGTTGTTAAAACCCTGGTCCCGGGGTCCGTAGCCGCAGGAGCCCACCAGGGCCAGGACTTCCAGGGTGCGGTTGTCCAGAATCACCGCCGCCGCCTGGGTGGCCCCGGACTTGACCAGCCGGGGCTGGTGGGAGGCGACGATGGCTTCGGCCCGGCGCTGGAGATTCAGGTCCAGCGACGTCTTGAGAGTTTGCTGCCCCCCACCGCCCTTGGGGATTTGGGAGAGGACCAGGTTGACGAAGTGGGGCGCCTGGAAAGGGAAGACGGGGACGCGGCCCCGCACCTGGCGCAGAGCGGGAGGTTCGGCCCGGGCGGCGGCCAGTTCCACATCGCTCCAGGATTCCAGGCGGGCCATGCGGCTGAGGACCCAGTCCCGGCGGGCCAGGAGGCGCTCCCGCCTGGGGCCGTAAGGGTTCAAGGTTCCGGGGGCCTTGGCCAGAGAGGCCAGCAGCGCCGCCTCCCCGGGGCTGAGGGCCGCGGCCCCCTTGCCGAAATAGAGGCGGGCTGCGGTCTCCACGCCTATCAGGTTGTTGCCCTGGGGGACCCGGTCCAGGTAGAACCGCAGGATCTCTTCTTTGCTCAGGGCCCACTCCATCCTCAGACTGCGGACCATTTCCACCAGCTTGCGGTGGTAGGTGCGGGGACCGGGGTAAGTGAGACGGGCCAGTTGCTGGGTGATGGTGGAGGCGCCGGAGACGATGCGGCCCGCGGTAATATTGCTCATGAGGGCGCGCCCCACCGCCAGGGGGTCCACACCGGGATGGCTCCAGAAGCGCTGGTCCTCTGCGGCCAGAAAGGCGGCCACCAACGTGGGAGGGAGCGGCCCCTCCGGCAGGCGCACCAGCTTGCGGCCCTGGGCGTCGGGCGCCAGGCGCAGCACCCGGCCCTGGCGGTCCGTCACCAGGGGGCCGGGGGCCGGCGCCAGGTCCTTCGGGTCAAAGCGGGAGGCGGCCTCCAGGTGCAGCACCAGGGCCACCCCCAGGACGGCCGCCAGGCCCGCCAGGATCCAACGCCACCGCATTGCGGCCCGGCCCATTCTTACCTTCCTTTGACCACCAGCTCGCCCTTGCCGGTGAGACCATAGACGTCGGGCGAGTACATGGCCGCCACTTTGGCCGCGGGCAGCACGAACTTGCCTTCGCAGACCGCCCGGGCGTAGTACTCGAACCGGTAGGCGCCCCTCCAGACTCTATCCCGGAAGGCCAGCACCCGGTCGTCCCGGATTTCAAAGAAGTTGGGATAGAAGTAGTAGGCGCCGTCCGGGGTGAGGTAATGGGTCTGCTCGTCGTCGTCGTTGGTGCGGACCTCCTCGCCTTCGCCCGAGTTTTCGCCCTCACGCGGGCCCGGCACCTGCTCTTCGGTCTTGAGAGCGGTATTGATGGCCACGAAGCCCGCGGGCAGAGGATCGTCAATGACCACGTACTGCTGGTCCCTGCCGGTCACCTCCACCACCACGGTGACCTTGACCAGATCGCCCACCCGGATTTCGTCCTTGCCGTCGGTGTTCTTGATGATCCGCCGGATCTTGAAGCCCTGGGAGGCGCCGGCGCCGGCCAGGTCCAGCCGGGGGGCGGTGAACTCCAGTTTATAGAGCCAGGTGCGTCCGGCCGGCCCCTCCAGGCGCACGACGGGGGCCTTGAGGAAGGCCTGGGGGTTCAGGCTGACGGTGCGGAATTTCCGGGGGTCCACGGTGAGGCGCTGGCTGGTCCCCTCGGGTTGGCTCACCGTAATTTCCGAGGGTTGGGCCGCAAAGGCGACGCCCTTGAAATACTCATTCAACGCCACCAGGGCCCAGCCCGTGTCGCTGGTGGAGGTCCAGATGCCCTGCCGGTCCAGGCCTCCCAGGAGGTAGACCGCGGCCTGTTTGGTCAGGGGATCGTCGGGAAGAATGGCCTTGGCGGCCATGAGGGCGAGGGCGGGACCCCGGTAAGGGGCGTAGAAGTCATCATAGGAGAAAGGCTCCACCTCGTATCGGGCCGACAGCAGCGGCTTGAGGTTGGTCTGCAGTTCCTTGAGGGGCCGCAGGCCGGAGATCCTGGCCGCCAGGAGCACCAGGATCTTGCTGTCCCGCTTCAGCCGGTTGAAGTCCCGGGTCATGAAGCTCAGGGTGCGGCCGTCCAGGCCCTCAGCCAGGGCCAGGACATAGCAGGCGTAGGCCCTTAGTATCAGGGAGTGTTTTTCGTTCTCCACGATCTCCTTGAGGTAGCCCACCATTTTGGTCATGGCCTCTTCGGAGACCGTCAGGCCGTTGGCCTTGGCCAGGGAGAGGGCCGCGGCGGCGTACATGCTGCCGTAGGAGTGCGTCTCCCGCTGGCCGGGCCAGTAGGTGAAGCCGCCCGTCTCGGTCTGCATGCTGAGGATGCGCTCCACGCCATTTTTGAGGAACTTGTCGGCCTCCTCCAGGGTGATGTCGGGGACGAAACCCTCCTTAATGGCGCCCCGGATGGCCGCCAGGGCCAGGACTCCGGAACCGGTCTGCTCCACGCAGCCGTAGGGGTACCGGAGCAGGTACTGGATGGCTTCGCTCATGCGCAGATAAGGCGACCCGGAGATGGTCAGGACCGCTTTCATCTCCTCGGGAACGATCTCCCGGGCGGCGGGGCCGGTGAGATAAGCCGGCAGCTCCATCCTGAGCTCGCTGCTGCCGGTGGCGACGCCGAAGGCCACATTGGTTTCCCGGACGTGGCCGGAATTAATCTTGAGCTTCAGCTCCACCGCGTCCACCAGTTTGCCGAACTGGCCGCCGAAGCGCGCCGCGGCGGGACCGGCCTTGGTGGCCTGGCCGCTGACGCTCAGCTTGAGGCTGTCGTTGGCCGGCAGCTCCTTGGTGGGCTCATCGGCCTTGAGGACCAGGCCCCCCTCGGAGGCCACGGCGCTGAACTTCACCGTGCCGGACGCCTTGGTGTTGTTGAAGGCGGCCACCTGGAACTTGAAGGTGTCGCCCTGGGTGAAGAAACTGGGCATCCCCGGTTCCAGATAGAAATCCTTGGTCACCAACAGGGGCCTCTCGGGACTGGCGAAGCGGCTGCCTTTGTCCACGGCCACCACATAGACCCGGTAGGTGGTCATATTGTCGGGCAGGGTGAAGGAGACCCGGGCCTTGCCCTGGGCGTCGGTCAGCACCGCGGGGTTGAAGTAGGCCACCGGCTCGAAGCGCTTGCGGAGCTTGGCCACCAGGTCGGCCCCCAACCCGCCGCCGCCGGTCAAGGGCTCGTTGCGGGCCAGATAGAAGGGCGTCTGATGCATCAGCAGCAGCCGGAGTTCCCCGGTGAAAACCCCCAGGGGGCCGTCGAAGCGCACCAACTGGTCCAGGGTGGGGGTTTTGTAGGCGGTGAGGGCCAGGACCGCCTCATCCACCACGGCCACGGCCAGTTCGGCCTCCACGCCCTTGCCTTTCTGGTCCTGGACCAGGAAGTTCAGGGTCATGGGCGCGCCGGGCTCGGCTTTCAGCTCCTTCACCTCGGGGGCGATCTTCACCTCCAGGCGCTCCACCTCGGCGCGCACCGAGAGATTCAGGACTCCCCAGAAGAAGGACGGGGCATCCACATCGTAGCGCTTCGCGGCCGCCGGAAAGGCCCCCCGTGGAGTCAGGGCCAGGACGGAGACGTAGACATTGGGGGCGTATTCCTTCTGGATGGGCACCTCAATGGTGCGCTGCCCCTCCTTCAGGGTCACCACCTGGTGTTTCAGGACGCCGGCCTGCTCCAGGGTGAGAAGGTAGCGGGAGACGGCCCGCCGGGGGCTCACCGTGATCTTGGCCGTCTGTCCCGGGGTGTATTCGCTTCTGTCGGCCGACAGGTCCAGGAGCTGGTAAGGCCGCTCCCGGTTGTCGTAGGTGTCGTAATCCGCGTCGCCCCTGACCCGGAGGAGGCTGGCGGAGGTGAAGGCCCGCCCCTTCTCATCCCGGTAGGTGAAGGAGATGAGGTAGCTGCCGCTGTAGGCGAAGTCGAAGCGGAAGCTGTGGTCGCCCTTGTCCAGGGCCAGGTCCGTGCTGAAGGTGCGGCGCCAGGTGGGGTTGTCCTCCCAGAAGACGTCCCCCTGCTCGTTGCGCTTGGCCACATAGGCGTAGCTGCGGCGCATGACTTCGGCCTTGACGGCGCCCGTCTTGATCTGTTTGCCGTCCTTGGTGGCGACGACCACCTTGAGAATCTGTTCCACACCGGCGGAGACCTCCGGGGGGTGGCTGCTGATGCCCACCAGGATGTCGGGCTCCGCCTGGAAGGCCTTGGTGGCGGAAGCGGAGCGGCCGTCAAAATCCAGCACGGTGGCGGTGACGTTGAGTCCATACTCCCCGCCCAGGGCCTGGCTGTCCAAAGGAAACTCCACTTCGGTCCGGCCCTTGTCGTCCAGGATGGCCTGTCCGCTCTCCAGCAGTTCCGCCCGGTCGCCCTCTTCCTCCTCATAGCCGCTGTGGCCGAAGGTGTAGGCCTCGAAGCCGGGCACTTTGTAGCTGGTCTTGGTCTTGTAAATCTTCCAGCGCACCTGGCCGTGTTTCACCGGGCCGCCGGCGTAGTAGCCCCCGGAGACGCCGATCTTCACCACCGGCAGGGTGCGCTCGGGATAGTTGACATAGGCCTTTTCGGTGCGGCTGGCCTGCTTGAAATCAATCTCCACAAAGTGGCGGGGAGCCTTGAATTCCTGCACCATGAAGGTGGTGCTCACCTCATTTTTGGCAGCCAGCTCGGCGGGGTCCCGTCTCCCCCCATAGTCTTCCTCGTAATGCCGGCGCCGCTGGGGCCGGGTGGGCTTTGCCGCCGCGCCCTCCGGCCCGTAGGACATGATGAGGGTGTAGGTCCCCAGGGGCCACTGGCCTTCCACCGGGAGGTCGCCGGACAGGGTGCCGAAGGCCGACAGGGGGCCCTCCCTGGTGAAGACGGTCTCGCCCTTGGGACTGGTGATTTCCACCCGGACACTCTTGACCTTGGCGGGGATGATGCGGCCCTCCAGAAACTCCCGCACCGTGCCTTTGAAGAAAACCTTGTCGCCGGGCCGGTAGACGCCCCGCTCCGTGAAGACGTGGCCCTGGTAGCGGCGGATCTTGTCGCCGTCTTTCACCTGCCAGATGTTGTCCGGGGTGACATTGCCTTTGGGCAGGACCTCGATGAAAGCCACGTCGTTGGCGGTCCCGGCCATCAGGTAGGTGATGCGGTCCTTTTCCACCTGCCGCTTGATGAGCTTGTAATCATCCAGACTGCGCAGGGAGAGGCCCTCCACTTCTTTCTGGGGGAGGACCAGGATGCCGTCCTGGTCGGTGGCCCCCAGGTGGAAGACCTCCAGGTCCCGGGTGAAGGCCAGCACCTGGACGCCGGCCACGGGCGCCCCGGTCCTGAGGGAGGTGGCCCAGAGGAGCAGGTTGTCCTTGCTGTTCTTATAGGTGAGGCCCAGGTCGGTGATCTGGAAGAGCCTCGCGGGCGAGACCGCAGTGCTGCCGGGGGCCTGGTCCTTGACCCGCATGAGCATCAGCGCGCCCGCCTCCTTTCCCTGACGGAAACTCAGGGGCAGGGAGACGGCCCAGACCTTGTTCTTGACTCCCGTGGCGGGGAAGAGCTGCTGCTCCTTCTGGAGCGACCCCAGGAAGGGGGCGAACTCCTTCCTGTCCTTGACCAGCCCCTGGAGCCGCTCCGCTCCGGTCTTGAAAAGCTCCAGGGCCTGCTCGTTCCACTCCCAGGGTTTCTTGTCCACCACCAGGGCCACCGGCAGCATCAGCGGGGGGATGCGCAGGCCTTCCAGGAGCAGGTTGGTGATATTCTGCACCCGAACATGGAGAAGCTGGCGGCTGTCCCGTTCGATGACGGTCTTGTATTCCACATACTCCACCTTGGGCAGGCGGTCGGGGAATCGGAAGCTGTGCACCGTCCGGACATAGGTGCGGCCGGCCAGTTGGTAATTCTCCGGCAGGGTGACCAGGTAGCCGGTTCCAGGCCGGAACTTGCCCTGCAACGTGAGGATGCCGTGCTGGCTCATGGTGGTGCGGGACCAGTCGATCTTGACCCGGGGCAGAAAGCGCAGATCGGACTTGAGGGCGCCCAGGAAAAGGGGATGGCTGAAGTGAATTTTCACCAGGTCCGCGGCTGAGTCGGGCTCGATTTTCAGGATGGTGAAATGCTTGTGGGGGTCGTAATCGCCGGGCTTGGCCGCCTCCCGTTTGGCCTCCCGATCCGGCTGGGCCTGGACCGGAACCGCCGCGGCCCAGATCCACCCCAGGACCGCCGACAGCAACAACCAGCCGGCGCTTGCCCTGAGGACCTTCTTCCATCCGCATCTGCTTGCAGCTTCCATGGTGCTCCCTCCGCGCCCCCGCTGGGGCCTCCTGATAACCGGTGTGTGCCGATGTCGCCCCGACTCGCCCTGCCGCCGTTCAGAGGCCACCCCCGCCGTGGTGCGGCGCCACCCCGGCGCGCCGCCGGGGAGCGGAGCTGCCTGCTCCTCAGGGCACGGACCGCGGCGGGGACTCCTGGCCACAGGTCCATTATAGATTTTTGCCGCATCTATACCAGCACAATCTTGCACAAAAGAGGGGCTGGGAGGGGACGGGGGCCTCAAGATCTCCGGCCTCTCCCCCTGGCCCCCCATGCGGTTGAATTAAGGGGTTGATGAGGGGAGAACATGATTTAACATCAGTGCTGTCCGGCACGAAATTTACCTGAAAGGAAGCTTTTCTCGGGGAATGCCTCATTTGCGCCCCATATTCGGACTGACTCCCAAGCGCTGCGCTTTCAGAGATATTCCCGAAACATGGAAGTCAAGAACGCTGTTTATTCCCTCCCCCTTGATGGGCATTGGCGCTAACTTAAGGCATTTTTGCATTTGCAACTGCTTGATATTATTGATGGTTCCATTTTAAATAACACACAAAAAGTTTTCTTAAGTTAGCGCTTATGCCCATCAAGGGGGAGGGAATAAAGCGTTTTGTTTATGACCATATGTTCATTAATGACCCATTCATGGAGCCTTAACGCAAAATTTCCACCCCCGTACCCTTTTTACCCTCCAGCCTTGACAATTGTTATATCTATATTATAATAGTAATGGGTATAACAATTATGTGGCTCATTTTTTCCTATACGGTGCCCGCGAAGAATCCCAATGTCCGGGTGAAAGCCTGGAGGCGGCTGCAGGCGGTGGGGGCGGTGCAGCTCAAAAGCTCCCTCTACGTCCTGCCCGCAAGCGACTCCAACTACGAGCACCTCCAATGGCTGGCCCGGGAGGTGGAGGAGTTGGGGGGCGAGGCGGTGTTTTTTCACTGCCCGACGGTAGAGAATCTCACCGACACCGAGATCAAGGCTCTGTTCGGCAAGGTCCGGGATGAGGATTATGCCCGGCTGCACGAAGAGGTCCGGGAATTTGCTAAAAGTCTGGAAGCCGGAGCTATGGACCAGGAAGAAAAGGTCAGGGAACTCCAGGCCAGACTGAAAAAATTCACCCGGAAATGCCAGGCCATCCGGGAGATCGACTTCTTCCCCACCGGACAGGGCGAACGGACGGCCATGCTCCTGACCGCTCTTCAGGAGCGAATGCAGGTCCTCACCGGCGAGACGATCAAGCCCACGACGATGCCGATTTTGAAGAAGGAAGACTACCAGGGGAAGACCTGGGTCACCCGGGAGCGGCCTTACATCGACCGGCTGGCCTCGTTCTGGCTGGTCCGGCGCTTCATCGATAATGATGCCAAGCTGGCCTTCATCTCGCCTCAAGAGGACATGAAAAAAGATCCTGGCCTGGTTTACTTCGACATGGCCGGCGCTGAGTTCACCCACCGGGACCAGCTGATCACCTTCGAGGTTTTGGCCGCCGCCTTCGGTCTCCAGGATCGGGGCATGGCCCGCTTGGCCGCCTTGGTCCGAGCCATTGACTTAAAAGAGGACCTGGATGGCCTGGAAGAGGCCAAGACCCTGAAGGATTTGGTGGATGGCCTGGTGAAAATCACTCCGAATGATGATGAGCTGGTCCAGCGTGTCCTGCTCATTTTCGACGCACTCTATGCAGCTTATCAAGGAGGAACCCCATGAAAGACGTGACGATACACGTGGCCCAACTCATGGCCGCGGCGGCCCGGACCGCGCCCAAAGGCGGCGGCAAGGATTTTCTGGAAATCGTGGTCATCGAGGCGGAAGCCGATTTGAAGCGCATCGCCGACAAGATGCGGGAATACGCTCCCCACAGCACCAACGAGCCCTATTGGCTTCGGGATGCCGCCAACATCGAGGCGGCCCAGGCGCTCCTTCTCATCGGCTTGGCCCAGTCCCGTGCGGCTGGTTACGACTGCGGCGGCTGCGGCTACCCTTCCTGCAAGGACTTTGAGAAGAATCGGCACTTTCAGGAAAAAGACCTGGGCTACGGCGGCCCCCATTGCGTCATGCGTATGATGGACATCGGGGTGGCCCTGTGTTCCGCGGCCAAGACCGCCAGCCTCCTGAACGTGGACAACCGCATCCAGCAGCGGGTGGGGGCCGCGGCCCGAGCCCTTGGATTGATAAAAGCCGACGCGGTCATGGGAATCCCGGTGGGCATTTACGGCAAAAACATCTTCTTTGACCGCAAGACCCCGGGAAAGTAAGGAGATCCCCATCGGCATGACCCCCTTCAACGCCCTCTGCTCCGTGGGCTTTTTGGCCCGCTTCTCATACGCCTTGGCCCGGAACCCGGTGCTGCCGCTCTTCGCCCTCTACCTGGGGGCCGGGCCTGAGGCCATCGGCCTGGCCGTGGGCATCTCCACGGTCACCGGCATCTTCTTCAAGATGCCCTCAGGCGCCCTCTCCGATGTTATCGGGCGGCGCAAGACGCTTCTCATGGGCCTGGTGGTATTCGGGGTGATGCCCTTTACCTACCTGCTCGTCAATGACTACACGTTGCTCATCGTCATCCGCTTCCTGCACGGGCTGGCCACCGCCATCTACGGCCCGGTGGCCATGGCGGTGGTGGCGGATATCGCCGGAGCCAGGAAGGGGGAGTGGCTCTCCTGGTTTTCCTCGGTGACCATTTTGGGGACGCTGGCGGGCGCACCCGTGGGAGGTTTTCTGCTCACGTACGTGACCCGGGGCGACGGCCCGGCGCTCCATGACTTCCGCCTGGTCTTCCTGCTTAGCGGCCTGGCCGGGGCCGCGGCGCTGCTCCTGGGCCTGGTTGCCCTTAGAGGCAAAGAGACGGTGGCCCCCCACCCCGGGGCCCTGAAGGAGCGCCTGGGCCGGTTTTTCTCCGGCATCAAGGAGGTGGTGAGCGACCGGCGGGTGGTCATCACTTCCAATATGGAGGGCCTCCAGAACCTGACGGTAGGGGCGCTGGAGGCCTTTCTGCCGGTGTACGCCGTCAAGGTGGCAGGGCTGAATGAATTCCAGGCCGGCCTCTTGTGGGGCGTCCAGGTGCTCACCACCATCCTCTCCAAGCCCATGATGGGGCGCATGTCCGACCGCTGGGGCCGCAAATCCATCATCGTCGCCGGCATGGTGCTATGCGCCGGGTCTTTCGCCGCCATCCCGCTGCTTACTTCCTTCATCCTGCTCCTGGTCACCGCCCTGGTGTTCGGCCTGGGGGAAGCCTTTGTCACCTCGTCGTCTGCGGCTCTGGTGGCGGACGTCTGCCAGGAGAAGCATTTTGGCGCGGCTATGGGCGCCTTCGGCACCATTTTCGACATCGGCCACGCCTCCGGCCCCATCCTGGCGGGGTTGCTCATCGCCCGTTTCGACTACTTCACCTCGTTTGTGATGATGGCGGTGCTGTTGCTCATCGCCATCCCGGTCTTTGTCCTGGGAGTGGATGAGGGGAGAGACCGGACTAAAACTGCCAAAACCGTTTGAGGAGATGGCCATGGGAAGCATTTTGGAGCTGTTTACCGGGAAGAAGGCCTGTCGCCTGCTGGTCAAGGCCGAAGGCGGAAGACTATCCCTGACCATCAAATTTGTCTAATACCGTTTTCCCCTTGACCTGCACCGAATCTCGTAATTGGATCCTAACGTAGGGGCGGTTCGCGAACCGCCCCTAAATAAACGTTTGTTGCATGTGAAACGGAAAATGGTATTACTTCCGCGTTTCCGACAGGGCGATGTGGTAGGATTCGATTTCCGTGAGGGCGGCGAAGACTTCCTTCACCCGCTCTTCCACGGCTTCCTCTGCGGCCTGGCGGTAAAAGGCCACGGCCCGCTTTTCCCGTTCGTGGGAGGAGGCGAAGTTGGCCTTGTCGTCTTTCCGGCAGGCCTTGTCGTCCGGCTTGATCTCGGGTTTGGGCGCCCTGAGGATCTTGCAGATGACGCTGGCGTGCTCGGATTCGGCCTTGGCCAGCGCCTTGAACATGGCCTGGGAGACCGGGTCCGGGCTGCAGGCCGAGGCGCACATGTAGAAGGAGGCGTTGCCCACCTCCAGCTCCAGGGCCTTCTCCAGGTTGGCCCGGGAGCGGGCGCTCAGGTCCGGGACGAGATTGCGGTCCTGGTATTCCTCCGCCGGCACCATGTAGCGCTCCGGGGCGCCGCAGAAGGGGCAGAAGCTGGGGGCCGAGGCGCCCAGATAGGGATCGCCGCAGATGCGGCAGCGAAACAGCTTCATGAATCGGTTCCCTCCCGTCAGTCGATGCGCTTAAAGAGCTTCCCCTTGGCGTTGCAGACGGGGCAGTTCTCCGGCGGGGCCTCCTCCACGGTGTAGCCGCAGATGGGGCAGATATAGACGTCCACCAGCCTCTTGTCTTCCAGGTTTTTCAAGACCTTCTCATACAGGGCGGCGTGCACCTTCTCCACCTCGTTGGCAAAGTGGAAAGAGCGCTCCGCTTCCTTGTGACCCTCTTCTTGGGCCGCGGCGATCATGCCCGGATACATGGACTTGAATTCGTGGGTCTCCCCGTGCACCGCCTCCTTGAGGTTGTCCACGGTGGAGCCGATGGCTTTCAGGGCCCGCAGATGATTGTGGGCGTGGATGGTTTCCGCTTCCGCGGCCGCCCGGAAGAGCCGGGCCGCCTGGGGATAGCCCTCCTGGTCGGCCTTGGCGGCAAAGGCCAGGTATTTCCGGTTGGCCTGGGACTCGCCCGCGAATGCTTCCATCAGATTCTTTTCGGTCTTATTCATAAGGCGCCTCTCAGCCTTCCACCTGTTTCATGGGCACACCGCAGCAGACCAGCACGCCGCCGCCCACCGCCACCACTTTGACCTTGTTGCCGCACACCTTACAGAGATACTCCTGTCCCACTTGAATTGCCATCGCTAGGCATCCTCCTTTGAAATTCGGGTTTCCCGGCACCGGGGGCAAAGACCCCAATAAATCAGCGACTGATGCTCTATCCGGAAGTCCTGGGACAGCACCCCGGGAGGTTCCGGCAGCGGCGCCTCGGGCCAGTCCAGGTCCACGATCAGATGGCACCCACGGCAGATCAGGTGGGTGTGATGATGCGTCTGGACATCGTAGCGGGCCACCTCATGCAACGGATTGACTTTGACGATCAGCCCTTTCTGACAAAAAATCTCCAGGGTTTTGTACACCGTATTGAAGGAGATGGCGGGCATCTCCCGGCGCACCTGTTCGTAAATCTGTTCCGCCGTGGGGTGGTCCCGGCGGGATTCCAACGCCCCCAGAATAGCCAGACGCTGGGGGGTCACCGAAATGCGCAGGGAGCGCAGACGCTGAAGAATCGCTTCCATGTGTTTTATTAAATAATAACAGTTACTGATTTGTCAAGTAAAAATTGCCATAAATTTTTCCAGAGGCTACGCCCCCGGTGCCCCATGACGTCTCTTACCCTCCTGTTTCATCTTCCCCTTTGCAACTCAGCCAGTTGTCGGGCCAGCTCTTCGGGGTCGTTGATGGGCGGCCGGCAGGTGAAGCTGTGGCAGAGGTAGGCTGCCGGCTTTTCATCCAGCAGGCTGTAGTGGCGAGCCGGCGGGCAGAGCTCCTCCAGTCGGGCGCAGTCGGCCGGGTCCTTGCGCACCAGGCGGCGCTCCGGCAGGTAGGCCCGGTGGGCGGCGCGCACCATCTCCACCAGGGCGGGGTGAGCCGCGGGCCCCACCAGGGTGAGGTCCACCGGCGGCGTCAGGGACAGAACGGCCGCGCTCCAGTAGTGCCCGAAGCCCCAGGGCTGGCTTTGGGCCGGGGGGACCAGGCGCCGCAGGATGGCCTGGGCCCGCTCCCCGAAACGGCCCTTCTCGGTGAAGCGGTGCAGGCGCAGCAGGGTCCGGGCGGCCATGGAGTTGCCTGAGGGGATGGCCCCGTCGGTGAGGTTCTTTCTGCGCACCAGCACGGCCTCCTGGTCCCGGGCGACGTAGAAATAGGCGCCGTCGTCGGGGTCCAGGAAGAGGTCTTCCATGGCTTCCGCCAGGCGCCGGGCCGCGGCCAGCCAGGCGGGTTCGAAGTCCGTCTCAAAAAGGTCCAGGCAGGCGTTGGCCAGGAAGGCGTAGTCGTCCAGGAAGCCGGGGACGCTCACCTGGCCCTGGGAGTGGATGCGGTGCAGGCGGCCGTCCCGGTGCAGTTCGCCCAACAGGAAGCGGGCGGCCCGGGCCGCGGCTTCGGCATAGCGCGCCTCCCCCAGCGCCTGGGCCCCCAGGGCCAGGGCGGAGATCATCAGGCCGTTCCAGGAGGTGATGATCTTTTCATCGCGGTGGGGCGGCACCCGCCGGGCCCGGGCCTGGAAGAGGCGGGCGCGGGCCTCAGCCAGCCGGCGGGAGGCTTCCTCAGGGGCCAGGTTGAGGCGCCCGGCCAGTTCCTCCAGGGAGCCGGGCCGGGTGAGGATGTTTTTCCCTTCGAAATTGCCCTGTTGCGACACTCCGAGGGCCGCGGCGGCCAGGGCGGCGTCCTGGGGCCCCACCACCTCCGTGAACTCCCGCAGCGTCCAGAGGTAAAACTTCCCCTCCTCCCCCTCACTGTCCGCGTCCCAGGCGGCGTAGAACCCGCCCTCGGGCGCGGTGAGCTCCCGCAGCACGAAATCCAGGGTCTCCACCGCGACGGTGCGGCTCCAGTCCAGCCCTTCCATCTGGTAGAGGGCCAGGTAGAGGGGGACCAGCAGGGCGTTGTCGTAGAGCATCTTCTCGAAGTGGGGCACGATCCACTGGGCGTCCACGGTGTAGCGGTGGAAGCCGCCGCCCGCCTGGTCGTAAATCCCGCCCCGGGCCATGCGCTCCAGGCTGAAGCGCACCATCTCCAGGGCCCGGGGGTCGCCCTGGGCGTGGTGGTGCAGGAGGAGGAAGCCCAACTCCAGGCCACGGGGGAATTTGGGGGCGCCGCCGAAGCCGCCGTTTACCTGGTCGAAATCCTCTTGCAGGCGGGCGGCGGCCTGGGTCACGGCGGTCTGGTCCGGGTCCGCTTCCGACGGCGTGATTGTGGCCAGGGCGATCAGGCGCTCCTCCACCTGCCGGGTGAGCCCCAGCAGAGGCTCCCGGTTCTGGCGGTAGGCCTGGGCCAGGGCCGCGAGCAGACGGGGGAAGCCGGGCAGACCGCCCCGGTCTTCGGGCGGAAAATAAGTGCCGGCATAAAAAGGCTTGAGGTCCGGGGTAAGAAAGACGCTCATGGGCCAGCCGCCCCGGCCGGTGAGGAGCTGCACCGCGGTCATATAGGTTTCGTCCAGGTCGGGGCGCTCTTCCCGGTCCACCTTGATGTTGACGAAATGCTGGTTCATCAGGGCGGCGATCTGGGGATTCTCAAAACACTCGTGGGCCATGACGTGGCACCAGTGGCAGGTGGAATAGCCGACGCTGAGAAAGATGGGCTTGTCCTCCCGGCGGGCCGCTTCCAGGGCCTCGGGGCCCCAGGGGCGCCAGTCCACCGGGTTGTGGGCGTGCTGGCGCAGATAGGGGCTGGTCTCGCGGGCCAGCCGGTTGACGGGGGACGCTTCAGGCATGGCAAAGTCCTTTCGGGGAATTGGCGGAGGGAAGGGAGGGGAGGGGCGAGAGGTTACAGGGTCCCTGGTCTTTTCCCTCACTTTTTTCAAACATAAGGCTTCTTGCCGGCGGCGCAAGGGCGCGCCCTGAGGAGGCTCACAGGGTCTTGAGGGCGGCGTGCCAGGTTTCGAAGGAGGCGGCCTGGCCCCGAGAGCGCTCCCCCTCCTGATAGAAAATGACGTAGGTCATGGTTTTGAAGCTGGCAAAGGCATCGCCCTGGCGGGTCTTCAGGTGGCGGGTGCGCCAGGTGCCGGTGTTCAGGTAATAACGCTCCACCCCGGCGGTGCGGCTGAGGGGCACGACCAGGGGCAGGTGGGTGTGCCCGTAAACCAGATACCGGCACTGGTCGCCCCATCCGGCCAGGTCCCGGGGGGCGGCGGCCAGGAGGTGGTCCGGCTGAAGGCGGTCGTAGAGGTGGACGGCCAGTTCCAGCAGCTTGCCGGCGGAGAAGACCGGAAGTTTGTCCGCCAGAAACATCACCGCGCCGACCCGGTCGGCCGGGTACCCGGGGAAAAATCCCCGGCAATGGTCATGGTACCAGCGCTTGACGAATTTGAGGCTCTGAAACTTCCGGATTGCGGCATCCACTGCGGCTTCGAACAGAGTGCGCAGGCGCGGGGAGGCGGCCTCCTGGTCAATCTTGAGACGGAGCCAGGGAATGACGTGGGCCAGGGGGCGCACGTTGTCGATCTCCTGAAAAGAGGCGACGATTCCTTTTTTCTCCTGATCGGAGAGGGGGTAGTCGGGGGGCAAGGCCTGTAAACGGCGCCGCACTTCAAAGGGCAGCCGCACGATGAGTTCGGTGGTGAGGGGGTCGCCGATGGGCGCCCGATGGTAATCCGCCTCCGTAAAGGTGGGAGTCCCCTCAAAGTTGTAGGGGTCGTATTCATGGCCGTGGCGGGCCGCCACCTGGTAGGCCGGCCAGAATTGGCCGGCGGGAAAAGGCTTGTGGTGATCATGTTTCAGGGGAAGCAATTCACAGAGCTGCCGGCGCAGCAGGGGGGAGAGTTGCAGCAGCCGGTCATGGTTGCCCGGGAAATAGAGCAGCTTTGGGACCAGCCGGGGCTGCCGGCGATTCCGGCTGCGGAGCAGGGTGCGAAATTTGGCGGGGAAATTTTCCAGTTCCCTGCGGATCAGATCCAGGGAGGGGCGATTGGCCAGGGCGATGCGTTGCAGAATTCGGGCCGCATGCACTTCCATGGCCGAGAAGTTGGTCCCCCAAGGGGATTCGTCTTCCGGGACGTCAAACCAGTATTCGGTGCGCAGGAAGTCAAAGGTGTCCCCCAGGAGCACGATGGTGAGTTCCTCCACCAGGTTGTGCTCCTTGGCGGCGATGGCCCGGAGGTGTTCGAAAAAATAGCTGAAGGCCCGGGACGGGATATTGTGCTCCCCTGCCGTGCCGTCGGTGAAATGCAGGTCGCTGACGAAGACCAGCATATGTCCTCTTTCCCCGCCATGCCGCGGGCGGTAAAAACCTGAGGGTTGATGGGGAAGTTCCACTCTCGAAGCCGCAATCTTCAGGATAGCGGCAAAGGTGCGCCACGGCAACGGCAAATCGGTGGGTGGACGGAAGGAAAGCTCGGTGTGGGATATCCGGGGAATCGCCCAAGGACCCGGCCAAGCCGGCGTCCCGGCGGACGGAGGAGAGGCGCCGGAGGGGGCCGGGATGCTTAGAGTCCCTGCCGCCCCCCTGGACCGGGATGAGGCGGAATCGGCAAACGGGTCTTGTGGAAGGATGGGGTTCTCCTCCCCATCCTCCCGGAGGTTTTCTTCAATCTGCCAAGCCAAGTCCGGTCACCGGCAGCGGCGAGGATCACCTGGCGAACATGCCCGGAAGACGTCCGTAGCCACCGCCCCGTTGCTGGATCACCTGGTTGCCGGAAGTCCGCCCTTGCTGCCGGGTAATTACCTGCCGGGAAATCTGGCCACGGGTGGGCTGGCTGACCGTGGTCCCGGGGGTCACCGTGGGCGTCACCCCGCGGCGGTTCTGCATCCAGGTCCTGACCTGCTGTTGGGTGCCCGTGGTCCCGGGGGTCACCGTGGGCGTCTCCCCGCGGCGGTTCTGCATCCAGTTCCTGGCCTGCTGTCTCCTGTGGGCCACCGTCCTTGGGTCGTTGGGATTGATCACCGTGGTGGATTGACCGGAGTAATAATTAGGGTTGCCGGAATGATAGTAAGGGGAGCTGTACGGGTTGCCGTAAGTATAGGCGTTGGACCCGTAATACGGCAAGCCGGAGGGGTACCCGGAGCCGCCGTACCCGCCGCCGTAGGCGGGATAACCGCCGCCGCCGTAGCTGAGGGGGTCGACGACGCAACCGGAGACCAGGAGCATGACGGCCGCCAGACCAAGACCGACATAGCGAGACATGTGGACCTCCTTAAGGTTCTGAAGCTCCCGAGGAGCCGCCCGGCCGGGGGCCGGGATGAGGGGTGGGGGGCTGACATTCATCAAGACCGGGATCCGCCGGTCGGGTAGAGGGAGTCCCCGCCGGCGGCAGCCAGGCCCAGACAAGCCCGGCGTCGCCGCTGAAGGGCTTCTCCGGGGTCCGGCGCGGCCGCCGGTCAATCGCTATAGTAGTGCGGTCCCTGGCCGCCGGCCGGCGGGGCGGGACGGTATGTGGGCGTCTGCGTCTGCGGAGCCCCATAGGCGCTGGGCGGCGCATCGTACCTGTACTGAGGGTTGGCCGGCGCCGGAGCCGCATGCCTGGAGTTGTGGTCGTACGTCGGGTGGTTGTAGCTGTACTGCGGTTGGGCCCCGCCGTACTGGGGTTGAGCCCCGCCGTATTGGGGCTGCGAATAGCCGTGTTGCGGCTGGCTGTAGCCCGGGTAGGCCCCGGGCTGGGTCTGCTGCTGGCCGTAGGCGTTGCCCACCAGACCGCCCAGCAAGGCCCCCGTGGCTCCGCCGATCACCGCGCCGGCCCAGGGGTTGGCCGGGCTAATGAGGGCGCCGGCGCCGGCCCCCAAGGCCCCGCCCACGGCTGCGCCGCCATACGTATAGGGCGATTGTCCGGCGCACCCCGCAAGCAAACCCAACACGATCATAGAAATGAGCAGTCGCTGCCATGTCTTCACAACCCTTCCTCCCCGCACAAGTCTCCCCTCTTTGACAAAATTAGATGAAGAGCGGAAAAAAAACGTTAAAGACCACAAAAAAAAAGTTTGAAGGCAGGGGGCGGATAATGAATAAGGCAATGGCGAGAACTTATGAGTTGGAGCGGTAGGGCGGGAAAGCGAAGCGCATCCCGCCGGTTGCCTGGTCGGACCTAAAAAGGTTTTTTGCATAAAACTGCTGTTATCTGACTGACCCCCCGTGCTCCGAAGCAAGAGATTCGGGAGCAAGTGCGTTCCCAAGCAGGAGCTTGGGAACGAGGGTTGGCAGAGCGGGTTTCCTTGCCCGCCCGCAGGGCCGGCCTCCGGCCTGCCCATGCACAGGTTAGGACACCTGTGCTACTGAATTTGAGTTTCTGGTTTTTCAATAAGATATTATCTGTATCTTGTTGATTTGGCAAAGTAATTGGATCATTTTGCGGTTTGGTTCCGGCCTCCAGGCCGGGATGTGCCACCAACGGCTTTCCTTCAATGGTAATCTCTCTTCCGAGCTCCGCGCTTGGGAGTCGACTCACAGGGCGTGCCGTGCACGCCGTTGGATGCGCTCACGGGCCGCCCTATGACTAAATTTGATGGCCTCGTAAAAAGTCCATTCACCCCCTCACCCCAGCCCTCTCCCCCAAGGGGGAGAGGGGGTTAATGAGGCAAATCAATCAGTTATCAATGGCAGCGAGAGCCACCTTTTGGAGATAGT
>Ga0194125_10003186_pt1 | contig 26732 bp, 16 predicted proteins | sample TA2KigC250mmetaG_FD_148626 | JGI IMG/M metagenome (GOLD analysis project Ga0194125, IMG submission 148626) | Freshwater microbial communities from Lake Tanganyika, Tanzania - TA2015034 Kigoma Deep Cast 250m | ecosystem: Environmental > Aquatic > Freshwater > Lake | place: Tanzania: Lake... | reverse complement strand
GTGCCGTCGATTCGGCGTCCCGTCTTCGGGCAAACCGCCCCGGTGTGCTCGTCATTTCTCCTCGTCATGGTCGATACCTCCATTCGTGCACTGCATTTTATCAGACCCACTCGCCTAATGCAAGCGCCATCCCGGGAATTGCGGTCCTGGCTCGAGCCGAGTCGGCACGAGTCGAGCGAGGATCAGATGAGCCTGATTGCCACGCTGGTACTGCTCGCGCCGGCGAACGGTTCAGGCAAAGGCCGCAAATTCTGGCTGCGGATGCTTTGCACAGCGGCAGAAGGCGCGCGGACCGCCGCTCAAAGGCAAAGAGCCACCTGCGACTTAGAGGAGCCGCAGGGCAGACCCCCGATAGGATAACCGATCGATTATGGCCAACAGAATCCCGCCGCTGCCTCCGGCGGCGATTCTGCCAAGTGCAAAAATAGGGCGGGCTGCTCCTCCTCCTTAGCACGTAAGGACCACACTGGTTTAGGACGCCCCGCCCTACAGATCGAAGATGACAATGAGCAATGCCACTGCTATCCTACCCGCCTCCCGGGCCGCCGCAAGAACAAAATTCCCAACTCCCCCGGAATGCCGCACTATCCCTATTACCCCCGTTTGACATCCGGTCCGGTCGTAGCGGCTCCGATACGGCGGTGTCTTGCGCGCTCGTGCGACGGCGGCCATGCGGGTGAACGAGCGATGGTGCAGGAAGATGCCCCGCTACTTGCGCTCGGTGCTCTTCATTCGCGACACGCGGCCGTTGTCCTTCCAGAGCCAGGACCCGAAGAGCTCGACCGGGCCTTGGCCGCTCGCGGGCGCCCGGAAGATCGTCCCCTTGCGCCAGGCGATGATGTCGTTGGCGATCCGCGCGGCCTCGCCTTTGGGAAGCTCGATTCCCGACAATTCCAGGGGATCGGCCTTGAGGCGGTACATCGTTACGCTGTCGCGGTCGGGATCGTAGAGGAATTTGCGGTCGTTCTGAACGAAGCCGGCCGGCCCCTGTTGCATCCACCCGGAGAAGTACACCTTGCGGTCCTGCGGCACCGGCTGCAGGATATCCAGGCCGTCAAAGTCCGCGCCGCAGAGGTGAAACCCGAGAAGCCCGAGGATCGTCGGGGTCAAATCCAGGGAGCTGACGGATTCCGTGATCCGCGTGCCCGGCGCGATCAGAAACGGAGCCCGGAGGCACATCACGATGCGCAGGACCTCCTCGTATCCCATGCGCTCGTGACCCATGATGCGATGCTCGCCAAAACCCTCGCCATGGTCGCCGACCACGCAGAAGACCGTATCCTGGGTCAACTGCAGGTCGGTCAACGCGGTGTCCAGGGCCGCAAGAAAACGGTCGGTGTAGGTGATCGACTGCAGGTAGCGCTCGGCGTGCGTCTTGAGTTTCGGCCCGAACCACTCGGGCACCTCGTATGGGTCGTGCGTTGCCGAGCACAGGACGACCAGCAGAAACGGCCGGTCCTCCGACTGGATCCACTCGGCCACCGGCGCCAGCAGGGCGAATTCGTCGGCCCCGAGATAGCCGATGTGGTGGTTGGGATCGTCGAGATCCTCGCGGGCCCAGAACGTGTCGAAGCCCAGGTTGTGCACCAACCCGGGCCGGGATTCGAACGTGCCCTTGGCCGACTGGAAGAACGCGGTCCGGAAACCGAGCTCCTTCTTCAGCATGGTGGCGAGACTGGCATAGGGCTGATCTGCCGGCACGGTTTCCAGAATGTCCTGCGCGGCCGAAGGCACACGGCCCGTCAGGAGAGCGAAGATCGCTTTGGTGGTGTGCGTCACGACCGAGCGGGCGTTGACGAAGGAAACGCCCTCGGCGGCCAGGGCCGCCAGAAAGGGCGTCGGCCCGCCGGCGGTCTCGCCGCGTTGCGGCGCGATACCCCCCTGTTCGGCCGCCAGCGAGGTGTGGTCATACTGCACGCCCTCGAGGATGACGATCACGACGTTATGATTGATCGTGCGGCCGGTGGTGCTCACGTGGATCTCATCGTGCCGCGGGAGCTGCCGGGTGGCATTCTTGAAGTCTCTTCGCACGACGTGGCGATACTCCGGCAGAATGAAGGCGAGGACCGCGCGCGCCTGGCAGTTGAAGCGCAGGCCGGTCCCGGCGACCGGCGTCGATCCCAGGTTCGAGACCGCCGTATCGGCCGCCAGTGCCGCCAGGACCGCCGCCACCGAAAGGGCCATCCGGATACGGAAGCGCCGCGCCGCGCGCGGCGGCGGGACGGTTTTGCCAAGGACCGAGAAAAAGAACGCTAATGCAATTGCGCTGGGCACAATCAGGGCGGCCGCCGCCCCGGGCATGCGGGCCATATTCACGATCACCATCCACGAAATGTTGATTGGGTCGCGGATCAGCGGTGCCGTGTCCATCGGCAGAATCTGCGTTCCCGTGCGGATGAGCCAGCCCGCGTTCAGCACCGACCACGTGCAGACGACCGCGGCAAAGATCAGGCAGCCGCGAATGACCCCCCTTCTCGGCCAGCGCCAACAGATCGACGAGAGCACCACATCCACCGTGACGAGCACCGCGATGTCCGCGGGGATCCAACCGAAATACTCGCGCAGCACGCCGTAGCGGTGCGCGTGGAACAGCTTGGCCGCGAGATTGCAGAACAGAGCCCCGAACACGATCGCCGTGACCGCGCGCGGCGCCAATGCCCTGTAAGCCGCTTGACCATACAGATGCAACGATCTGGTCTCTCGTGATTCCAAGGGCATCTCCGTCATAGGCAGAGCATACTCCGCTCCGCGGACAATCGCAAGCATCTTGCTCCTGCCCAGCCACGACCACCCGCAGAAGTCGCCGCGCCATTACCGGGACCGACCTCCCCCCTGCTGTGTAGTCGCTGCCGGCGCCGCTCTATTGCCGTGCCCGTCCAGGAGGCCCGCCTGGCCATTGCGGGGACCCAGGCAAAGAAGTACTGAGGCAAACAGCGCCGACCGTCAGCTCCCCGCCGCGGGGAGCCAGCACCCCGGCTCCTTCCCATCCTCGCCCCTCGTGCAACCGCACCACACCATCCCGCCGGCGCGCTCCTCACGCCCGCCGCCGCCCGCGCCCATCGGTCAGCCTGACCCTGCCTCGCTTCGAAGAGATGCCCCCTCTAGCTGGCGCCACCCTCCATCACACGGCCCAGCGCATCAAGCGCACTAGTGCTGCCCGCCGCCACTTTCCCCTCCTTGCCTCTCTTGCCAATTACCAGCCCCGTCCTATAATCCCCCTGCTATCATTCACAACAACCGCATGTGGTAACATCAACATGCAGGGAAGGCACGACCAGCATCATTTTGGCGGCGTCTGCCGACAGGCGCGGCCGGCCGATCGTCCACGACCTCCCCGTGGAGGATCGCCCAGATTCAACGTGCGCCGGATGCGCGGTGGATTCAATCAGAAACTCCACACCGCCTCGCGAGGCGTAAAGCCCACGATCGGGCTGCCGTCATTGTGCTCCTGCTGCTCAAGACGCATGAGGATTCAAAGAGCGAGAACGCCCGCTGTTCGCGAGTCGCGCGTACCGGGCGGCCCGTCCGCCGTTACCGCCGCCTCACTTTCGCATTGTTTCACGTGAAACAATGGCGACTCCCCTGCCGATCGCTCCTGAGACCACAACTCTCTGTCTTGGGTCTTGGATTCTGCGTCCTATTATCCTGCGTTTCGCAAGTACGACCGCCAGCGGGCGCATTTTACTTCGTCACTGCGCCATTCCTACGGGATTGGCCGCTCGATTGGCATGTCTACCGCTCCGCGTAGACATGCCCAACCGGCGTGAAAGACATGCCTGAGAGCCTGTGTGAGAAGCCAGCTTTCTTTCGGCGGGGGCGTCAAGCGTAGTCCTCGGAGCTTGGCCATGGCAGACTCCCCATGCGTCGGACCATCGCCAAGGCCTGCCGCCTTTGGTGATGCCACCCCTTTCACATACGCTCTGAGAGGCGTAGGCATGGCACCGGCCTCCCGAGCGCGAAGAACTGCGTTTGGCGAACCCACCCTGGATACGATCGGTTTCTCTCTTGCGCCAGCCGCACAGCGGCCTCGTCAGTGGCGATGATATAGCTGTTGGCTGTATGTCGTTGCGTGGCGCAGCGCCGTTTCGGGGCGCGTACCGGAAGGAAACCATTCGGATCGGTTCCGCTGCCACGGCCAACTCCTGCCTGGGCGCGCTCATGCCATCGTCTCCCCCCATGCGTTTGCGGTCTCCACAGGCAACCGCTTGCCCTCGGAGCCAGGCGGTGGCTCGCCGGATCAAAGGAAGCCCTCCTGACGGGCGCACATCCCAGGGTATGCCTTGGGCAAGAAGGCGGCATCCCGGTCCACCCCCTGCCGGCCTCCGCGGGCCAGTCGCCGGACGGGTTGCCCTCATAGCCTGCCCCAAGTGTCCAGACGGCGGAAAGTCGATCGGCGTGTGTGAGCGAAATGGGAGGTGCCGCAGGCCTTCGGGGGCGACCATCCGGTTGCATCGGCATAGATCGCGGCTCATCGCCGGTTCGGAAGCGCATTCGTTGCTGGATCTTGCAGGGCGATGAGCTGACCATCGTCCCCGTATGCCCACCGTCGTGGACGATGTTTCACGTGAAACAATCGAGATTGCCGCCTTCAGAGGGTCTGTGAGAAGGCGGTTCTACGTGGCATGGGCTTCCAGCCCATGGGTCATCGGCAGGATGGCGATGCCACGAGACCCCATGCGCAGGGTGCCCGTGCCACTTCTCACACACTCTCTCATGGGAGCGGAAGTGTGGGCCTACTTCGGAACCGGGTAGTAGTCTTTGTGGCTGGCACCGTCGAGGCCGATAGGCCTTGGCGATGGTCTCATGCACTGGCGAGCCGCCATCGCCAAGCTCCGCTTGACGGTGCCACGCCACCGGGGCAATCAGCGGTGTTTCACGTGAAACACTCGGGAATTCCCGGCGGCAGGGGGAGCCGAAATGTGCAGAAGTTCTCGCTGCGCGGCCGAAATAGGGCTTGAGTACTCTCGCAGGCGCTGGGTATAATCGCCGGCTCGCGCCGACGAAATGTCGATTGTACCAAGGAGGCCATGTATGAATCCAGGACGGGGCGACAAACCGCGGCATCTCGGCAGGGGCCTTGAGTCTTTATTGAGTCCTATAACTATGCCGCTTGACATGCCACCAGCACCCATGCACGATAGCATCTCGCTGCCGGCAGATTCACATAAGATGCATGCTGACAATGAGTTGCGCGAGTCCTTGCGTGATCTGGCCATCGAGTCGATCTCGGCCAACCCGTACCAGGCGCGTACGGTGTGGAACGAGGAGGATCTGGCGGAGCTGGCCGCTTCGGTGAAGGCCAACGGGGTCCTGCAGCCGGTTCTCGTACGGCCATTCCAGGGGGGTTACCAGCTCATTGCCGGGGAACGGCGCTTCCGTGCCGCCCAGATGGCAGGCCTGGCGAAGATCCCGGCCTTGGTGCGAGAGGTCACGGACGAGCAGCTCTTCGAGTGGTCGCTAGTGGAGAACATCCACCGCCGCGATCTGAACGCCGTGGAGCGGGCGAAGGCATACCAGCGCTATCTGGCCGCGTTTTCTCTGACCCAGGTGGAGGCGGCCGAGCGGCTGGGCGAGGATCGCTCCGTAATCGCTAACTATTTGCGGCTGCTGGACTTACCGGATGAACTCGGCCAGATGCTCGTCGACGGGCGACTGACGATGGGTCATGCCCGGGCGATTCTATCGCTGCCGACCGACGAGCTGCGGCGGAAACTGGCCAACCGGGCCCTGGCAGGGCGGTTGAGCGTCCGTGAGGTCGAGCGGCTCGTGCGCAAGCATCTGGATGCCGACCCCGGGTGCAAGTCAAAGGTCCGCGTGAAACCGGCGCATATCGCGGATCTGGAAACGAAGTTGTGCCGGCACCTCGGGGCGCGCGTGGCGATTGAGACGAGAAAGAACGGGCAACGCGGCCGGATCGCGATCGATTTCGATTCGCTCGACGAGTTCGACCGGATCACGGAGGCGCTCGGTCTGACCTGCGGCGACGGGGTTTAGCACAGATGCGGCTTGTCCGGCGGTTCGAGAAAGAAAGTGATTGTTTGCCAAGCAGCCCGAGTGTGGTACTATATATAGGAAGAGTCGCGTTTGCAGGATGCCCATAGGCGCCGGGCGATAATAACGGGGGTACTGATATGAAAAAGGGTGGTTCCGTGAGAAGAGCAACGATAGTCCTACTGAGCGTATCGATGGGATTGGCCGCCAGTGTGCGGGCCCTGGGTGCGGCTCAGAGCGGCCCGACCAAGCCGCTGGAGCAGGCGGCGATCGAGGGGGATGCGGATCAGATCAAGCTGCACATCGCCAGGGGCACACCCCTCAACACAGCGGATCAGTACGGGTACACGCCCTTGATGCGGGCCATCGAGGGGCATCATGCCGAGGCGGCCAAGGTAATCATCGAGTCCGGCAAAGCGAAGCTGGATGCCAAGGAACGCGACGGCAAGACCGCGCTGATCCTGGCGGCCGTGAACGCGGAGCGGGAGATCGCCGAGGTGCTGATCGCCAAGGGAGCGGATATCAAGGCCAAGGACAACAACGAGATGACGGCCCTGCATGCGGCGATCTATGCCAGCCAGACCGAGGTCGCGGCGCTGCTCATCGAGAAGGGGGCCGATATCAATACGGCGGACCGAACCGGGATGACGCCTCTGATGCTGGCCCGTCAACGGCACCAGACGGAGATTGCCGAGTTGCTCCGCCAGAAGGGGGCGAAGGAGCCGGTCTCGCAGGATTCCCTCTACGGCGACTCGCCGTACGGCGGTCCGGCGCCGCAGGGACCTGTCGTGGCCGCGATGCCCGAACGGGAAGCGATTGAGCTCGATCCGAACGCGATTCGCGCGGAGATCCAAACGTTCGAGGGTTTGGCGGCGGCGCTGAAAGCCGTCGATGACAAGAGCACCGCCGAGCAGCAGGCGTGGATTCAACGTCGATTGGACAACCGCACGGTGCTTCTGAGTGCAGTAGAGCGGCAATTCTCGGACGAAATGGCCTTCCTCAAGACGGTCGTGGCGGAGGAAGGTAAGCCGCAGTTGGGTTTGAAGAGCCTGGCGACTGCCGTTTTCAGTCCTGCCGGTGCGGGTACCAAGACCGAGAAGATCGTCCAGGCGATCGACGAGCTCAGCGCGGCCCGGAAGAAGCGGCTCACGGAGATCAACAACGAGCTGCGCGAGCAGCGGCGCAGCGCCATGGCGACGGGAAGTCGCGACGGCGGGATGATGGGGACCGGCCGGGCCCCCACGCGCGGTACGCGCGGGCCGGCCCGGGGCACCGGCGGCGCGACCGCACCGGGCTACGCGCCCGCCGGGCCGTACGGAACTCCCGGTACGAGAACCCCACCGCGACCGGGAGCGGCTCCGGTGGAGGAGCCTGTGCTCGATCCGGTGACACAGGCGCAAGTCCAGGCCTGGCTGAATGCCAAGCCCGAGGACAAGAAGGGCCTGCTCGAGGCCGTGCATGCGATGAACCTCGCGGACCTCGACGATCTGCGGCTGATCGCGGTGGAAGAGCAGGCCAAGAAGACGGCCGTCGCCCTCCAGGGTCTGATGCTGGCGCACGAGGAACGGGTCGAGAAGATCACGGCCAAGTGGCAGGAAGAGGACGAGCGCATGCTCAAACTCCAGGAACGCTACGGGCCGGGCGGCATGCCGGGTCGCGGCATGCAGCAGCCGGGCATGCAGCCGCAGCAGGGCACGCGGGGAACCCGTCGGGGCCGCTGACGGCAGGGGAGTCGCGCCATGAATGAAGAGGCACACGAGCTCACGCCGCAATACCTCAAGCAGGCCTTGAAGGCGTTCAAGAAACGTCTGAAGCTGACGCGTCTCGACGAGGAGTCGAGCCTGGGAGGCGGTCCTTGCAGCAGCGGGCGCGGCTCCGGCATCGTCGCCATCCAGCCGCCCAATCAATACCCGCGCGAAGTCTGGGAGAAGCTCGTCGAGCAGGGCAAGCTCCGCCGCGCCGGCGGCGGCATGTACGAGCTGACCCAGGAGACTGAGGCCCATTGAGTCTTGCCATGCGGGCACCAGCGAGTCGGTAGCGCCCGTATCCGTAAGAAAGACCGCCTCGTAGGATTTCTCCCCGGTACTGAGGGCCGTGATCGTCGTCGTGACTCTCGTCCGACCGATGGTTCACCTCTCGCGGCAACAGATTCGTCGTCCACCGGCATCGACACGCTCCTATTCTATCGGAACCCGTGCGGCCGAGCAAGCAGGGCAATTACCTGCGGGCCTGGTTATCCTTGAATGGTCCGCGAAGGGCAGTTGGTCCGTGGTCCGCCGCCGGTTGGAGTTCCGCCCTATGAATTTTGACGGACAAAACCGGTAATCGCGCCGTACCCGTCGTTTCGCCGATGTGCCTCGCGCCAGGCAACGTGTGGTTGTAGGGTGGGGCTTGCCCCACCGGGAAGCCGGACCCAAGGAAAGCGGTGGGGCAAGCCCCACCCTACACATTACCGAACTTGCTCGTCAAAACTCATTAGGCGGGTCCAGACCGCGCAGCGGCTCAAGACTATGCGGCGTGGAATGCAGGACTGTTTCGACCCGCGTAAACGCGGAACTCCAAACGGCTTCAGCGTCGAACAGGCGATTGCCTTGGCCGAGCAAAGTCAATGACGGGCTTGGTCAGGCCAGGCACACATGAGCAGGGATGCTTCCACGGTCGTTGGATAAGGGTGGCACAGTCCGCCGCAGCACGCGGCTTGGCCACCTTGCTGTGTTGCCAGCCTACAGCATTGCGTTCTTCGGCGTGAATGCGTAGAGTAGAAATTGTGCGTCAGCGGTCGCGTGGCCGCATGCCACGAGTATCAGGAACAGAGGCTTGGGCAAAGCCGTGAAGTACGAGGTTCGCTTCATCAAGAAGAACGGGACACCGGGCTTGAGTATCCGGTTTGGCTCGTTCGAGGGCTGGCGTTGGTTCCTTGGGAGGTATTGGAAGATGTCGAATGCGGTGGCGAAGTGGGTGGTTGTTGCGGCGGTGCTGGCGGTGTCGATGCCCGGGTTCGGGGCAGGGGGGGCGAGCATGGTGAACGACTGGGAGAATCCGGAGGTGGTGGGCCGCAATAAGGAGCCGGGGCATTGCACGCTGATGCCGTACCCCGATGTTGAGATGGCCCTGGCAGGTGAGCGGGAGGCGTCGCCTTTCTATCAATCGCTCAATGGCCGCTGGAAGTTCCACTGCGTTCGCAAGCCCGCGGACCGGCCGCAGGATTTCTACAAGCCCCAGTTCGACGTCAGCCAATGGGCGGAGATCCCGGTGCCCTCGAACTGGGAGCTGCACGGCTACGACAAGCCGATCTACCTGAACATCCGCTACCCGCACCCGACGAACCCGCCGTACATCGCGCACGACTACAACCCCGTCGGCTCGTACCGCCGCGAGTTCACGATTCCGGATTCCTGGGACAGCCGGCAGGTCTTCCTGCACTTCGAAGGCGTCCAGAGCGCGTTCTACGTCTGGATCAACGGCTGCTCTGTCGGCTACAGCCAGGACAGCATGACCGCGGCCGAGTTCAACGTCACGCCGTACCTGCAGAAGGGCAAGAACCTCATCGCCGTGGAGGTGTATCGCTGGTGCGACGGCAGCTACCTCGAAGACCAGGATTTCTTCCGCCTTAGCGGCATCTACCGCAACGTGTATCTGTTCTCGACCCCGACCGTCCACATCCGCGATTTCTTTGTCCGCGCGCTGCTGGACGATCAGTACAAGGATGGCGTCCTGATGATCCGCCCGAAGCTGGCCACGTACGCGCGGACCGATCTGAAAGGCTGGACGGTCCAGGCCCAACTCTTTGACGGCCGGAGTCCCGTCCTGGCGTCGCCGCTGAAGATCGATGCATTACGGATCGTCAATGAAACGTATCCGCAGAGAGACAACGTGCGCTTCGCGCTGTTGCAGGCGCGTGTGCCGAACATCAAGAAGTGGTCGGACGAGGCGCCCAACCTCTACACGCTCGTCCTGACGCTGCACGATGGCTCGGGCCGGGTGGTGGAGGCCCAGAGCTGCCGGGTCGGGTTCCGCACGGTCGAGATCAAGGACGGGCAGTTCTTCGTCAACGGCCGGTCGATCAAGTTCTTCGGCGTCAACCGCCACGAGCACGACCCGGACCACGGCAAGACCCTGTCGGTCGAGAGCATGGTGCAGGATATCAAGCTGATGAAGAGCCACAACATCAACGCCGTGCGGACGTCGCACTATCCCAACGACCCGCGCTGGTACGAGCTGTGCGATCAGTACGGCATCTACGTGATGGATGAGGCCAACGTCGAGACCCACGGCGTGGGCGGCCTGCTTGCGAACGATCCGGCGTGGACCACGGCCTTCCTGGAGCGGGCGATCCGGATGGTCGAGCGGGACAAGAACCATCCCTCCATCGTCTGGTGGTCGCTGGGCAACGAGAGCGGCTGCGGCCCGAACCACGCGGCCATGGCCGGCTGGATTCACGATTACGATGCGACTCGCCCGATCCACTACGAAGGCGCCGCGGGCACGCCGCGCGACTGGCCGTACGTCGATGTCATCAGCCGGATGTACGCCCGCATTCCCGAGATCATCCGCCTGGCGACCAACGACGATCCGCGGCCGATGGTCCTGTGCGAGTACGCCCACGCGATGGGCAACTCCGTCGGCAACCTCAAGGAGTACTGGGACACGATCCGGGCCCACCCGCGGCTCATCGGCGCGTTCGTCTGGGATTGGGTCGATCAGGGCCTGCGCAAGAAGACGCCGGACGGGGTCTCCTTCTGGGGCTACGGGGGCGATTTCGGCGACAATCCGAACGACGGCAACTTCTGCTGCAACGGCCTGGTCCAGCCCGACCGCAAGCCCAACCCCTCGCTCGCCGAGGTCAAGAAGGTCTATCAGCGCATTCACGTCGCGCCCGTCGATCTGGCGGCCGGCACGTTCACCGTCGAGAACGAATACGACTTCCTCAGCCTTGAATTCGTCGCGGGCACGTGGGAGTTGTTGTGCGATGGCAAGACCGTTCAGCAAGGCAAACTGCCGAAGCTGACCCTGGCGCCCAAAGAGAAGCAGAGTCTGGAGATTCCGTTCCGCCGACCCGAACCGCAAGCCGGCGCGGAGTACTGGCTCACGGTGACGTTTACCCTGGCCGAGGAGGCGTCCTGGGCCGCGCGGGGCCACGTCGTCGCGTGGGATCAGTTCCGGCTTCCCGTCGCCGTGCCGGCCGCGCCGGTGGCGGTCGAAGGGATGCCGCCAGTCACACTGCGTGAGCAGGACCAGGCATACACGATCGGCGGCAATGACTTTGCGGTGACCATCGGCAAGAGCAGCGGGGCGATCGAATCGTTCCAATGCCGCGGCGCCGAGCTGATCGTGAGCCCGCTGGTCCCGAACTTCTGGCGTGCGCCGATCGACAATGACAACGGCAACCGGATGCCGTCGCGGCAGGGCGTCTGGCGGCGGGCGGGGCAGAACCGCACCCTGAAATCCGTTCGGGCCGAGCAGGTCCAGCCGCAGCTTGTCCGGATCACCGCCGAGGCGACGATCCCGGCCGGCAACAACAGCACCTATCGCACGGTCTATGACATCTACGGCAGCGGCGATGTCGTCATCGAAGCGAGTCTTGAGCCCTCGGGCAATCTGCCCGAGCTGCCGCGCTTCGGAATGCAGATGGCGCTGCCGGCCCGGTACTCCACGATGACCTACCTGGGCCGGGGCCCGCACGAGAATTACTGGGATCGTCACACCGGGTCCGCCGTCGGCCTGTATCGCGGCTCGGTCGAAGAGCTGATGCACGTCTACACGCGGCCCCAGGAAAACGGCAACCGGACCGACGTCCGCTGGCTGACACTGACCGACAGCGGTGGCGCGGGCCTGCTGGCGGTCGGCATGCCGCTCCTGAGCATCAGTGCGTGGCCCTTCAGCATGGACGATTTGGAGGCGGCCAAGCATATTCATGAGCCGGCACGCCGGGATTTCATTACCGTGAATCTCGACTACAAGCAGATGGGCGGCGGCGGCGACGACAGTTGGGGCGCCCGCCCGCATCCCGAGTACACGCTGCCGGCCAAACCGTACAGCTATCGCTTCCGCCTGAAACCCTACCGCAAGGACATGGGCGACGCCAACACCCTCGCCCGCCAGACCTTCGGCGGCGGCGCGAGCAGCGGCCGCGTCTCGCTGTTCGACGGCAAGACCCTCAACGGTTGGACCATCATCACTCGCGAGGCCACCGTAGACGACGGCGAGATTCTCATCGTCGCGGGCAACGGCCTGGTCCAGACCGAGAAAAAGTACGGCGATTCCATCCTGGAGTTCGAGTGGAAGCCGCTGCGGGACAAGAAGTGGGATAGCGGCATCTATTTCCGCTACGTCTCCATCCCACCGAAACGCCCCTGGCCCGCCCGCTACCAGGCCAACCTGATGCAGGGCATGGAAGGCAACATCAGCGATCTGCCGGCGGCCCGCAGCCAGGGCCTGATCAAGCCCGGCGATTGGAACGCCTTCAAGCTGACCGTGCGCGGCACGAAAGCCGCTCTGGAGATCAACGGTACGCCCGCCTGGGAGGCCGATGGCCTGGGCGAGCCCGCCGAGGGCTTCATCGCGCTGCAAGCCGAGGTCCCCGGTGGCGGCCAGCACCGCTTCCGCAATATCTACCTGACCGAGCTGAAGTAGGGGGGCTGTCCGCCGGTCGTGGGGCGGCCGGTGCGCGGGCCGCCCGGAATGGACAGAGTGGACAGGGTGGACGGAATGGACACGGTGGACGCGGCGGGGCGTCCAGGTTGTCCATAGCGTCCACTTCGTCCCTCAAGTCCACCCACTGGCGTCCTCTGCTCGGTCGCCGGCGCGTTGTGCGGATCGTGTGAGTCCGTCAGGAAAGGAGCTATGAGAGGCCTGTCATTGTCACGTAGAGAGTTCCTGCTGTCGGCCGGAGCGGCCGGCACGTGCATGATGCAGTCGGGCACGGCAGTCCGCGCGGCAGAATCGGTTCCGGTGGCCGCCGATTACGATGTAATCGTCTGCGGCGGCGGAACGTCGGGCATCCCGGCGGCGGTCGCGGCCGCTCGGCAGGGGGCGAAGGTCGCGGTCATCGAGCGATACGGGTTTCTGGGCGGCAATGCGGCCTCTTCGATCATGCCCTGCTGGCATGGTCTGCGCGAGCATCATTCCGGCATGCTCACCGCTTTCGCCCGGCAGGTCGAGACGCTCGGCGTCGGGCCGGCCCCGCTCAGGGAGGGCAATCATATCGAGCCCGAGGTCGTGAAGTTCCTGTTTCTGAACCTGGCCACCGACAACCGGATCCAGCTTTATCTGCACACCTTCATCACCGGCGTGGTGATGGAAGGCAACCGCGTCCGGGCCGTGGTCACCGAGAGCAAATCGGGCCGCCGGACATTCGGCGCGAAATGCCTCGTCGATGCCTCGGGCGACGGCGACCTGTGCTACCACGCCGGCGCGAAGTTCGACCTCGGCGTCCAAGGCGCCACGCAGGGGATGGCGCTGCGCTTCCGGATTGGGTACGTCGATTTCGACAAGTTCGCCGACTGGGCGGAGAAAGCGCCGAAGGAGCTCCATCTCGGCGGCCTGGTCGGCAGCGTCCGCAACGGCGGCGGCAAAAGCTGGGGCAAGGCGTTCTACTTCGGCAGCCGGCTGGATCTGCTGTACGAGAAGCACCGCAGCCGGTACCCCGATCTGCCGGAGAACACCTACTTCAACTGCAGCTCGATCCGTCCGAACGAGATCTCGATCAATACGACGCGGGTCTATGACCTGATTGGCACCAATGCCGACGACCTGACCAAGGCGGAAATCCTCATGCGCAAGCAGGCTTGGGCCGCCTGGCGCTTCCTGCGGGACCAGGTGGGCGGGTTTGAGCAGGCGGTCATTGTCGAGACGGCGCCGCAGGCGGGCCCGCGTCAGACCCGCACGATTCGCGGCGATTACGTGCTCGACGTGGAGGATGCGGCGCAGAACCGGCAGTTCGCGGACTCGGTCCAGACGTGCCGCGTCAACTACGACAGCCATGACAAGCACAAGTACGAGACCGGCGGCAACCGGGGCCTGGTCGATGTGCCCTATGGCATATTCCTGCCGAAAGGGCTCGAAGGGGTATTGACGGCCGGGCGCTGCACGTCCTGCGATCACCTGATGAACAGCGGGTTTCGCCGGATGGAGAACGTGTTCCAGTCGGGCGAGGTCGCCGGTACCGCGGCGGCTTTGGCCGTGCGCCAGAGCAGGACCCCGCGGGCACTTGCGGTCGCCGACCTCCAGGCCGAGCTGCGCCGCCACGGCTTCATGACCTCGCAAAAGGATCGCCTGGAACGCGCGAAGCGAGCCTGATTCCCCGAACAACTCTTGCAGGATTGGTGAGAGCATAGTATTCTTGTGTTGAAATTGTATCACGTCATGATATAATTTCAACTATGATCGAGCGCGTTTACACAAAACGACTCCTGGAAATGCTGGCGGTATTCCCTGTTGTGGCGGTTATCGGCCCTCGGCAGGTCGGAAAGTCCACGCTCGTGTTATCCGAACCGATTGCGCGGAACCGCCGCTACGTAACCCTTGACGACCTGACCAGCCGTACCCTGGCCGAGAAGGACCCGCTCGCACTCGTGGAACAGGCAGGTCCCCTGACCATTGACGAGATCCAGTTGGTCCCCGGGCTCCTGAGAGGCATCAAGCAACAGGTGGACAAGGACCGGTCTGCCGGACGCTATCTGATCACCGGCTCCGCGGATCTCAACTCCTGCGCGGACCTGTCGCATGTCCTCGCTGGCCGTGTTGGCGTGCTGCCGCTTCCGCCCATAACGTACTTCGAAGAGCATGGCATGCAAGGAATCCCGCTCTGGGCCCACGTCTTGCAGCAGAGAGCAATCGACCCAAGCATAGCCGCAAGGAGCCACGCGGAGAGCTTCAACTGGAATCGTCTTCTCACGGGCGGTTTTCCCCCGAGCCTCACAGCGCAGAGCGATTCCCAACGGACCCTTTGGCTGGAGGCCTTCCGAACCACCTATCTGGAACGCGACCTCCGTCGCCTCAGCGATATCGGCCATCTGGCGGAATTCGCCCGGCTCATGGAACTGTCGGCGGCCCGGACGGGCCAATTGCTCAACCAGGCCGAGTTGGCCCGAGACGCCGGCCTCAGTCCTGCTACCGCAGGACGGTATCTGTCGATTCTGGAAGCCAGCTTCCTGATCCAGCGCCTGGCCCCGTACTACGAGAACATCGGCAAACGTCTGGTCAAGTCCGCGAAACTCTACTGGAAGGATACCGGGCTCGTCTGTCACCTGCTTGGCATCCGAGCAGCCGATCTTGCCGCGCATCGCCTGAAAGGGGCCCTGTTCGAGACCTTCGTCTTCGGGGAGATTCAGGCGCTTCTGCCTCTCTACCTGCCTCAAGCCCGGTTCTATTATCTTCGCGCCCATGACGGTCTGGAAATCGACGGCCTGATTCAACAGGGTCCCGATCTGATCCCGTTCGAGATCAAAGCGGCTCAAACCGTCACCGCGGAGGACGCCAAGTCTCTGCGACGCTGGATGAGCCTCCGCCGCCATGATGGAATCGGCTTTGTCGTGTATGCCGGCACCCGCGTCCAACTCATCGGGCGAGACATCTGGGCAATTCCGATCCACGCTACGACCGGCTCATCGCTGTGATGCGCGGTTTATCGGGGTATGCGCCTTGCGTTGCCATGCTTGGCGCTGATATAAGATAGGCTTTCGGGTAGGTTTTGACAAACACGCATGGGACGCAACGAACAGATACCGCTGCCGACACGGACGCAAAAGAGTGAATGGGTCATTCAGCCGGCCGATGCCCGGGCCCAGGGGCTCGCCACCAGTCTGAGAATCGCGCCGCTGGTGGCGCAGGTTCTGCTCAATCGGGGGATCACCGAGGCCTCCCAAGGCAACGTCTTTCTGCAGCCCAAATTGACCGAGCTGATCCGGCCGGCGCAGATGCCGGGCATCGAGCCGGCCGTCGCCCGCGTCCGCGACGCCATCGAGAAGAAAGAGAAGATCACCATCTACGGCGATTACGACGTGGACGGCATCACGGGCGTATCCATCCTCTGGGAGCTCCTGACGCTACTCGGCGCGGAGGTCGATTTCTACATTCCCCATCGCATCGAAGAAGGCTACGGTCTCAACCGCGAGGCGGTGCGGTCGCTCGCCCAAGGGGGCACGCGCCTGCTGGTCACGGTCGATTGCGGGATCGGCGGGATCGAGGCGGCGGAATTGGCCCGCAGCCTCGGCGTCGATCTGCTCATCACCGACCATCATCAGCCGGGTGCGGATCTGCCCACTGCGGCCGCGATCGTGCATCCGGCGCTGGAGCCCGGTTACCCGAACCAGGACTCCGCGGGCGCTCTGGTGGCGTACAAGCTGGCCTGGGCGGTTGCCGAGCAGTTCAGCAGCGGCCCGCGGTTGGATCTGAGGCTGCGCCAGTTCATGCTCAACGCGACCAGCCTCGCGGCGATCGGCACCGTGGCCGATGTCGTCGATCTGCGGGGCGAGAACCGTGTGCTGACGCGGTTCGGCCTGCAGGCCCTGCCGGAGAGCAACCTGTGTGGCCTGCGGGCTCTGATCGAGACCATCGGTCTGAACGGCCAGGGCGTCGACAGCTACGCCATCGGTTTTCGCCTGGCGCCGGTGCTCAATGCCGCCGGCCGGATGGGCCACGCGCGGCTGGCGGTCGAGTTGCTGACCAGCAGCAGCGAGGTGCGGGCCACGCAGATCGCCGAGTATCTCAAGGAACAAAACGCCCAGCGGCAGCAGTGCGAGCGGAAGATCCTCAAGCAGGCCTGCGATCTGATCACCGAGCGCGGCTTGAGCCATCCGGACCGCCGGAGCCTGGTCCTGGCCGCCGCAGGCTGGCATACCGGCGTTCTCGGCATCGTCGCCTCGCGGCTGGTGGACCGATACTACCGCCCGACGATCATGATCAACGCCTCGCCCGGGGAGAACGGCACCGCCCAAGGCTCGGCCCGCTCGATCGAGGGCTTCTGCATGCTCTCGGCGATTCAAGCCTGTTCCGCGCACCTGGCCAGCTTCGGCGGCCACAAGATGGCGGCGGGCCTGACGATCCCGCCGGAGAAGATCGAGCCCTTTGCGGCGGATTTCGAGGCCTATGCGGCGGACCATCTCGAGGAAGAAGACATGGTCTCCAAATTGGAGATCGATGCCCTCGTGCCGCTACGGCAGTTCACGCGCGAGACGGTCAATCAACTGGAGCTGCTCGGGCCGTTCGGCCAGGGCAATCCCAAGCCCATCTTCGCCACCCAGGGTGTCCGGCTGATCGCCGCCCCCCGGCGGGTCGGCACCAAGGGCGACCACCTGCAATTCGCCATCACCGACAACACCGCCACCATTCGCTGCGTCGGCTTTCGCATGGGCCACCTCGAGAAGAAGCTGCTCGACCACGAGTACTTCAACCTCGCCTACGAGGCCCAACTCAACCACTACAACGGCAACACCAGCGTCGAGTTCATCGCGACGGACATCCAGTTCGAATAGACCGCCGCCGCTTTCGCCAGCAGCATGGCAGGCTGTCGGCCGTTGGCCGACAAGGGACGCCCGATCCCGTCCAAGGCCGCCGAGCAAGGCCCCCTCTCGGTGGCATCGTCAAGCGGAGTCTTCGGAGCTTGGCGATGGCGGATTTCCCGTGCGCCCGACCATCGCCAAGGCTTACCGGCCTTGACGATGCCACCCTTTTCACACACCCTCTAATGCTTCATGCCAATTGACTTTCCGGGTGGGTGGCAGCGGCAAGCGCAGCTTGCCGATGGTTTGCCTGTCCGCCATCGGCAAGCTCCGAAGACTCCGCTTGCCGCTGCCACCCGTCGCCTCTACCCGGAGGTTCGATTGTCATGAAGCACTAGGGCTGGGCCTTGGTTATGCGGATGTCATCGACGTAGATCACGCCGGCGCCGCCTTTCTTCGGGGCGTTGCGGTCGCCGACGCCGAGGAACATCGTTTTGATTCTGGCGGCGTTCACGCCTGTGAAGTTCTGCAAGGGGACGTTCCATGCCGCCCAGTCAGTGGTCGTGGTCGCGGCGGGATTTGGGTGGACGACGACGGCGGTCTTGCCGGTGCTGTCCTGCAGCGCTGCGTACAGTTTCTCCGGGGCGTTGGTCTGACGGCCGCGGAAGAACAGGGTCAGGGTGTCCATGCCTTGGACGGTCCAGTCCTGCACCTTGCTCCAGGTCAGTTCGGCCTCGCTGTAGAACGGCGCGGCCACGTTGTTGTAGTCCAGCGGCATCGACTGGCTGCCGCCGTGGACGATCCGGCGCTCGGCGAACGGGGCCGTCGTGTGGCCCACGGTGGAGCCGGTCTTGTTGATCCAGCCGTCAATCCACGTTTCATAGATGCGGTTGCCCTCGTCGTCGGTGTAGCTCTCGAAGTCCTCGACCAGGAGGAAGTCGGCGGTCGTGAAGCTCCAGACGACGCCCTTCCAGGGGCTGGCGGCGTGGGCCGGATTGATCTCGTCCACGCGCCAGTAATAGGTCTTGCCCCACTCCAGGGGGCCGGGGTCGTAGCTGATCGCCGCTGCCACCTGGCGGCCGCGATACACACCGGCGGTCTTCGGGTCCGCCTCGGCCACGGCCTGGGCGTCCGTGCCGAAGTAGACATCGTGCTGCGTCGCCTCTTCGCCGGCGATCCAGCTCAGGATCGGCGCCTGCGGGGCCTGACGGTCCCCGTGGGTTGGAGACGGACCCGCCGCCCGCAACGGCAACTGCAGCCATCCCTGCGGGACGATCTGACGCGGCTGCGAGGGGCTTTCCCAGAACAGCCGGGCCACGGCCCCGCCGGTGTTGTCGTACCACTCCATGCGCAGGGCATAGATCTGGCCGGCGACCAGATTCACCCGGGCCGAATTGTCGGTCGTGCCGTGATCCGTCCAGTTGTCGATGATCAGCTTGCCGTCGAGCCACAGCCGCACGCCGTCATCGCTGGTCGTGGTGAAGGTGTAGGTCTCGGTGAAGGGGGCTTCGAGATTGGCCGTCCAGCGGGCGGAGACGTCGTCCGCCAGGCCCGGCGCGACCTCGGCGCTACCCCAGTTGTTGTCGATGGTGCGTTCGGTCCGCGTCAGCACGGGCGTGCCCGCGAGGCTCTTGCCTTTGAAGTACCGGGCCGTCACGCCGCCCTCGGTCCCGCGCGTGGTGAAGCTCCAGACCTCGCCCTTGCGGCCCGCGGGCGGGACGAATTCATCGACCCGCCAGTAGTAGGTGGTGTCGAGCTTCAGGGGGCCGGGACTGTAGGGCGGGCTGGGTGTCATGTACCCGCCTGTCACGGCGTTGTTCACCGCGTCGAAGCTCTCCCCGAAGTAGACGGTGTGGAACAGGGCGCCGGTGCCCTTCTGCCAGGTCAGGGTCTGACCCGGATCGACATGCTTCATCCCGTCGGCGGGATACGGTTTCCAGGCGGTCAGCGGCTGCACCAGGAAGCTCCAGACATCGCCTTTCCAGGGGCTCTCGGGATGGAGATCGTTGACCTCGTCGATGCGCCAGTAGTAGGTCCGACCGGGGGTCAGGCCCGTGGGATAGGGACCGCCCGGCGTGCCGACCGACAGCATGGCCAGCGGCTGGCGGCCGACGAAGATCTTGGCACTGTTGCGGGTCGCCGCCTGGACCTCGTCGGCATCTGCGCCGAAGTAGACATCGTGCAGCTTAGCGAAACGGCCCGGCCGCCAGGTGAGGATGGCCTGGGTCGGCTCGATCACCGCCCCGTCGGCGGGCGTGGGACGAGCGGCCTTGCCCGGACTGGCCGCACCCGACGGCTCGATCCCGGCCACGTACTCGCCCTCGTAGACGTACACGAAATCCAGCCAGAAGGGCACGTCCGTGGCGGCGCAGAAGAACTCCAGCTTGATCTCGCGGTACATCGGCGCCGTGGTGAAGTGGTATTCCGCCCATTCGGTCGTCACCTGGAAGAGCGTGAGCCCCCAGGTGCCGGAGGTGTTGTCCGTCGCCTTCATCTGCACGGTCACGGGACGCGGCTTCTGGGCCTTCATCCAGAAGCTGGCGGTGTATTTCGTGCCGGCCTTGACCGGCATCGGCAGATTCAGCACGATGAAATACCAGTCGGTCCCGCCCAGGGGCTGCACCCGCAGGCTGCGGGTCCCGTCGATGAATTCGTTCTCGTCAATCTGGACGGTGCTGTTGAGGCCCGCTTCATAGCCCCAGGTGGCCCACTTGTCCCAAGCGGGGTCGTTCAGAATGACCTCGTCCTCTTCGAAGCTCGGGTTCAGCGCCAGGTTGACCACCTGCGCCTGCGTCGCCGCCGGCACCGCCGCCAGGGCCGCCAGGGCCGCGAGCACGACGATCGCTCTACACATGGATTGCCTGCACATCCCGGTCCTCCTTCAATAAGATTGCCCATGGGATTTCCGCGTCTCGACCACGCATTCCGTCATTCCAACGCTTTGGCGCAGTCTCCGTCCCCGCAGAGCCTCTACGGCACGTGCGAATCTGCTCCTGCCTGTGTCCTGGGCCGCTGGGGACACCACACACCTCCCGACGTCTCAGATCGGATTTCCATCAACCGCTGTCCTCGTGCATTGTATATCCGCCGGACCCGGGAAGTCAAGGGCAAAGCAACTCTCGATTCCCCGATCTTCCAACCGCGTGCCCTCCGCTCGCGGGCGGGCCTAGGCACAAAGGCTCGGCCGGCCGTAGGGTGCGTACCACGCACCGGCCCCCTGCAGTCCCCTACAGGCCCAGCAGGCGGCGGATGTTGCCGCCGAGGACCAGGGCCTCTTTCTCCGGCGGCAGCTTGAGCAGGCGGACCTTGTACAGCTCGACCCGGGCGTCCACCAACGGGCCGTCGGAGCCGAAGACCAACTTCTCGGCAGGCAGCTCGCGCGCCGCCTGCTCCAGGTACGGCACGAAGACGACGGCGGAGGTGTCCAGGTACAGGTTCGGGATCTGCCGGGCGGCCGCGACGGCCGCGACGTGCTCACGCCATCTCTGGGAGGCGAAACTGCCCAGGTGCGCCAGGACGAAAGGCACGTTCGGGTGCGAGCGGACCACGTCCAGGCTCGCGGCCACCGTGGGCGGATGATAGAGGATCGGGATTCCCAGTTCCGCGGCCGCTTCGACCATCTCCGGCGAGGGCACACCATGCAGCTTCAAGCCCCGCAGCCCGAGATCGCGGACCTCGTGCCGTAACAGATCCCGAATCTGTCCGGCCTCCGTCTTGGCGTCGTGCTTGGCAAAGCCGAGGAATTTCGTCGGCCACCGCCGCACGTAGCCGGCGATCTCCTCGTTGGCCTGCCGGTAGGTCGTGTTGTTGATGGGAAAGATGACGGTCTGATCGATCCCCGCCTCCTCCATCCGCTGGAGCGTCCATTGCGGGTCGTTGTACGTCGTCCATGGATCGCTCGGCGGGTTGTCCTTGCCATAGTTGAGCCCCCGGCCCGCGTGGCAGTGTGCGTCGATGATCCGGCCACGTGCGGTTTGTCTCGCCGGCAACGGCCCGGAACCAAGGGACAATGAGGCGCCCGCCAACAGACCCCGATTCACAAATTTGCGCCGATTCATCCCGTCATCCTTTCCGCAAAAACCTGCCTTATCAAACCGTACGATCCTCTTTCACCCGCAGCAGTTTCATGCCGCTGCCCGGATCGAGTTGCCGTGACGCCTCGATCCCGACGATCTCGAGGATCGTCACTTCCAGGATCAGGAACGTCCGCGTGTCGTGGCGGGGGCAGCCGACGAGGTTCTCGCCGTCCTTGCCGATGGCGGTATGGATGTGCAGCCGGGGACCGGCCTCGTCCCAATAGAGCGTCCCGACGCCAAGGACCTCGCCCGGTCCGGTGAACGCCTGGAACCGGGGCACGATCTGCGGCTGCTCCCGCTGGGGCCCGACCACAACAGCCGCCGTACGGAAACCGCCCGTGATCAGCACTGTCGCGCAGCGAATCTGCGCCTCGCGCGCGATCCGGTCGATGCACACATGCAAATCCTCCCCCTCGAACAACCGTGCCACCACAACCCGACCCACCTGGCCAACCGAATACTCCATCAGTTTTCTCCATCGAACCACCTCAAATCCGCCGACATCATACCACACGACACCGGTTTACCACAGAGAACACCGACGGCACCGAGGTATATGGCATGTAGGATCGGCTTCCGCCCTAGCGGGAATCGATCGGCCATGGAAAGGCATTGCTGGATCGCCCGTCCTGAGGTAGAATCGCCGCTGGTGCGAACGACCATTGGAGAACATCATGGCGGAACCGATGCGAAAGGATGAGGCCCACGAGTTGGTCAACCGGATGCCGGAGAATGCCACGTGGGATGACCTGATCGAAGAGATCTACGTGCGGCAGGTGATCGAGCAGGGCCTCGCCGACAGCCAAGCCGGAAGAACAACGGACGTCGAAGAGGTCCGGCGCAGATACGGCTTGCAGCCATGAACGTCCCCTGGACCGATATCGTTCCACATTGCCTTGGTGCATCTGATTGGTATATTGCCCAGAAATCTCCTTCCCGGGGAGTCGGCTATGGGTGCTAGGCTGAAAATCGAGAATGTCGGCCCGATCAAGAAGGCGGATATCCGCTTCGGCGACCTGACTGTCTTTGTGGGCCCACAGGCCACCGGCAAGAGCGTCGCTCTGCAATTGCTGAAACTCCTGGTGGATATCGGCCATATACAATCTGAGTTGAAACGCTACGGCGTGGATTGGGGCGGGCAGGTGCCGGCTTTCTTCGATGCCTATTTGGGCGAGGGAATGCGATCCCTCTGGCGGGAAGACATGAGCAGAATCACCTGGGAGGGTAAGGCTGTCAAGCTGCGCACACTCTTGGGACGTCAGCAACGCCGCAAGGGGGAATCCCTATTCTACGTACCCGCCCAGCGCGTTCTTACGCTGCGCAACGGCTGGCCCCGGCCGTTTACGGACTACTCCGCCGGTGATCCCTTTGTCGTGCGACAATTCAGCGAGAGGCTCCGCCGGCTCTTGGAAGAAGGGGAGTTCGCGCGCACCGGCCAGATCTTCCCCCAAACGTATGTCCGTAGACGCGTGTATCGGGATCTCTTGGATGAAACGATCTTTCAGAGTTTCGCGTTGCGGATCGACAAACATCTGTCGCAGAAACGCTTGGTGCTGGACCAGAATGGAGGAGACGACGGTCTCCCTTTCATGGTCTGGTCCACCGGACAGCGGGAGTTTATTCCACTGCTGTTGGCATTCTATTGGCTCATGCCGCCTCTGGATATCCGATGGCGTAAATGGGTCGTGATGGAAGAACCCGAAATGGGACTCCATACGCGGGCCATCTCTGCGGTTCTCCTGATGACCCTGGGACTGTTGCAGCGTGGATACAAAGTCTGCATCTCCACCCATTCGCCGTACGTTCTGGATGTCGTTTGGGCCTTGAATCGCCTGAAGAGGTACCGAGCTCCAATCGATCTGGTTCGGGAGATATTCGATGCCCCCAAAGAGCGCCAGATCAACGAAATCGCGAAATCGGCACTGACGAAAGATTCCAGGGTCTACCATTTCGACAGCGCGAGCGGGAAAGTGAAGGACATCTCGAATCTTGACCCGGGCGCGACGGACGAGGTGGAAGCCGGTTGGGGCGGACTCGGCGAGTTCAGCGGACGCGTAGCGGACGTGGTGGCAAAGGCTGTTGCCAGGGGAGAGTAAATGCGGTTCAGGCAAGCCGTGAAGAAGACAAAGGGACTTGAGCACGCTTATCGGCCGGGTCTCCAAGCCTTGCGGCGTGGAGACCACAGCCGGGTTTCATCTCGGAACCCGCGGATAATCACTGGTAGCGTAGACTTGGATAACGTCCTGGCAACAACGCTGCCCAACGATCCTCGGTGGGATTACGGTGTAGGTGTGGTATCTCAGGCTCGGTCGGAGACTGTCATCTGGATCGAGATTCATCCAGCGTCTTCGCATCACATCGACGACGTCCTGCGGAAACTTGACTGGCTCAAGAATTGGCTATGGACCCGTGCCCCGCAACTTGATGAGATGACGCGCGAATTCGTTTGGGTGGCTTCCGGGCAAGTAGATCTCCCACCCGGTAGCCAACAACGACGCAAGTTGGCGGACAAGCGCCTTCGCTTTGAAGGAAGGCGTTTACAGATCTCTTGAGCCTGCGACGGCTTCTCTCTATACCCCAATGATCCCGATCGGCGGCGTGGTTTTCCAGCGGCCTTTGGTGAAGTCGGGGACGTCCTGGGGGCTGCTGCGGGTGGCGACGGATTTTTCGCTCAGCTCCATGAGGCAGCTCCAGGTGGCGGCGTCGTAGACGTCGAGGTCGGGGACGGCGCCGGTCCGCAGGCACTTGATCAGGCGGTAGAGCGTCATGAAGTCGGCGCCGCCGTGGCCGCCGCGACTGAGGGCCCTCTCGCCCCAGGCCTTCCAGAGGGGGTGCTCGAACTCCCGGTAGTAGGCGTCCAGCGGCTCCCAGGCGTGGCGTTTGGGGCTGCGGCCTTCGATGTAGATCTGGTCCAGCGTGCCCGAGTAGATGCCCTTGGTGCCCTGGACGCGGTAGATCAGGTCGTACGGCCGGGGCAGGCGCGTGTCGTAGTAGAGCGTGACCGTCTGGCCGTTCACCGTCCGCAGGAGGCTGGTGTTGATGTCGGCGTCGCGGTTGCCGCGCGTGCCGTCGGCGCTCATGGAGACGAGGTAGTCGAAGCGGTTGCCGCGATTGATGTCCAGCCACTGGGCGACCGGCCCGATGGGGTGCGTCGGATAGGCGTTGGCGGTGCGGACCTTCTCGCCCCAGACGCGGGCGGTCGTGGCCCGGTCGTAGCCGAGGTAGTGCTGGTAGCCCGCCTCGCAGTGGCGCAGCTCCCCGAACAGGCCCCGGCGCAGCATGTGGTGGACCAGCATCACGTTGCGGAAGTAGCAGCAGTTCTCCAGAATCACGCAGTACCTGCGCGTCTTCTCCGCGGTCTCGACGAGTTGCCAGCACTCGTCGATCGTCTCGGCGGCGGGGACCTCGGTGGCCGCATGCTTGCCGGCCTTCATGGCGGCCACGGAGATCGGCGTATGCCACTTCCACGGCCGCGTCGCATTGAGGACCAGGTCCAGCTCCTCGGTCTCGCACAGCCGCTCGAAATCGGTCTCGCCGCGCGCGTAGCCGGTGGGTTTGGCCTGTCCGGCGGCCGTCACGAGGTTCTGCGCCCGCACGACGCGTTCCTCGATGAGGTCACAAACCGCCTTGACCTCCACCCCTTCCAGGTCCAACAGGACCCGCAGCAGCACGGTCCCCCGACCGCCGATCCCGACCACGCCGATGCGGACCTTGTCCATCGGCTTCGCCGCGGGGACCTCGCTCGCCAGGGCCTCCCGTCCGATCGCCCACGTCGCCGTTGTCGCCGCTGCGACTCTCAGCAGATTCCTTCGATGGTATGACTCGTTCATGGCGTTCTCTCCAGATTCGGCCAATAGAATGATTGGGAATTCCCGGAACTGTACCAGACGGCCCCCGCCTGTTCAAGGAACGGACGCTTGTGGTTGCTCCTGATTGCGTCGCGTTTTGAGTTTCTCCTCGAATTCCGGACGGAGAACACGCAGACCCCGTTGGCTCGCGACCTCATCTCTCCGCAGGCGGACTTGCGACCCGGCGGAACGTGGGTCTTGCGTCTGCAAGATCGTCACAAGCCGTTGCAGGATCACGCGCCGCTCGTCATCCGGCGCCCTGACCTCACCGAGGGTGTTCAGCAATGCATCACATCGTACGAGCACTCGACTATATCCAGAGCTGATCGAATGTCGCTGCACGAGGTTGGCCTGCCCTATCCGCTTCCACGTCCGGGTCGCAGGAACCGCAATGCCCAGCCTGCGAATCTCGCGTGACAGCTCCGATTCATAAACTCTGCTCTTGACCGGCACGCCGAAGACAAACATCTGATCCCTGAGAGCTCCGCTGTGGAGGTCCAGATCCGTGTTGTTGCTGAATACCCAGGGCTCACCGAGCAACACCCACGCACAAAACACCACCATCGCGAGAACGACAGGGCTCAGTACGATCATCACACGTGACAGCCTTGGTCTGTTCATCTCCGGCCGCTCCCTTCTCTCCTGTCGGCCCCCTGCTTCAGCCTTGCGGGCTTTCCCACATGCCGCGACGTGCTTGTCGGGCTCGTCCCCGGTCACCGGGTCCCATTATGGCCTCGATCGGCCGTGGAAGCAAACATGGCGCACCCGGTTTCCGGGCAATCGCATGTTCGACGAGGACGCCGTTTGGAGTTCCGCGTTTACGCGGGTCTAAACAGTCCTGCCTTCCACGCCTGGAAAGTCTTGAGCCGCTGCGCGGTCTGGACCCGCCCAATGAGTTTTGACGAAGTTCAGTAATCACAACCCGGCCACGGGCGCTCTTCGTAGGGCGAGCGTCCCCGCTCGCCGAAGACGTCGTGCGAGGACGCACGACCTACGAAGAGGGCCCTTGGGGGCCTCTGGGTTAGCCATTACCGACGTTGTCTGTCAAAGTTCATAAGGCGGAACTCCAAACGGCGGCAGACCACGGATCGGGTGCCCTTCGCAAACCCTTCCAGTTATCCGGGTATGCTCTGACGAGCACACTACGAACACGGGCAGCGCCGCAAGTCCAGAAGCGGCCGAGCCGCACGTCGCGCGGGTCGGCTCGTCTTTGTCCCTTGTCTTGGCCGACGATTTCGGCCATAATAGCGTTCAACGATGTAACAATGGAAAATCACACGTCGGGATGATCGAACCCCATTGGAGGATGTACCCATGCCCAGACGACTCAAAGACAATGCAGTATCCAGGAATTGGCTGATCGGACCGGTGCTCGC
>Ga0194125_10003185_pt1 | contig 26734 bp, 20 predicted proteins | sample TA2KigC250mmetaG_FD_148626 | JGI IMG/M metagenome (GOLD analysis project Ga0194125, IMG submission 148626) | Freshwater microbial communities from Lake Tanganyika, Tanzania - TA2015034 Kigoma Deep Cast 250m | ecosystem: Environmental > Aquatic > Freshwater > Lake | place: Tanzania: Lake... | reverse complement strand
TGTTGATCGCCCCGAGCGGCACGGCGTTGTCCTCGATGTTCCGTCCGAAGTGCAGCAGTAGGTAGAGCGCGAGGAAAGCCTCCGGCCTGTGGAAGAGCACCACGGTGGCCATCCCCAGCGCGTAGAGCACGTCCCCCAGGAAAGTCGTCCACGACGGTCCGAGCCGGTCGGCAAGCAGACCGACGGCAATCCCGCCCAGCACCGTGGCGGCCGTCGTCGCCGAGCTGGCGTAGCCCGGGAAGTGCGCGGGAAGACCGAGGTACTTCAGGCCCACCGGCAGCGCGAACCCGGCGGCGCTGACCGCCAGCCCGCGCGCGACGTGCGGCCCGGCCAGCCACTGGAACTCCTTCAGCCGGAGCACATCCACGATGGCCTCAAAGGGCAGCGCCGACCGGCTCGCGCCATTCACGGCCAACTCGGGCAGTTCCCGCACGCGGCTGTACGCCGCCGCCCGCAGCAGGATCACCCCGGAGGCCGCCAGGAAGCACCACGCGTAGCCCTGCGGATAGGCCACGTTCCTGAGCACATTCGCCGAGAGCCATCCGATCCCAATCCCCAGGATGCCGTAGGCGGTCGTGGTGATCCCGAACAGGCGACCCCGGGCGCCCACCGAGACGGCTCGCGCGATGATCGGATAGTCGAGCATGATGGGGACCGACAGGATCAGGGCCTGACCGATTCCGATGACCATCAGTATCGGCAGGAGGTGGCCCAGGGCAAGGGTGGAGCGAGGAACCAAGGCAACCGCCGCGACAAGCAACGGAGCGGCCGCCGCCGCCGCGATGCACAGCGCGTAGACCGACACCCGCAGCCGGATGCGGTCCGCCAGACCCATGAAGGCGATCAGGCCGCAGGCGTTGGCGACGCCCGCCCCGAGCGTCAACGTGCCGATCGCCATCATGCTGAAGCCGGTCTGCTTGAGGAAGCCACTCCACAGATCGCCGCCGAAGAGCGCCGTCCCCGCGCCATACAAGAGACTGGCGAGGGTGAACCACAAGACATTGCGCCACTCCCGCAGGCCGTCGGTCACCGGCCCCGGCTGGGAGTCCAGGACGGCGTCAGGAGGGGAGGCCATTGGCCGGGCGGTCCTCCATCACCGCGCCGGCGGCTGCGCAGGCGCCGGCGGCTTCTGCAGCAGGTCCCCGAGGTTGATGATCGTGTTGGCGTCCGTCACCACGACCTCGACGTCGGCCGGCAGCTTGTTGACATACTCCCACTGCACCAACTCGGGGTAGGAGGCGAGGGCATGCCCTTTGAGCTCGATCGCCTTCGCCTCGCCCTCCGCCAGGATGACGGCCTGCTTCTTCTCCTCCTGCTGCTTCTTCACCACGTAGTCCATCCGCAGCGCGTCCTGCTGGGCGATCTGCTTCTGCTCGATGGCGTGCTGGAACTGGGCGGAGAAGATGATGTCCCGCACCAGCACCTGCTCCACCAGGATGTTCTGCGCCGCAAGCTTGGCCTTCACGCGGCGGAGAACCTCCGCCTGCAGGTTGTAGCGCTCCTTGCTGAACACGTCGATCCCGGCGTAGGCCGCCACGGCCATCCGGGCCTCGCTGCGCAGCTCCGGCTTGACGATCTTCGGGACGTAGTCCTCGCCGAGGTCTCTGTGGACCTGCCAGACCTTATCGGGGTCGAGGTGGAAGCGCAGCGAGAGGTGCAGGCTGACCTTCTGCCCGTCCGACGTGAGCGCGTCTACGGGCTCGCCGCCGGGGATCTCGCCGGTCCGCGGCTCCGCGCCCAGCGTGTACGTCAGGCTCCGCACGCTGTATGGACGCACGTTCCAGACGAACGGCACGATGAAGTGCAGGCCCTCGTCCAGCGAGACGGGGCGGACGCCGGCCGTCTGCGAGAACACGACCCCGCGCCTCCCCGCCTGGACCACGACGGTCGAGGCGCGCAGCAACAGCAGCAGCGCCGCCGCGATGGCAAGGCTGGCAATCAGCAGCGATCGGTTGATGGTGCCCCGTCGTAGGCGCATCGTGGTCATCGCCATCACCTCCCCCCTCCCGCCGCCGCCGGCGGCGTGGTGGCCCGGCTCGTGACCACTGCCCGCACGGCAGGCCCCACCTTGGCCGCATACTCGTAGTTCAGCGCCAGCGGATTCTGCCGCAGGGCCTGCCCCTGCATCCGCAGCGACTCGGACTCTCCCTCGGCCTCGATGATCTTCTTCTGCGTCGTCTTGCGCGCCGTCTCCAGCACGTACTGCATCCGCTCGTACTCCTGAATCGCCACTTGCTTAGCCTCGATGGCCTGCTGGAACCCCTCACTGAACTGCACGTTGCGCAGCATGAGCTGGTCCAGGATGATGTCCCACTCCTTGAGGCTCTGTCCCAGCTCGTCGAAGATGCGCCGCTGTATCTCCTCGCGGCGGCCGGAGTACACGTCGGTCACCGAGTACTGCGACACGACCATGAGGCTGATGCACCGCGCCTGTGGGCGAATGACCTTGTTGACGTAGTACGGCCCCACTCGCTGGTGCAGGCGCCAGACGTAGTCCGGGTCAGGGTGGTACACCACCGAGATGTCCAGCACGACCTGCTGCCCGTCCTTCGTGAGCGCCACCAGTTGCGGCTCAGGCGGCGCAGGACCCACCTGAGGCATCTGCTCCCCGATGGACACCGTCCAGGTCTGCCGCCTCACATCGTACGTCTGCACCTGCCAGAGGTACGGCACCAACGGGTGCACACCCTCGCCGAGCTGCATCGGGAGCACGCCGGAGATGCGGCTGAAGACCACGGCGCGCTCCCCGGCCCCCACCGAGACGACCAGGTGGCCGAGCATATTCAGGATCACGAGCAGCACCACGATGATCCCGATGGCCTTGGCGACCCGCCATGGCCCACCCAGCCCCCGAATGAGCACGCCCGGGCTGGGCCCGGGCTTCCCGCCTCTTGGAAGCTTCATCTGTGCCCTCCTCTCGCTGCATGATCGTACCGTCCCGCGGAACCTACGGAGTGTCCAGTCCGACCCCTATGGCCGCCTCGCCCGCGCCCCCCTGCGTCCAGAGCTTCCCATTGCCCGCGGACTGCACCGCCGCCGGATACGTATCGTCGCCCGCCTCGTCCACGAACAGCCCCAGGCACGGGATATGCGACCGCAAGGAACCTGCCTGCGACTCGGCATTCGCCCGGCCGAGGGTCGTTCCGGCTGCGACGTTGTAGGTGTCCTTGCCGCCGCGCTCCCACAAGATGCCGATCCCGTTCGCGTTCCCGCCGCCGAGCGAGAGGTTCGGCGCGGTGTAGGTATCATCCCCGCCGCCCTCGATCAGCAGGCCTACGCTGAAGTCGTGCCCCGCGCCCTGCGCCATGTTGTGCGTCGCGGCATAGACGTCGTTCCCCGCGAAGTCCTGCAAGACCCCCACCGCGAAGTGCGCGCAGCTCCCTTGCACGTACCAGACGCCCTTGTACTCGTCGTTGCCCTCGAAGTCCAGAAGAACGCCGACGCCCGCCCAGTACCCGACCCCCTGCCCGAAGACCCCGCACGAGTAGCGGTCGTTGCCGCCCCCGTCCACGAGCAGGCCCACGCCGCCCCCGAGCGAGTGCCCGTCGGTGTAATCGGCCCGCCGCCCGTATCCGCAGCCCTGGGCCATCGAGACGTTGTGCTCCTTCGTCTGCGGGGAGGGGTTCACGATGTCCGTGTCGTTGGCGGTGTAGGTATCCGCGCCCGCGACATCCACCAACACCCCGCACCCGAGCGTCGATCCGTAGCCCTGCCCGTACGAGTAGCAGTCGTAGCGGTCATCGCCCGCGAGGTCCGACAGAATGCCCGCCCCCACTTGCGCCGCGCCCTGCGTGTGCTCGCGGCCCTCGTACCGATCGTTCCCGGCCATGTCCAGCAGCGCCCCGACGCCGATCAGCCCCGCGCCCTGTCCCGCCCGACCGCCCCGGTACACGTCCTCTCCGCTGCGGTCTACGAGGTAGGCGTAGCCCATCACCCCTGCCCCGAAGGCGCACGCCTCAGCGTCCGCGCACTCATACGTGTCGTTCCCCGCGAGGTCGATGAGAATGGACTCGGGGTGATCGGGCCCCGCGACCGCTCCCGTCCGGTACGTGTCGTCGCCGCCGCAGTCGATGAGCAGCAGCGCCTTGGCGTCCGCCGGCAGCTCGTCCTGGCCCGCGCCGCGCAAGATGACCGCGCCCAGCGGGCTGTCATGTCGGAACGTGAAGGCCTGGTCCGTACTGAACGACTCGAGAGCCTTGAGCGCCTTGTCCACCGCCGAGGCGAGATCGCCTGCGCCTGCGAAGAGGAACGGCAAGTCCACCGTGTGCAGGAACGCGTACATCCGCTCATCGAAGGACGGGGGCTCGCCCACGCCCAGGTCGAACGGCAGGATCTTCGCATCGTTGCCCGTGTCGGTCTCAGGGAAGCGATTGCCGTGCCCTCGGAAGGCCAGTTGCCGCCAGCGCTCGGCATCGCGCGCCGCGAGGATCAGAAACGCCGCCTGCCGCGCGATCTCGAGGGGAACGACCTTCGCCTGCTCCTCGACCGCTGCCCGCTGCTCAGCGGTCAGCGGCTGTCCGGCCCACTCGCCCAGCACACCGATCGCGTAGGCCAGCGGGCTCTGCTGGCCGTCGAGCGCCTTGGCCATCTCCGCGTGCGGGTCCTCCAGCCACGCCCGTCGCACGACCGCCCCTACGCGCTGCGAGGCCTGGGTCACCAGCGACAGCAGCGTCGGGGCTGCCTCGAGCGTGCCGCGCCCGAGGGCCTCCGTATACGCCGGCGCCTTGAACGGATCGGCTTGGATGGCGCGGAAGAGCGGCAGCTCGAACTCGGTGGTGGTGAACAACGCGGAATCCGCCGCGTCGATGTGCGCCGTAGCCTTGGTCAACCCCACCTGCGCCAGCGCGCGGTCCAACGCGTCTTCGGCCGAGCAGGGCGCCACCGTGAGCGCCAGCAAGGCCAGCGTAGCGTGCATCTCTAGCCGCCCTTCTCGAGCCGCATCGACTCGATCTCAAAGCCGTGTCGCTGGTCGTAGGTGTCGGGGTAGAGCCACGCGCCGAAGGTGATGTGTACGCCCGCGAGGTTCTCCGGGCGGCAGCGGTCGCCCTCGCCGCCGCGGTTGTCCGGGTGCGCCCAGTGCGCGAAGTAGCGCAGGTCGCTCAGCGGCACGACGACGTCGGTCCACTCCGTCGTCAGCTTCGGCGAGAAGCCCCACGGCGCGCCGTCCTTCTCGCTGAGCACGATCTCGACTGCCGTCGTCGCCGGATCGGCCGCCCGCGCCCGAACGCGCAACGTGTCATACTGCGCCGCAGCCGGCTGGCGCGTCGCGACGAGGTCGCTGATGTCGGTACGCACGCCCAGGCAGTTCGGCGGCGGCCCGAAACGCTCCACTTCCATGTGCCAGGCGGTCGTGTCGGGCTGCGAGCCCGGCGCGATCCACTGGCGATACGGAAGGTCGCTGAAGATCCCGTGCAGCGGCTCGGCCGGCGCGAAGATGACGAACGGGTCCCCCGCGCCATGCACCGGCGCCTGCCACGCCTCCGGCTGGTATTCCAGCGACACGCGCTCGACCTCCAGGCCATGCGCCTGGTCCGCCGCCTGCGGGAAGAGCCAGCTGCCGAAGGTGAGCTGAATGTCCCTCACAGACGCCGGCTCGCACTGCCCGCCGCGCGTCTGCCAGAGGGGCTTCAGCTTGCTGAGCGGGATGCGGAATTCCTGCAAGGCCGGCGCGAGGGGCACATCGCAGCCGTACGCGCCCCGCTCGCCGCCGATGAGGCCGACCTCGAGGTGCGAGGTCTCCTCCACCACGCTCCGCGCCCGCACCACCAGCGCGTTCATCCCCCGCAGCGCCTCGCCGGAGGCTCCGAGCGGCAGACAGACTCCCGCAGCGCTCGGCGGAGGGCCGAAGCCCGTCGCCGTCAGGCGCAGCACCTGCCCGTTTGGCCCGTCGGCCAACTCGGCCTTCGCCTCCTGGCCCGGCGCGCCACCGAAGCTCGCCGCCGGCAGTGCGTCGCCCGACGCGAACCGCAGGATGGTGACGGGCTCCCGCTTCGTGAAGCGCTCGGTCGCCGAGCCCTGCGCGGGATCGGGGAAGGTCAGCTCCTTCCCGCCACAGGTCACCGCAATGCAGTACGTCAGCGCGTCCTTCCTCACCAGGTCCCCCGGCACGCTCGCCTCGAACCGGTACGGGCCGCTCGCCTTCATCCGGATACCCGGCTCGACGCCGCCCTCGGCGCTGCGTACCTGGAGCACGACCTGCTCCGGCTCGGGATCACACGCCACGGTTGCGGCGACGGCCAGTGGCTTGCCCTCCAGCAGAGCCTTGGCTGGCGTGTGCCACACCGCGGGCGGCAGGTCGCGCTGCGGCGGGGCGTAGAAGTCGTCGTCGATCCACATCAGCGGCTCAGGCACATCCGGCCGTCGCAGCAGGTACGCGCCGGGCCTCACCGTGATGATCCCCTCCTCGGCCGCGGCCTGCCCGCCGGGGTTCCCGAGTCCCTCCACCGCGAACTTCCGTCCGAGGTCCGGCAGCTCTATCCCCACCGCGCGCTCGCGCCAGTAGACGCGCGAAACCTCCCGATCGAGCCTCGTGGCCCCGAACGGATCGGCCACCCAGACGTCGTCCGGGTAGACCTCCAGCTTCCAGAAGCCGTCGGCCAAGCGATCCAGGAAGTACGCGCCCGTGCCCTCGTACTGGACCACCGGCGATGACCCGCAGCCGGCGACCCGCTTCAGCTTCCCCGGCGCGGGCGGCTTCGTCTCCGTGTCGTTCGAGTACATGAAGACCTCGTCGGCGACCAGCTCGCTGAGCTGCTCCTCGTAGCTCACGCGGAAGTCGCCGAACCGGCAGCTCTCGGGGTATGGGCCGTACTGCTTCAGCCTCGGCAGCCGGCGGAACGCCTCGGCGGCGATGGCGAAGCTGACGGCCCGGTTCGGCGCGTAGACGAGGCTCAGGAAGTGGGTCTGCCAGTTGACGTTCGTATCGGCCAGCGGCAGCGGATCGTACTGGAACTGCGTGGCGATCTGTGCGCCGCCGCTGCGAAACGACCGCGCCATCGCGGGGTAGATGTACCCGCCGGGGATGTCCGCCGCGTCGAACTCGTAGACGATCTTGGCTTTGCCCTTCAGCACCTCGTCGCGCATGTCCGGGTAGTCGTTGACCACCGGCAGGAAGTTGCGGGTCAGCACCCCGCCCGACACCAGCCCGGACGGATACCACCCGAACGTGCAGCCCTCGACCTTCGCCCGCGCAATCGACGAGTGCCGCCCGCCCCAACCGTTATAGAAGACCGGCTTCTGCGTCCCGGTAGAGCGAATCGCGTCGTAGAGCGCGTCGATGTACCCCACGATGACGTCGTCGGTGGTGCCGGGCGCGGGGATCGGCTCGTTGATGATCTCAAAGCACGGCACCGCCGGGTCCTCACCGTACGTCAGCCCCGTGTAGCGGTTCTTGTGGCTCACGAACTGCTTCAGGTAGTTGCGCTGCGCCGCCACGGCATCCGGGTTCGTGTGCATCTCTCCCTTGTCGTAGAGGTTCGAGAAGCCCCGCGTCTCCCCCGGCGCGCCCCACCACGCAATCGGCGTCAGCACCGTGTAGATGCCCCGCTTCTTCGCCTCCGCAATCAGATAGTCGAGCAGATCGACATGATCGTTGTCGAGCAGGTTGCCCTTCTCATCGCTGATCTCCCGGTCGAACACATGCAGCCTCATCGCATCCAACCCCATCCGCTCGAAGTGCATCAGGTCCCGGTCGATCGTCTCCTTGTGATCGACTCCCTGCCCCTTCAGGTTCGCATAGTCGATCGAGCACGGCGGGTAGTAGTTCACCCCAAACAGCGCCACCTCGGTTCCATCGTCCTGCCAGCGTAACACGCCCTCTGCATCCATCCTCAGCAGCCGATCCGCCGGCTTGCGGGGGTACTGCGCAGCAGCACAGGCCGAGAGCAGGAGCGCCAGAACGCAGAGGCGGAGCATGGGAGGCCTCCGAGGAGAGGGGCTGAGGGAACGGGGAGGGGGTTCGCTGCACGGAGCCACGCGACCTCGCCGAGACGGGCCTTGCCAGAAGCTCCGTACATGGCGTATAGTGTGCACACTACGTGGAGGAGCCACACATGGAGAGCGTGACGGCAGCACGACTCAAGAACGTGATCGGGGAGGTCCTGAACCAAGTCCAGTTCCGGGGCGAGCGCGTCACCCTCACCCGCAAGGGCCAGCCGGCGGCGGCGATCATCCCCATCGCCGACCTGCGGCTGCTGGAGGAGCTGGAGGATCGGCTGGATGTGGAGGAGATCGAGCGCATCCTCGCCGATGAGAGCGACGAGTGGGTCAGCCTCGAGCAGGCCGAACGGGAGCTTGGCGTGTGACCTACCAGATCCAGCTGAAGCGTTCCGCGCTCAAAGCCCTCAACCGCCTCGACGCCCGCACCCAGCGCCGCCTCTGGGCGCGTATCCGCTCCCTCGCCCAAGACCCCCGCCCTCCCCAGGCCAAAGCCCTCCAGGAGCCCTGGAAGGGCCACTTCCGCCTCCGCGTCGGTGACTACCGCGTTCTCTACACCATCGAGGACGACCGGTTGCTGGTTCTCGTGGTCAAGGTCGGGTAGCGGGAGAGGGTGCACTCGACGTAGACCAACGAGAGGCGGGGTGGACCCGGGTCTCACCGTTGCGTTGCCTGTGCGGGCTTGGTACAATGCTGTCGGCGGAAGGTTGGGAGGTGAACGACCATGCTCGAATGGATGACTCTGAGGAACTTCCGGTCCTGGGAACACCTGCCCCGGCTCGAACTAAAGCCGATCACCATCATCTTCGGGCCGAACAGCTCCGGCAAGACGGCTCTTCTGCAGGCGCTCCTGATGCTCAAGCAGACGGCTGAGAGCAACGACAGGAGCCTCTCGATACGCTATGGAGGGCCTTATGTCGACCTCGGGTCGTTCACCGATAGCGTGTACGACCATGATGACACCCGCGAACTCGGCGTGGAACTGCGGTGGAAGCCTGAGAACGACAGCGTCCTACGCGACCAGGACGACGAAGGCCCGAGCGTCACTGCCGACTGGTTCGAGTACAAAGCCGAGTGGAAGCAGGCTGGTGACGTCGCCCTTTCCTCACTGACATACGCGACCGACGCCCTGCAGTTCCGGCTCTCACGGCTGTCGAGCGGCAAGTACAAGCCGAAGCTCACCAGCGATGTGGACATTGTCGGGAAGCGCCGCGTGGGGAGGCCTTGGCCGTTGCCTGGTCCGGAGAGCTGCTACGCTCTGCCAAGGCAGGTTGCAGGCGAGTGGCCGCACGTGGATCTGCTTGAGTTCAACCACCAGTTCGAACTCCTGATGGATCGTGTGCGGTACGTCGGGCCGCTCCGCAAGTACCCGCAGCGGTTCTACCTTTGGACGGGCGAAGCCCCGGGAGTCGTCTTGCCCGACGGGACGGGGGCAATCGAGGCCTTGGTGGCCGATGCGCGAGCAGCATCCGCAGGTTCGCGGTCAAGGAAGCACGGCCTGTCGCGAGGGCTCGTCAATCAGGCTGCGCAGTGGCTCCGGGAGTTCGGGCTCGCGGAGGGTTTCGAGATCCGCCCGATTGCGGACGGTGCCCGGCAGTACGAGGTGTGGGTCCGGGTTCCGGGATCCAACGTCGCAACCCTCCTACCCGACGTGGGGTTTGGCGTCTCCCAGATCCTGCCCGTCATCGTCCAGCTCCATTTCGCGCCGGAGGGCTCCATCCTGCTGTTTGAGCAGCCTGAGATACACCTCCACCCTAGCGCGGCGGCTCGGCTGGCCGACCTCTTCCTGCAGGTCGCACACCAGCGGAACCTGCAGTTGGTGGTGGAGACGCACAGCGAGTACCTGCTGGCGCGCCTCCAACGTCGCATGGCCGAGGCTGAGGCCCCAACGTCCTTCGCCCGCCCCCGAAACATTGCGCTGTACTTCTACGACCTAGTCGACGGAGCGTCACAGGCGGAGACGGTGGAGTTGAACATCTTCGGGGAGATACAGAACTGGCCGCCGGGCTTCTTCGGCGACACAATGGGGGACATCCAGGCCATGACCCAGTCGGCCGTACGACGCAAGCTCCGGCAGAAGGCTTCGTGATGGCGACCGTGGTCGACACCAACGTGTGGGCCGTGGCCGCTGGCGGGCATCCTGACGCGGGCCCGAGGTGCGTCGAGCGCTGCGCGAGCCGCCTCCTGGCTCTGGGGGAGACGGACATACTGGCCGTGGACAGTGACTACCGAATCCTCGGCGAGTACTATGACAATCTGCCCGCGAACAGCGCCCAGGTGCTGCTGCTCAACCGACTTCAGCAAACGGGACGCTACGATCCACGGCCGTGCGAGTGGGAGCCGACAGCGCCCGGGGTGGCGGTCGTGCCGGAGTCGCTCGAGGCCCTTGACCCCAACGACCGGAAGTTCGCGGCCGTGGCGCTGACCTATGACCCGCCGGCGCCGATCTGGAACGCCTCCGACCCGGGTTGGTCCAAGTGTGCGGATGCGTGCAGGGCCGAGGGCCTCACGGTCGTGGAGCTGTGCCCCGAGGCGCTGGCGTCCATGGGTCGAGACGTGCTCCGTTGTTGACCTCCGTCACCTCCCTCACCTCATCCTTCGGGTCGAGCACCACCCTCCACTCCCCCGTGGGCCTCACCCTCACCGTCACCTCCGCCGTCCTCGGCTTCAGGTCGAGGGGGGCCTCCATCGCCGGCACTTCGGCCTCCGCGAGGACCTTACCCCTCGTGTCCTGCACCTGGAGGGTGGTCTGTGGCGATGGTGTGGCGCCGACGTTGTGGATGGTGACGGTGAGGGTGCCGTTCTCGTAGCGCACGTCCTCTGGGCCGAGGGCGAGGTCGGGACGGGAGGTGATGGGGTCGAGTTCCTCGGTGAGGCGGAGGTCGAGGACGACAGTCTTGCCCGGAGGGGTAATGAAGGGGACGGCATCGTAGCGGGCGAGTTCGAGGGTCTGGTGCTTCACGCTCGCATCGGGTTCGTCGTCGGCGTTGGTGTCGAGGCCGGTGGTGACCGAGTAGCGGCCGTGCGGGAGGGCCCAGACGCGGAGCTTCATGTCGCGCGGCTGGTCGGCGAAGCTGTAGACGAGGGCCTTGAGGTGGTCGCGCTTCGCTTCGAGGACGAGGGCGGAGAAGTCCGTGCCGCCGCCCTCCCAGCTTACCCAGTGGCCCGGCACGTGGCTCTTGCCGGAGGTGAATCCGCCGAGGTAGGTCATTGACAGGAGCGTGCGCCCCGCGTAGCCGATGCGGTCGGTGAACGGCTCGGCTTCGGTGAGCAGCCACCGGGTACGCTCCTGCTGGCGGATGCACTCCTTGAACTCCTCGACGAGCCACCGCTTGTCGCCCGTGACCTTCCACGCGTCGTAGAGGCGCGTCTCGTTCTGGTCGGCGCTCCATGACTTGTCGGACAGGTCCGCGACGCCGTAGGCCTTCAGCGTATCTTCCGCGCGCTTGACGATCTGCTCGGGCGTCGGATCGCTCACGTGGAGGGGCTCGGCGAACTTCGGGTCGCCGGTGAGCATCGTCGCGCCTTCCAGCAGGTAGCGGACGATGTACTGCCCCGCGCTCCCCATGTACAGGTCGTTGCGGCCCTGCAGGATCGGGTTCGTGCGGTCGTAGGGCGTGTACGGGAGAATCTCTGAGTTGCTGAACCTGATCTCATGCGGGATGACGCCCTTGGCCTTGCCCTTGTCGGTGCTCATGCAGGCGGCGGCCCAGGAGTCGGCTTCCTCCAGGAAGAGCTTCCGCAGGTCGGGGATGCCCGCATACCAGACCAGGTGCCCCGCGCCGACCATCGCCAGCGGGCAGTAGGCGTGATCGATGTCGTTCGGCGGGTCGCCCCAGATTCGGTCGCTGGTGAACATGTAGCTCTTGAACTGCCGCCGCCCGACGGAGTTGATCGCGGTCCAGAAGTCGAGGTACCGGCTCATCACCATCATGCGTTCGAGGGGCTTCGGCGCGCCGTAGTCGCAGATGACAAGCTGCGGTTGCGTGCAGCTCTGGTCCTCGGCCGCGTGCTCGACATCGTGTGAGCCAACCGTGTAGCCCTTCCCGCCGCTCATCTCCCAGGCCACGTCCGCGAGCTTGCGCAGGCATTCCAGCACGCGTTGATCGCCGGTGATGAGGTAGTCCGAGGGCCAGTTGCAGGAGAACTCTCCGTCATCGTTGATGTGGCCGGCGAGCTGCCCGTCGCCCTGCTGGCGGTTGTCGAGCCACCAGAGGATGAGTTCGTGCATGTTCTGCAGCGCGAGGCGCTCCCACACCGCCCAGTCGGGGGCCTCCGCCGGGCCGGGGCGGGTCAGCTCGACCGGGGCCTTGCGGCGCGCGATGCGGTTGAGGATCAGCGTCGCGGGCTGGTTGCCCGGGTCGAGCTGCAGCACGCGCTGCACGTACTGGTTGAGCAGCATCGGCTTGTAGTCGCGCCCGTCGTAGACATGAGCCTCCGTCTCGTAGCTGTACATCCGCCGCGCGACGCGTTCCAGGCGGGACAGGTACTCGGCGAGCGCCAGTTCGGGCGGAATGGTGTAAGCCGTCATCGTTGCCGAGGGAAGGTCTAGCGTCATCTCCGCCGAGGGTCTCAGCGCGATCCACAGCGGCTCACCGGGCGAGAAGAGCGTGTCAGGGATGTCGAATTGCACGGTGAGCGGCTGACGAGAGCCGACGCGCGTGACGATACGGAACAGATCGGAGTACTTGCGACGCTCGGGTGCGAGATGGCCGAGCACGTTCGAGCCCTCGACCGCCTGGCTGCCATGGGTAAGGTCGCAGTCGAGTTCGCACGGCTGCTTGAGGCGGATCTCCAGCATCGCCTCGGGGTCCTGGCTGGTGACGGGAAGGCTCAACTCAAGGACTGACACGCCGTAGGCCTCCGGGCCGGGCGTCGTCAGCAGGTTCAGCGTGCGCTTGGCCGGCAGCGTCTCGGTCGCCGCCTGGGCTTGGTCCGTCACGGCAGCCACGCGTGCCGTCCGGTCTTCCGGCCTGGGGAAGGCGCGCTCCAGGTGTGCCGCCGTCTCGGCAGAGGGCTCCTGCTGCACGAAGCGCATCGTGACCGGCTCGCCGGGCGGCTGCCACTCCTTCTCAGCCAGCCCGAAGGCCTGCACCTCGCTGAGGCAGACGACCGCGTCATCGAGGAGATCGATGCGGAACTCCGACAGCTTCCGGTCTCGGAATCGGTGAGAGGCGATCAGCGTATCCTGTGGCTTGGTCCGCAGGAATGGCTCGGCTCCCTTTGCCGGAACAAAGGCCGCCTCGCCGAGCGCCTGCAGCGGCTTCATCGTGTGGACCAGCAGGTAATTCAGCTCGCAGGGCCGTGCGAGCACGATCCGCAGGTCCTTGCCCCGCGTCTCCAGGCTCGTATCGAGCCGCCCGTCGATGGGTACGATCGAGTATGGCGGGATCCGCAGGAGGGCATCGGTCCACACGTCGGCGATGTCGGCGACCGTGACGGTGACCCCGTTGAGGTCCGGCGTGCCCTCCCACAGCGGCCAATCGCGCGCCTTGATATGCTCGAGGCTGAGGTCGTCGTAGTAGAACCACTCCTTGCCCTCGAACATCCCGCACAGCGTCAGGTTGAGCGTCGCCGCCGTCTCGGGCGCGCGCATGACCGCCTCGAACGCCAGGTACGTATCCGCCGTGACCCCCGGGAACTCGCTCGCCTGCACGTCGACGCGCTGCCCCTGTGCGTCCAGGAAGTAGACCTTGATCTTGGGGACCTCGTCCCCGCCGGGCTCCACTCGCCGTACGAAACCGCGGAATCGGTACGTCTCGCCGCCCTCGACCGGCCGCGCCTGCGCGAACCGGTCATCGAAGCGCACCTTCACGGCATGAGCGCCCTTGCGGGCAACTCCCTCCTCGGCGACCAGCGTCGCCCCGCCGTTCGGTGTCCAGCCCACCGCCGCCCCCGCAGCATCGATCTCCTCGAAGGAGGGGTTGTCAAGGAGGTTCTGGGGGAAGACGTCGTGGCAAGGCCAGACTACCACCGCGAGAACGCAGAGCCGGCCGCACATGGGGGCACCTCCGAGGAAACAGCGGACACCTCACTTCGGTGAGCGTCGCTTCCGTCGCTCGCGGTACATCTCCTCCCGCACCTCGTGGACGGCCCGCTCAACGTCCTCTCGCGTGATCCCCCGTTCCTGAGCATGGCGCCTCAGGCGCTCAGTGGCCTGCTCAAACGGAGATGGTTCGGGGATCTCGAACAGGAGAAGGCGCTCGTCCAGCAGATGGAGGATCAGCTCATCCCCCGTCCTGAGTCCGAGCGTCTCCCGCATCTCCTGCGGAATCACGAGTTGGCCCTTGGAGGACAGGCGCACGCGCCGGGATGTGACCATGCTCCACCTCTCTTCGTGGCAGTAAGATGATCTTACCGCTCCTCCGCTCCGTCGTCAAGGCTGACTGGCCAGCGGAAGCCTCTACTTCCGCTCCTTCGGCCGCTGGAAGATCAGGATGAACTGGTGGACGATGTTGGGGACGAAGCCGAAGGGGTAGCCGTAGGGGCGCAGGGGGGTGCCGCCCTGGTACCAGATCTTCTCACCCTTGAGGGTGAGGCCGGCGGCTTCGGCGCGTGCGGCGACGAGGGCGTTGGTGAGGAAGTAGCGGCCCTCCTGGTAGGCATTGCGGAGGATGACGGTCATGTGCGCGCCGGGCTTCAGGAGGCGATGGCACTCGACGAAGGTCTGCTGCATCGCGTCGAGGTAGGCGTCGTAGGTCTGTAGGTTCGCGAAGTCGCGCTCCTCCTGGGAGCGCATGTTGTAGTCGGTCTCGCGGTTCGCCCAGCCGTACTTCCCGTCGCACATCGTCTTGTCCACGTGGATGTTGTACGGGGGGTCGGTCGCGATGAAGTCGATGCTCCCGGGCTCCATCGTCGGCATGATCTGTAGGCAGTCGCCGACGAGCATCTCCTGGGGCTCCATCCCCTCCTGCTCGCACACCTCGCGGTAGATGTCCACCCACTCCTGGTTGATCTCGATCCCAATGGCGCGGCGCGGGGGTTCGGCGATGCTCGCACCGATGAGCGTCCCGCCGACGCCCGCGAAGGGGTCGAGCACGAGGCCGCCGCCCTTGGTGAAGAACTCGATCTGCTCCTGCATCAGGCGCGGCGGCTTGTTCGCGCCGTGAGCCTTGCGGAGCTTGTGGCCGAACTCCATGGGGTAGGTCGTGGTCACGAGCGACTTCGTGAACCACATCCACCGGTCGCCCGTCAGCTCGTTGAGCTGGTTCTTCTCGTGGAGCGAGGGCCGTGGCTTCTTCGGCTTCGGTTGCTTCTTCTTGGGCTTCGGCTTCGGAGGCATGGCGGGCAGTTCGCGTCACGCTCTCCGGTCTCCTGCCTCGAAGGGAAGGCGCGCTTTCCTTGCGAATCACGCGCACATGAGCGATGCGCCCCGTCACCTCCACTCCCCCTCCTCCCTTCGCCCCGTGATCCACGGCACGCACGGCATGGTGGCGAGCGAGCACTACCTGGCGACGGCAGCGGGCTTCGGCGTGCTGGAACGCGGCGGCAACGCGGTCGATGCGGCGGCGGCCGTGTGCTTCGCGCTGCACGTGTTGGAGCCGCACCAGAACGGCATCGCGGGCGAAGTGCCCATTCTGATACGCTGGGCCAGCGACGGGCGCGTATATGCCGTGAACGGCCAGGGCTGGATGCCGAAGGCCGCGACCATCCCCCTCTTCCGCTCACTCGGCATCGACCTGATCCCGGGCGACGGCCTCTTGCCGGCGACGGTGCCCGCCGTAGTGGACGCCTGGGTGCTCGCGCTGCAGCGGTTCGGGACGCTGAGCCTGCGGGAGCTGCTCGACCCGGCAATCGAGCTGGCTGAGGGCGGGTTCCCGATGTACCCCTCGCTAGCGGCGTGCATCGAGGCCAACCGGACGCGTTTCGAGGAAGAGTGGCCAACCTCGGCCGCCGTGTACCTGCCGGGGGGCCGCCCGCCCAGGGTTGGCGAGGTCTACCGCAATTCCACCTGGGCCGCCACGATGAGGAGGCTGGCCGACGCCGAGGCGTGCGCCGCGAACGAGGGACGTGAGGCGGCTCTGAACGCCGCGCGCCGTGAGTTCTACGAAGGCCCCATCGCGCAGACCATCGCCCGGTGGTGCCGCGAGCAGCGATTCCGCGATGCCTCCGGACAGCGGAACGGTGGGCTGCTGACGGAGGGCGACCTGTCCGGCTATCGCGGGCGGATCGAGGAGCCGGTCAGCACGACCTACCACGGCTATCGCGTCCACAAGTGCGGGCCGTGGACGCAGGGCCCCGTCTTCCTGCAGCAACTCAACCTGCTCGAGGGCTTCGATCTTGCGGCGATGGGGCACAACTCGGCGGCCTACCTCCACACGCTCATCGAGTGTGCGAAGCTCGCCTTCGCCGACCGCGAGGCCTACTACGCCGACCCGGACTTCGTGGCCGTTTCGCTCGAGAGGCTGCTCTCGAAGGAGTACGCGGCGGAGCGGAGGACGGCGGGAGCTTGGGAGTCTGGGAGATTGGGAGTTCAGGAGAACGGCCAAGGGAACGGCAACGGTGATACGACACACCTCGACGTCGTCGATCGGTGGGGCAACATGGTGTCGGCGACGCCGAGCGGCTCGTGGATTCAGTCCTCGCCGGTCGTGGAGGGACTGGGCTTCCCGCTCGGGACGCGGGGGCAGATGTTCTACCTGGACGAGAGCCATCCTGAGCGCCTCGAGCCCGGCAAGCGCCCCAGCACCACGCTCACACCCTCGCTGGCTCTGGCGGAGGCTGAGGGGCTGCCTCACCTGGCCTTCGGCACGCCCGGCGGCGACTGCCAGGACCAGTGGACGCTGCAGTTCTTCCTGAACTTCGTGCACTTCGGGATGGGCCTGCAGGAGGCCATCGACGCGCCGACCGTGCACTCGCGCGACTTCGCCAGTTCCTTCTACCCGCACGACGCGCACCCCGGCGAGATGGCCGCGGAGGACCGCATTGCGCCGGAGGTCATCGACGCACTCCGTGCCCGCGGGCATGTCGTGCACCTCGACCCCGGCTGGTCCCACGGCGGCGTGCTGGCGGTGGCGCTCGACCCCGCGACCGGCGTGATGTCCGGCGCTGCCTCGCCCCGGCCGGGGCAGGCGTATGTCATGGGGCGCTGACTGCTTGCGGGCCCGCCCGCGAAGCAGGAAACCTCCTACGCGCGGCGAAGTGTTGAGCCATATGGTGGCTTGCATCCCGAGTGCAGTCCTTGCGCCCCTGAGGCGAGGGAAAGGAGTGTCATCCGAATGACGTCTCTGCCGGCCCTTGTTCGTCGTACTCGGAAGTTCTGGGGGATTGCGACTCTCATGGCGGTGCTGGTCTTCACCAGCGCCATGGCCCATGCGTGGGTCGATCCGCACCTGACCAGCGCGCTCGAGCTACGGGCCTCCAAACCTCTGCCGTATGACCCGACGAAGATCACCCTGCGGTTCAAGCCGGGCACCGACCGGGAGCGCGTGGCCGATGTGCTCGCGGGGAATCACTGCACCGTTTCGTATGCGGCGCAGTACGTCCCAGGGCTCATGGACATCCGCATCCCGGCGGGCACGGACTTCCGCCAGTGGATCAAGACGTTCGCTGGCCGGGCGGATGTCCTGTACGCGGAGCCATGCTACATCGACACGCCGGCCTACGTCCCTAACGACCCCAGCTACTCCGTGCAGTGGCACTTCCAGCAGATCGGCCTGCCGACGGCCTGGGACATCTTCCCCGCCCGCGGCAGCTCGTCGGTCCAGGTGTGCGTCCTGGACACAGGCGTAGCCTACGAGAACTACTCGACCTACACGCAGGCCCCCGACCTCGCTGGCGTGACGTTCGTCTCGCCCTACGATGCTGTGGATCTCGATGGCCACCCGAATGACACGAACGCTCACGGCACGCATGTCACCGGCACCATCGCCCAGAAGACGAACAACGGAGTAGGCGTCGCCGGAACAGCGGACGGCGTCCAGATCATGCCCGTTCGCACGCTCGGCACGGGCGGTGGCTCGCACACCCAGTTCTCGAACGGCGTGCACCATGCTGCCGACAATGGCGCCGAGATCATCAACTACAGCGGCGGCGGGTCCGACAGCACCACTAAACACGACGCCGTCATCTACGCCTACAACGCCGGCGTGCTGTTCATTGCGGCGATGGGCAACGACGGCGTCGCCGATCCCGCGAGCGGCTACCCTGGCCGGTACGCGGAGGCGATGGGTGTCGTCGCGACCCAGTACACCAAGGCGAAGGCCTGGTACTCAAACTACGGCGCCGATGCAGACATCTCCGCTCCCGGCGGCGACACCGGCGCCGACCTCAACGGCGACCTCAACCCGGACGGCGTGCTGCAGCAGACCTACAACACCGCCAACGATCCGTCCAGCGGGTTCGGCCTGCAGTGGTACCAGGGCACCTCGATGGCGACCCCTCACGTGTCGGGCCTGGCGGCGTTGCTGTGGTCCCAGGGAATCTACGATGTAGGGGCAAGCACCCGGGCGACGGTGCGGAGCCGCATAGAGGGCACTGCCGAAGACCTCGGGTCGGCCGGTTGGGACAGCACCTTCGGGAACGGCCTGATCCGCCCCGACCGCGCGCTGTCGCCGGGCCTCGCCTGGGCCAACACGACGTACTACACGGCCGACGGGGTCCACCCGAGCGACGGCGACCCTGACTCGACCCCCTTCACCTTCAAGGTGAAGTACATCGACGCCGGCGGCGGGGCGCCGCTCGCGGCGCAGTGCATCATCCGGCGGCTCGAGTGCGGCGCATCCGGTGGCGTGGCCTGGGTGAAATACAAGAACCTCCCGATGGCGCTGGAGTCGGGCACGGTCGCCAATGGCGCCGTCTACTCCGTCTCGACGACGTTGGCCAACGAGGTGCTGAAGTACCGGTTCGTGTTCAAGTCGGCGGCCGGAGCCGTCGTCCCGGGCTCGCCGGCTTCGTACCTCCAGGGCCCGCTGATCACGGGCCGCGCGCACCTGTGCTGGACCGGCAAGGCCGGGTTCAAGACCGATGGCGTGGAGCCGAACTCCGGGCCGGCCGGCAAGTTCCTGTTCCAGGTGCTGTTCACCGACAGCTGGGGCACGGCGCCCAGTACGGCCAACCTCGTCGTGCAGCGTAACGGCGCCGCCTATGCTACCAAGGCAATGACCCCCGAGGCCGGCGGCAGCTACCGAACCGGCAAGGTCTACCGCACCTCGCTCTTCATCGTCAAGAGCGGCACCTACACGTACCGCTTCCTGTTCGACGAAGGTGGTGGGCCGGCCAATGGCGCTCCCGCGGCCTGGAACGGCGGCCCCGGGATCACCGGCGTGGCGGGCGCTCTTACCTCCCTTGCCGCCGTGCCGACCAAGGCCGGCGCGCAGATCACCTTCAACCTCGCCGATGCGGCGGACGTGACCGCCACCGTGATGAACGTGGCCGGTCGCCCGATCCGCACGGTCGCCGACGGCAAGCCGCTCGATGCGGGGGTGCAGACGCTGCTGTGGGACCGGAAGGCCGAGAGCGGGCTCGCCGTCCCGGGCGGCCTCTACCTCATCAAGGTCACCGCCCGCAACGCGGACGGTGAGCAGACCAGCGCCATGGCGACCCTGTCGCTGAGATAGCGGCTCGAACGGCAACCAGGATGTACCGACGGGGGCGTTCCTACGGGAAGGAGCGCCCCCGTCCGGCTTCCTGCTCCCGCGGAGAAGGAGGAACTGACGCCTAGGACGAATCACGTTGGCGTTGTCGCGCACCAGAGGTTCGTTCCGGCAGCGGCTTGCCTGCGGGCGGCCGCACCCATGAGGCCACAGGGGGGTTCACGATGAGACGCTCTACTGCGTTCCGCCTAGCCGCGTCGTTGTCGTTGGTGCTGCTGCTGGCGCTGCTCGCACAGGGGCTGTTTGCTCAGAGCCGCTACGAGATGGGGAGGTTCATGTGGCAGGGCCGAGAGGTTGTGGCCATTCGCGTGGGCCCCGGGCTGCCTCCCCCTGTGCCTCCCCCGGACGTCATGCTCCCTCCGTCTGACCGCACAATGGGCACCAACACGCTGGCCAACGTGCCAGCGTGGGACTGGTGCTATGGCTGTTCCGCAACGTCTGCCGCCATGATCGCGGGCTACTACGACAACCTGGCGACAGGCCAGTACGCCAACATGTACGCCGGCCCGGCCAACGGCGGCGTATGCCCCATGAACAACGAGACGACGTGGGCGGCTGGTGAATCGCCGCTCAGCGCCACCCACATGGGCTATGACGGCCGGGCAACTCGGGGCGCCGTGGATGATTACTGGATCGTCTACAACAACCCGGGCCCCGACCCCTACATCGTCAACGGCTGGATCGAGCACACGTGGGCCGACTGCACCGGCGACTTCATGGGCACCAACCAGTCCAAGTACGGCAACGTGGACGGCGCCACCACCTTCTACATGTACACCAACGGGGACCCGCTGTATGACTTCTCAGGTGCCGAGCCCGGCAGCAAGGACGGCTGCCACGGGTTCGCCGAATTCGCGCGCTCGCGAGGCTACACGGTTGCCTCGCTGCAGGCCTTCACCCAGCTCATCTACCCCAACTCGGTCTACGGGTCCATCACCCACGGATTCACCTTCGCCAACTTCAAGAGCGAGGTCGATGCCGGGCGCCCCGTCCTGATCCAGGTGGAGGGGCACACCATGGTCGGCTTCGGCTACGATGACACCGGACAGCTCGTCTACCTGCGCGACACCTGGGACCATTCCAGCCACTCGATGACCTGGGGCGGCTCGTACTCCGGGATGACGCAGTACGCCGTCACCTGCCTCCAACTGCCCGTCAACCACCCGCCGACCCAGCCGACGGTGGACGTGACGCCCAACACGCCGAAGACCGCCGACATCCTGACTTGCACCATCACCGGGCCGAGCACCGATCCGGACGCCGATCTGGTCACGTATGACTACGAGTGGTACAAGGGCGGCGTGCATCAGGCTACGTACGACAAGCTCGGGACGTATGATCTCAGTGCGACCGTCCCGGCGGCGGCGACCACCAAGGGCGACACGTGGAAGTGCGTGGTGACGCCGAACGACGGCCAGATCGACGGCCCGAGCGGCGAGGACTCCGTCACGCTCGTCAACACGGCTCCCACTCAGCCCGTCGTGGATGTGACGCCCGATACGCCGAAGACGGACGATGACCTCAACGTCGCCCTGACGACACCCAGCACCGACGCTGATAGCGACACGATCACCTACACCTACAAGTGGTACCTGGGCGCGGTGCAGCAGGGGGCTTACGACGGCCTGACCACGGTACCGGCGAGCGCGACCACCAAGGGCGACGTCTGGAAGTGCGTAGTGACGCCGAACGACGGCAGCGAGGACGGGCCGACCGGCGAGGACCAGGTCACCGTGGCCAACTCGCCGCCCACGGCGCCGGTGGTTGATGTGACGCCGGATTACCCGCGGACGGACCAGGACCTCAACGTCGCCATCACAACGCCGAGCACGGACGCCGATAGCGACACCGTCACGATCGGCTATGCCTGGTATAAGGACACCGTGCACCAGCCGGCCTACGACGGTCTCACGACCGTGCCGCACACGGCTACCGCCAGCGGACAGACGTGGAAGTGCGTCGTGACCCCGAATGACGGGACCGTGGATGGGGCCACCGGCGAAGACCAGGTTACCGTCCAGAACCCCACGCTTGCGTGGGCCGGAACGGTCGGGTATGAGACCGACGGAGTGGACCCGGACCTGGGTGATCCCACGCTCGCCGCGCCGACCACCTTCACCTTCAAAGTCAAGTACACCGACCCGACGGGGAACACCCCGCTCGTCGCCCGCTGCGTCATCCAGAAGAAGGGCGCAACGGGCTGGAGCGATCAGGCTCGGATTGCCATGACAGTGGAGTCGGGAGCCATCGCTACGGGCGCGATCTACTCCTGCGCGACGCAGCTGCCGAACCAGGTCGTGAAGTACCGCTTCCTGTTCCAGGCCGCCGACGGGACCTACCTGACCGGCGACCCGGCCACGTTCCATAGCGGTCGGCCGGGCGTGGCCGGTTGCCCGCACCTCTGCTGGACCGGCAAGCCGGGCTTCGAGACGGATGGGGTCTCGCCCGACACCGGCCCCACCGGCACGAGCTTTGTGTTCCAAGTGAAGTACATGGATGCTGCCGGCGACGCTCCGACGCAGGCCCAAGTCCAGATACGACGCAATGGCGTCCTGTGGCGCACCCTCGACATGAGCGCCTGGCCCGGCGGCAGCTACTGCCTCGGCCGCATCTACCAGCGCCGGAACACCATCAACAAGGCCGGCCCCGGGGAAACGTACGAGTACCGCTTCGCCTTCGCCGACGCCAGCGGGGCCGCGACGGGCGATCCCACCAACTGGCAGTCGGCGCCTACCATCACGGGTGCCGGTGGCGCGGGGCTGACCTCGCTGGCGGCGCTGCCGACGAGAGCCGGCGCCCAGGTCACCTTCAGTCTGGCCGGCGCAGCCAACGTGACGGCCACCGTGGTCAACGTTGCCGGTCGGCCCATCCGCACGCTGGTCGCCGACAAGCCGCTCGATGCCGGTCTGCAGACCCTGGTCTGGGACCGGAAGGCGGCCAGCGGCCTGACGGTGCCGGCCGGCCTGTACGTCATCCGCGTGACCGCTCAGAGCGCCGGCGGCGGTCAGAGCACCGCGCTGGCGACCGTCGCGCTGAAGTAGCGCAGGCGCCGCCGCAGCGACCGGCAGTGACCCAGGAGGGAGCCCGGAGACGGGCTCCCTCTTGCCTGAAGCCGAACTTGGGGGACCGATGCCGATGTCTACCCGGAAGCTCTGGCCGGAGGAGTACGAGGGAGCCGTATCACTGACGTTCGATGACGGGCTCCCCTCGCAACTGCGGATTGCGATCCCGCTGATGAATGACCTCGGGCTAACCGGCACCTTCTACCTCTCGCCGCGCGAGGACGACTGGCGCGAGAAGCTGGAACCCTGGATCGCGGTCCACGAGGCCGGGCATGAGATCGGGAATCACTCGCTCAACCACACCTGTTCGCGCGCCTTCGGCGATGACCCGCACGCGCGCGGCCTGGAGAGCCTGACCCTGGAGGACATCGAGGTGGACGTGGTGGAGGCGGAGCGTCGACTGAGCGAGCGGTTCCCTCGCCCCGGCGGCCGCTCGTTCTGCTATCCGTGCTGGCAATCACACGTCGGGGAGGGCCTCACCCGCCAGAGCTACGTGCCCGTCATCGCCCGGCACTTCATCGCCGCGCGCGGCCTGGGCGAAGTGCCGAACCACCCGCTGACCTGTGACCTGCACTTCCTGTGGTCGTGGGATGTCTCCCGCAGGACCGGCGCCGACCTCGTCGGCCTGGCCGAGCAGTGCGCCTCACGCGGACGCTGGGGGCTACTCGTCTTCCACGGGATCGACTCCGGCCACCTCCCCGTCGCCTCCGTCGACTTCGCCGAGCTGTGTCGCCACCTCGACCGCCATCGCGACCGCCTGTGGACGGCGCCCGTGGCGGACGTCGCGGCGTGGGTCAGGGAGGTCAGGAACGGAGTGTAGGATGAGCCAGGGCGGGGAACCATCGTGACGAGATCGTCTCTCCGCCGGGGGTGTGACATGACCGACACCAGGATGTTCGCGTGGGAGGATGTTGCCAGCGAGGCCGGCATCACGCCGGAGCAGCTTGCAGGGATCGAGCGCCTCGTGCGCGAGGAGTTCCCACACGACGACATGCTCTATGAGCTACACGTGCTGAGGGCGTGCATGGCCGTGAAAGATGGCTACTGCACCGTCGAGCAGATTCTCCAGCAGCAGGAGCCGGCCGAACAGCCCCACGCGTAGCCAGTCGACCTGCCCGTCCGGGCCGAGCGTGAGCCTCCGATTGCATCACGGCACCTGTTGGCTCACCTCGCCCGTCCCCTTGTCCACTGTGAACCAGCCCATCGTGGCCGTATGGCTGGGGATGTCGCCCTCGCCTTTGACCACCTCGTAGACGTGGACCGTGTATGCCGCGGCGTCCTCGCTGTCGATGTCGATGTGGGGCGAGCCGCCTGCCTTCGTGACGTTGGCGATCCACTCGGCCACCTCGGGCAGGGCCTTGACCTTCCCGATGGCCTCATCGCCGCTGACGGCCGCTGGTTGGGGCGGCCCGGCCTTCGGCATCATCTGCTGCATCTGCTGCGGGGTCATCGTCGGGGGCGGGCGCTGGGGTTTGAGGAAGAGGAAGTAACCAACTGCAGCGATCCCAGCGACCACCAAGAACACGAAAGCGAGGCCGCCGATGATGCCGCACGCAACCCAGGGGAACTCGCGGGACGGCGGCTGAGGACCGTATGGCGGCGGCATCGCGCTCATCGGAGGGCACCTCTCTCACGTGGTTGATTCCCGGCCATACCGGGCGGACACGCCGGCTCATGGCCTGGGCGGAGGCGCAGCCTCCAAGGCCCATGGCGGGGGGACCCGCGTAACCTCGCCGGTGGCTTTCGAGACCCTGTACCAGCCGAAGTCGACGGAGGCGGGCACACCCTTCGGGACCTGGGTCAGCTCCGTGTACGCGTGAACCAGGTAGCCGTCGGCATCCTCCTGCTCCAGCTCGACCCGAGGCGTAGCCGCCGGGTTCGGGCCCGTCTGGAGGAAGGCGGCCACCTCGGGCCTGGCCTTCACCTTGGCAACGGCCTCGTCGCGGCGGCTGGGCCTGAGGAAGGCGAAATAGCAGACCACGATCCCGGCGACCGCCAGGAAGGCGAAGGCGAGAGCCCCGATGACGGCGCAGGCGACCCAAGGGAACTGGCGGGGCGGCGGCTCGTACGCGGGCGTGGGCATTCCGCTCACCTCAGGGCTCCTCTCTCGCGGTCGCCGGGCCCATCCCCAGCGTCACTCCGTCCCGCGTCGCAACGGGCTCCGAGGCGCCACAATCCACGTGGTAGATACGCTGGCCGGAGCCTACGGGCCTGGGACCTGCGTGACCTCGCCGGTTGTCTTCGAGACCCGGTACCAGCCGAAGTCGAGGGTGGCGGGAGAGCCTTGCGGAGCCTGCGTCAGCTCCGTGTACGCATGAACTACGTAGCTGCCACCGTCCTCACGTGCCAGCTCAACCCGCGGCGTGGCCCCCGGGTTCGGCCCCATCTGCAGGAACGCAGATACCTCGGGCCTGGCCTTGACCCTGGCGATAGCCTCCTCGGCGCTGACCGTGGCAGACGGTTCGGACTCCCCCGTGGCCTGCCGCAAGCGTTCCGGCGTCACCGACGTGGGGGGGTGTCGGAACACGAACCAGCCCACCACCACGACCGCGGTGACCATGAGCACGACAACCACCACGCCCACGATCACGGCGCAGACGCCCCACGGGAACCGGCCTGGAGGTCGCGCCACCACATCCGGCGCCGGCACGTAGGGCGGGGTGACTGCTGCAGGCGCGGCGACGACCTCTGCGCCACACTCGACACAGAAGCGCGCCTCGGGCGCGAGCCGGGCGCCGCACCGGGAGCAATACGTAGGCGTCTCACCCATCCCCTTCACCCCTCTCTTGCCGTCGCCGGCCCAACCTCCAGAGCCATTCCGTCCCGCGCCGCGAGGACCTCCAGGCCGAGGCGCTGGCTCATCCCCTCGACGATCTCCCACGGCTTCGCCTGCAGCAGCCTCATCCCGAAGTGAGTCAGCACGGCCTGTCGCGGGCGGATCGCGGCGATGATGTTCTCGGCATCCCGCCAGTCCAGATGGTAGATGCGGTGGTCGGGGTTCTCTTCGAGCACGCAGTTGATGATGAGTACCTCGGCCGACGCGTAGTGCTCGGCCAGCGACTCGAAGTAGCGCGTGTCGGTCAGCAGCCCCAGCCTCGCCCCGCCGCCTTCGAGCAGGAAGCCGTACGTCTCCCCGGGGTGATCGTGGCGGGCCGCGACACGGACTGTGAGATCGCCGAACGAGTAGGCGCCGTTGTCTTCGAGGGGCTGCGCCTGGCCGATGTACGAGAGGATGTACTCGCAGATCGGCGAGTCCTCGTACAGCGCGTCCCTCGGCGCCAGCAGCGTACCGCGCGGGCGGTGACCGCCATGGGTCATCGCTTCGATGATCACGTTCACATCGTTCGCGTGGTCGATGTGCTTGTGGGATACGAGCACAACATCGACGGTCTCGGGGTCGAGCCTCGGTCGGCTCCCATACGCCTTCACGAGCGCGCCCGGCCCCGGATCGACCCACACCGTCTGCCCCGCCAGCCGCACCCACAGCCCGCCCGAGGCGCGGAGCTGCTTCGACACCACGAACCGCGAGCCCGCGGTGCCGAGGAACTTCACGAATTCGGGAGGGTAGGGGGGCATGGATACTCGGGAGGTCTCTGGTCTCTCGTCTCGGGTCTCAGGTCCCAAGTCGGCCCTTTCCCCCGCCGTCACGGCATCGAACTCGAAACCCGAAACTCGAAACGCCGTTACCGGTACTGACCGACGGCCTCGGCGACCTCGGCGATGATCCTCACGTGTTCTTCGGGCATGCCGGGCGCGATCGAGCACGCGGTGCTCAGGACGAAACCCGGCGCAGTCATCCCGGTGCGCACGATCTGCTCCACGTCTCGCCGGATCGAGTCCGGTCGCCCGAAGAGCAGCGTGTTCACGGAGTCGATGTTGCCCTTGATGAATAGCCGGTCGCCCACGCGCGCGACGGCGTCCGCCAGCTCGACGTCGCCCAGCGGCGGCGGATCGAGGCACTCGATCCCGTCGGCGCCGCTCTCGGCGATTAGCTCCAGTCGGTCGCCGATTGCCCCGCACGTGTGCGTGTAGACCGGCACATCGGGTGCGGCCTCGTGAACGCGGCGAATGAGTTCCGTCTCGTAAGGCAGCACGAACTCGCGATACATCGCCCGGCTCAGGAAGCCGTTCCCCACGAACGGG
>Ga0194125_10003183_pt1 | contig 26741 bp, 23 predicted proteins | sample TA2KigC250mmetaG_FD_148626 | JGI IMG/M metagenome (GOLD analysis project Ga0194125, IMG submission 148626) | Freshwater microbial communities from Lake Tanganyika, Tanzania - TA2015034 Kigoma Deep Cast 250m | ecosystem: Environmental > Aquatic > Freshwater > Lake | place: Tanzania: Lake... | reverse complement strand
TAGGGTGTATGTTGTTTGTCCAATTGGAGTCCAATACAATCTCAGATCGGTGTTGAGTGATGACTGATTACCACCGTTTCTGACCAGTACGTCAACAAACAAATCACTGCTTGTGGACCGCAATCTGATATCCGATAACATAAGGTCAGGACCTGCAACAAGATAACTGTTTAACTGCGACTCATAAGTTCTTGACTGAGTCTCTATAATGTATTTATAGACAATCTCTTTGCCAGTATTCTGACGATTAAGCTTGCCAGTGGTCGTGTATAAGGTCTGATCGGATCCCTCTACCTGCATTGGAAGGTTATGCCAAACAACGCTGGCGCCTATGGAATCAGTCCTTACCCGGCAGTATGCATTTACAATCTCCTCAGATGACCATACTCTGGAAGTAAACTGGACTGAGTCACTCCATGCCGGTACTGTGGGGTTCAATATATGGTGCATAATGTTGGGTCTTCCAACACTTATTTGCGTCATACCCAGATATTCCTGTTGAGAGGAGTATCCAACCAGAAGCACATTTCGGTTGTAGTTGGTTCCAGAAGTTGTAGGGAGTATGTATTGTGCCTGAAACTGATTCTGAATCACGGGCAGGTCAAATGGAATATTAACGATGATCTCCTTTGGGTTTGTGATGTACAATCTTGCAGCGTTTACTCCAGATGGAAAGATCGCATTTACTCGTACCGTGTCTCCTGGGGAGTAAACGTGTTGATTGGTCAAAACATCTATTCCAGTTTGTGGCTTCCTCAGAGTTATCGTTGGATCTCCCAAATAAACCATCCCCACCGTGTAAGCCCGTCGGGCAGTGGATGTCGTTCCTGTCGAGCTAAACCTTGCTTGTGCAAAAGAGAAAGACTCTCCAGCAGTATCAAACCGACTGTCCAGTAAGGATAGGTTTAAGGCAACACCATACGTCAGATTATGTCCAGAATAGCTATAGGCAACCTGTCCAATGGTTGAGATGGCACCTTTGTCCCCCTCCATTACCAGTTTTTCACTCAAAGAGCCTATCCCCCGGGTATCAAATGCCGAGGCATAACAACATAAGCTGATAAAAATCGGAAACACCTGATTATTGAGGGATGCAACATCGTTAAGATTGAACAAATTGTTATCTGACCAAACATGCCCGCCACCGTGGCCATTAAACTGAACATAACTTGTCCCTGAGTTTATCCTGTCCTTCAAAGCGGTCGTACCACCGGCATATTGAATGCCAACGGTAGAGGTATTGGTGTAAACCCGTGCTACCCTGTAATGCCGAGGTATCGACCTGCGTCTAATCATCTCCGATTCTTGAGCGAATACATCTGTTCCATCAGTTCCCTTTCCGCCAGATGCAAAGGTAACATGGCTATTCCAGAGTAAATTTGTCAGTGGATTACCATTATAGTGAGCAACTTTGTTTGCATAATCCAGGACTTGCTCGGCAGTCCAGGCAGGTATTCTGCCCAGACTTATATCCGGAACCATATCATTACCAATAAAACAGGCATACCACGCATCCGATGGTGTTGATCCCTGTTCGATCGTCCACAGTTTCTTTACTGGTATTACGTTGAATATTTTTCCGGGGCTATCACCGCGTTCATCGTTTGTTCCCTCACCAATAAGGACTACATGTTCTAGATATGGTGTACTCCAGTTATTATAGACATAATTTATAAAATCCTTAATGGCATTTGCCGATCTTATGCCATTATTAAACTCATTGAATATATGCTGCACATCGACAAGTTCGACGGTAAACCCCTTGGATTCCCATGTCTGTTTTAAAAGCATTGTGCCTTCACAAGCAATGAGATCAGCATTAGTAATGGCGATCAGAGAGGCAGAATTACCGGGATTCTTCAGGTCAGTGGGAGCCAGCAGTCTTGCATATTTGGGTAGTTTTTTTTGCGCGTTGGTTACGGCATAATACCAAACATCATCAGCCATAACACTATCTTGAAAAGTAACCACCCATGGCTCAAGAGCGTCAACCGCAAATGGTTCTATCTGAGTATTGTTAAAGATGGATGATCCAATTTTGTAGATCGATACGTCGCCGTTCTGGAATCCTTCCAGTGAAAACTGATACAAACCGTATGGTCGATCAGCAGGTTTTGTAAACCTGATGAAATCAGTATCTGTTTTATACTCTCGCCAGTATGTTAGTGTGATATAGTCGACTAAAACCTGCTCCAGCGTACCTGATACTGTGTCTCCCGGTAAGCTTATAAAAACGTTGTTTTGGCCGTGATTAAGATAGGTGTTAGGTATTGGAGCGGTATTATTGAATATCTGTTCTCTTTGCCCAATCCAGGTATGTGAGTTAACCAAAGCCTGATTTATTCGGACCATTGCATTATGATCATATTGGTTTGGACCAAGCGTCCTTGCATAAGTTCGTCCATATAAACATACACTGATGTCAAAACGCCGAGAAGCCACTGGCAGCGGATATTGGAGATTGATTGGTACTATATCCATATGGGGAGCCGTTATGGTTTTCCAGAACCAGATATCCTCCCTGAAAAAATTATTACTCGACGACCAGGCATCACCCAGTTTCTCATAGACGGTCTGTTGCTCAAAATGCACCGTCTCGAGATAAGCAGTCGGACTATTATATTGAGACGGGTTTGAGACTACCAATCCTCCATTTTCTATTGCCATTCTGGCACCCAGAGTACTACTCATGCCAAGCAGATACACATTCTCTGTCGTGTATTCATCATAACTGGAGGTTGCGCCATAAACACGATCTCCCCAGAATTCAAAGTAATCATTCTGGTCAAAACTCCCGTCAATCTCACCTTCAAAATGGATCGGGACTGGTCCGTTCTTGTCTCTTAACTCCAGATAGCGTGGATTTATAGAATTGATATTCCAGCTCAATCCCAACCCCGATTCCTCCTGAGCAGTTGATACAATATCTGCCAGGTATTGATAGGTTATCCTGTAAATCCCCTGAGCATCAACAATTATCTGGATCTGATCGGATAGACCACTGCCATTTCGTGGTGGAGAATAGCTGTTATCTCTGGTTCGTGGTAACCGCCATTGACTTGATGTCTGATTATTCAAGAAGAAATCATCCGCTACAGCATCTATATAGTTATCCGCGGTCACCCAATCCCGGCTGCTGCTCTTTGTCCCGCTTATTCTGATCCTGACAGTTAGTTCGCTGATAACTTCCAGTTCCTTGCTGAGTGGCCGATATCGAAAAGGATTGATCTGAGCTGTTACAAAGCTTCTATCCCCAACAAAACTTCGTTCGCCCTTATTCACCAGTTCTGCTGGAAACATTGCCGAGCTATTATAGATCAACAGGTTTGGCTCATATTCCTCTTCCACGAGATATTCTTTGGGAGAATAGACCCTGGAAACTGGCACAAGACTGATATTATGAAAGGTCGTGCTCCGGAAGTCCATCACTTGGATATTGATATCACCATCAAACGGGACTCCCACCGCTTCGCCGAAAGAAATGATCTCCGGATAACCTGCCTCGGATGAGATCCCCCCATCGGCACAAATGATCTTTTGCCACTCCTGACCATTGATCTTCACATGATCGATGCTCCATTCCGGCAATTCAAATCTCACGATCATCTCATCGCGTGATTCACTCACCACCTGATATACCCTGGCAGAAATAACCATGGGTAATATCATCAGTACATATATGCATATCTTTCTCATATTTGCTTGTCCTTAAGAATCTTGTTAGTTCTCAAACCAATGTCCTTGCGGTACGTCATACCTTCAAATCCCACCGCCACACCAATGTCATTGTATATGATCTGCCTTGCCTTCGCAATGCTGTCTTGTCCTGAAACCACATTAAGCACCCTGCCACCATTACTGACCAATGAACCGTCGATTTCCTTCACCCCGGCGTAGATCACTTCTGATATCAGACCTTCGCGTAACCAAATCGGTTTCTCTTTTTCATACTGAGCGGGATAGCCCTTGGCTGCCAGTACGACACACACACAATATCCCTCCCTCCAATCCAGAGTGAGTTTATCCACCTGATGATTCAGGATCGCCTGGCAGATGGACGGAAGACCCGTTTTCAGAAGTGGTAATATTACCTGGGCTTCCGGATCTCCCAAACGGCAGTTAAATTCGATCACCTTCGCACCCAAATCTGTGATCATCAGCCCCAAATACAGAATCCCCTCAAAGGGGCATCCCTCAGATCTCATTGCCTGCAAAACGGGCTTGACTATCGTATCCTCTATCTCACTGCGATATGCCTCAGCGGACTGAACCGGAGCATAAGCTCCCATCCCGCCGGTATTGGGACCAAGATCGCCATCCAGCAATTGCTTGTGATCCTGTGAAAAGACAGTGCACCGGTAATTATCTCCATCCGTAATAACGAAGAGCGAGACCTCCCATCCCTTTAAATATTCCTCTATGATCACCTTATTGCCAGCATGTCCGAGGGATTTATCGATAAACATGGCTGAAAGCTCCTCAAGGGCTTGAGCATGACTCTCAACGATATGAACACCCTTCCCTGCCGCCAAGCCATCTGCCTTTACGACGCAGGGATAGGAAAAATTCTGCAATTCTTCAATCGATTGCTCCAATGAATCCGCAATTACAAAACGAGCAGTAGGAATATGGTACTTCTGCATCAATTCCTTGGCAAAACCCTTGCTCGTTTCGATCCGTCCTGCTGCCTGGCTTGCCCCTATACACGCTATGCCGGACAGACGCAATAGATCACTCAGTCCTTCGGCGATTGGTTGCTCAGGTCCGATAAAGACCAGATCAATTCCTTCCTGAAGGCAATATTGCACCACTTCCTCGTGACTATCCAGAGTCACTGTTTGATGGAACATGGCTATACCGTCATTGCCAGGGGACACAATCACCCGATCTGCACTGGACGCAAAAGCATTGGCTATTGCATGTTCTCTGCCTCCGCTGCCGATTACTAATACATTCATCGTGTTTATCTTACAGATACTATATTCATGTTATTGTTCAGGTTTACAACCATTACATATATGCTTAAGAGTCAGTAAAGCATACTCACTTGCCTTGTGTCGAATCTGTTCCCGGTCACCGGTAAATACCAGGGAAAGCGACAACGCGTCATCGGTTGATGCTATACCAAAACACACCAATCCCACTGGTTTGTTCCCGGTGGCTCCGTCCGGTCCTGCAATGCCGGTAAGGGCAATGGCATAGTCCGCTCCGGATTGGATCAAACATCCCGAAGCCATTTCCCTTGCAACTTCTTCGCTTACGGTTCCATACTTTGCTATTGTAGCGGGATCAACTCCCAGCAGCCTCTCCTTCATTTCATTGCTATATGCAACTAATCCGCCTTTGAAATAACGAGATGATCCGGGCACAGCGGTGATCATCTGCTGCAGCATTCCTCCGGTACATGACTCGGCTACAGACAATGCCAAGCCATTATCTATCATGGCATTCTGAAGTGCAGACGCTGGAGTATCCTCATCTATGCCCCAAACAGCATCAAGGATCAAAGCACTTAACTGATCTTTGGACTGGATTACCTTTGCCTCATCGGTACCATAAACTCTCAGATCGACTCTTCCGGTTTGGGGTAGCCAGGCAAGTGACACGCCTTCCGGCAAGACAAATTCCTCCAGGCGTTCTGCCAAAGCTGATTCAGTGGTATTCCAGGTATGGAAAGTTACCTGACTGACGGGCTTAGTTCGGTGCTTCTTTCTCAGGATATCCTTTATGTGTGTCTCGAAGATGAACTTCATTTCGACCGGCACTCCCGGCAGGGCAAAGAAAGATCTGCCGCCTCCGGAAAAATACAATCCCGGTGCAGTTCCCCGGGCATTGCTCAGAGCTGTGAAACCAGCTGGGATCATTGCCTGACTGCGATTGATCTGAGGTACTGGAAGTCCTCTGCGCGAGAATTTCTCCTGCACTTCGATCCAGATATCCTGTTCAAATACCAGTGGTTTGCCAAAAACCCTGGTGATCGCTTCTTTGGTAATATCGTCTTTGGTTGGACCCAGCCCACCCGTACTGACCACGACATCAAATTTATTCCAAAGCGCTTGGATGTTTTCAGCTATTTCCTGTTTATCGTCGTGGATGATCACGCAATGATCCACCGGCAGCCCCAGTAATGCCAGTTCACTTGCCAGGTAAGCCAGATTGGTGTTTATTGTCTTTCCCAGCAGGATTTCGTTGCCGATGGAAATGATGGCTGTTTTTACATTATCCATGCGGTTGTCAAAGGAATGATGAACCGGGCATTACTAATATGATTTGGCAAAGATCACGCGCCGAACAGAAGTTTTACCGCAACAGATACAGGATCCCTTTTCCTCTACCGCATCGAATGGTATGCAGCGGACGGTTACCTTCAGGTCATCCTTGATCCGTTCCTCACAAGACACATCACCGCACCAGTGAGACCGGGCAAAACCGCCATGGATCTCCGGTTGATTCTTGTTTTGGGGAGTAAAATAGCGATAGAACTCACTCTGATCGTCGATCTTGATCATATTCCCATTACGGAATTCGAGTGCCTTGGTATAGATATTGCTCTGCAAATCAGCCAGTGCTTTCAACACATACCCGGGTAATGCGTCAAACTGGACGGATTGCTTATCACGTGGTTCCAGATCGCGTCTGGCGATCATTACGGAGTTTTGTTCCACATCCCGCGGTCCGATCTCGACTCTGAGCGGAATACCTTTCTTGATCCAATACCAGTTTCGCTCGCTTGAGGTCAGGTCTCGGTCGTCAAGCTCGCAATAGACTTTGATATCGTCAAACATGGTGTTTTTCAGTAAATCCTGGATCCTGTGGGTAAAAGCAAGTATCTGATCGCGTTCCTCTTCATTCTTGTATATTGGTATTAGTGCTACATGCGCCGGAGCTATCCGGGGCGGCAAGACCAGACCGTTGTCATCGCTGTGTGCCATGATCAGTGCTCCGATCAGACGGGTGGATACTCCCCAGGAAGTCGTCCAGGCATATTCCACCTCACCATTCCGGTTTTGAAACCGGATATTGGATGCTTTGGCAAAATTCTGTCCCAGAAAGTGCGAAGTACCTGACTGCAAAGCTTTTTTATCCTGCATCATCGCTTCGATGCAATAAGTATTCACCGCACCGGGGAATTTCTCGCCTTCGGTCTTCTCGCCTTTGATCACCGGAATTGCCAGATAATCCTCCGCAAAACGGGCATAGACAGTCAGCATTCGTTGCGTTTCTTCCATCGCCTCTTCATAGGACTCATGGACGGTATGACCTTCCTGCCACAAAAACTCGGTTGTCCGTAAAAACAAACGGGTGCGCATTTCCCATCTAACGATGTTTGCCCACTGATTGATCAACAGCGGCAGATCACGATAGGAATTGACCCAACGCGCAAAAGATGCGCCAATTATGGTCTCGCTGGTGGGACGGATGATATAGGGCTCGGTAAGTTCACCGGCTGCTTTGAGTCCGCCTTTGCCATCATCTTCCAGTTTGCTGTGAGTTACAACTGCACATTCCTTGGCAAAGCCCTCCACGTGTTCCGCTTCCTTCTCAAAGTAACTTTTCGGGATGAAGACCGGGAAATAGGCATTGCGGTGCCCCGTCTCGCGAAACATCCCGTCCAGGACGCGCTGAATATTCTCCCAGATGGCATAGCCCCAGGGCTTGATCACCATGCAGCCGCGTACCTCACTGGTCTCTGCCAGATCGGCGGCTTTGATCACCTGTTGATACCATTCAGCATAGTTTTCCATACGGGTCGGCTCAATGGCGGTTCTTTTATTCTTGGACATAATTCTCCGCTTTTATTTATCGTGTTTCCAAAAATGACGGGGATATGTTTCTGTCAATAACTAAAGTCCATTACTCAGGAAAATTATCCTCAGCCTCCAAAGTCAGGAAGACACAAACCACCACAATCAACCCAAAGACCCTTGCAAAGCATGTCCGTATCGCGAACCCAGTTCGTCTGTTGCATAAGCAGAGCTTGCCCCTTATTTTATTGAGACCGTCGACATAACTAATCTCGGGATAAGTGCCTCCGTATAACGCAGTGTCGAGCGTATTGATGTCTGACCTGTTCCCGCCCACCATCCAAGCGATAGGGTGTCGCCCCATCCCCCGATTTATTCAACGGACTTATCTTTATTAATCCAATCAACCCGTCAGGGTTTTCAGAAGATAAGGCGGTGGTTTTAACCACCGTATCAGGAGGCAATACCCTCCCAACCCGTCAGGGTTTTCAGACTTTGGGAGGGCTTTAGCCCGACAAAAAACTCTTTACAAATCCACCATATTCACATTCATAAGCCAATCAACAAAATGGAGGTACCCGATGCCCGGCTCATCATTATCGTGCTTGCTATACCACATCATATTTTCCGTCAAAAACCGGCAGACTAAGATCAGGCAGGCTGAACGCGAGTGTTTGTTTCAATACATGGGTGGTATCATCAATACCATCGGAGGCAAACCCGTCATTTCAACGGTATGGACGATCACGTGCATCTCCTGTGCTTCCTGCCGAGGCATCTGTCAATTTCCGATATGATCACGACCATCAAAGCCAAATCCTCCTGGTGGCTCAATCGAACCTTTACCGACCGCCCTTTTCCCTTTCATTGGCAGGAAGGATATTGCATTTTCAGCGTCAGCCCCGAAACTCTGGACAAGGTGAAACATTATATCCTGCAACAGGATGAACATCATCGCAGCATGACCTACAACGATGAATTTATGCGCTATTATGATAAATTGATCTCCCTACAGGCCAATGAGATGAAAGAGATGAATTGGAATCGGACTGAAGTCCTCCCAAAGTCTGAAAACCCTAACGGGTTATGCGCCTTCCGGCATCCGGTACGGTGGTTAAAACCACCGCCTTATCTTCTGAAAACCCGCGGGTTATGGGAAACGGCATGGCTTAGTAACTGAAAGACAGTTGAAAGAAATTGATTGACATCCAGGACGAGGTTAAACTATACACTCAGTTTAGTATGAAAGGATAAACCATGAATAATGAGAGCATAAGAGATCTGAAGGATAGACTAATGAACTCAGGCTTTAGAAGAATCTGCAAATGTCCACCTTCACACATAAACTGCATGACAGCAAAAGAATGGATGGTGTCTCAGATTGGAGTGTGGCAATTTTTCTATGATAAGAAGGATATAAGGGATAAAGAGAAGCATCCCGCCACCTTTCCGATCAGCTTATCAAAAAAGATCATATCACTATTCAGTCATGAAGGTGAGTTGGTGCTTGATCCATTCGTTGGTAGTGGTACAACTCTAGTAGCCGCACAGGATTTAAACAGAAACTGCCTGGGTTTTGATCTGAATGAGAGTTATATCGGATTGTGTAATGAACGGTTAGATCAATCAATAGCATTCAATAAATGCTCTCAGATAGCTATCCAAGATGATGCCAGAAACATAAATGAGTATTTACCCTCAAATTCTGTAAGTTTGATCTGGACATCACCTCCCTATGCCAACTTACTTAATAAACAAAGAAAAAATAAATCAAGAAGAGATCGGGATAACGGTCAGCTTAACAAAATTGAGCAATACTCACAAGATGAGCGTGATTTGGGAACATATTCAGTCGAAAAGTGGGCTACAGCTTTGGGCGATATCTTTGAGGATTTGCTGCATCTTTTAAAGCACAAAGCTCATTGTGTGGTTAATGTTCCCGATTTCTGGTGGGAGAATAAACGCATAACTCTTCATATCGTATTGGTAGAAGAATTAAGAAAAAGAGGATATGAACTACGAAATACGATAATATGGGATCGAACTAACATTGTTAACAACATTGGTATCTTCGGGTGGCCAAGTAACTATATCACAATGGGAACTACATTTGAGTACTTACTTGATTTTTGGAAACCACAAAAATAGGAGAATATAGTATGCTTCAAGTTTTTACCAAAGACGAACTGATTACTAAACTCAGAGAGATTAAAAATCGGGGTTGGATAAAAAACTACCGGATCGGTAATGACGGCTCAGTAGGGAATATTCTGGAGGATTTACTTGACCTGAAAGAGAACAATTTAGCCATTGCCAATTCAGGAGAATGGGAATTGAAAACTAAAAGAAAGAAGTCATCTGCTCTGTCCACCTTACTTCATAACGAGCCATCCCCAAGACAAGCCAAGATTGTTCCTTCTCTTCTTCTTCCCTATTATGGATGGAGGCATAAAGATGCCGGGGATAGGTATCCTGATTCGGAGTTAAGTTTCAGATAGACAATATACTGTGGACGATATAGTGATAGAGGGTTTACTGTTAATCTGGATAGGAATGAAAAGAAGATCACAATCAGTTTCGATGCAAGACATGTCGATCAGCGTCATTCTGTATGGCTATCAAGCGTAAGTGATAGAATAGGTCTTGGAGCACTAAATCCAACACCATACTGGGGTTTTGATGACGTTTCAGCCACTGTTAGATCAAAACTTATCAATTGCTTCTACGTAATTGTTGATGCTAAAAAAGAGAACGGCAGTGAGTTTATCAGGTACAGTGACATCAAAATGCTGAGTAACTTCTCTATGGACAAGTTCATTGATGCCCTTGAGAATAACCTAATCTATGTTGACTTCGATGCCAGAACGGGTCACAATCATGGGACTAAGTTTCGAATAAGAGAATGCAATATCCATGAGCTATATGATAGGGTGATCATGCTGTAGTCTCTTTCATAGATTATTCAAATCACCCACACTTATTGATTGGATAATAATAAGGTTGATTGAGAGATGAAATGGTTTGGTAAGGTTATTAACAGGTTCATGCACAAATGCAGTGTCAATGAAAGCGCAAATGATCAATTCTATCTCGGATTGTGTTCTTTTCATGGATGGGAAATAGAACAGAATTACAAAGAAGCTCTAATGTGGTTTGATAAGGCCGCATGCCAAGGACATGTAGAAGCACAATTCCATATTGGAATGTGTTACAGAGAAGGGATAGGAGTTGATCAAAATTACATTTTTGCCTTCTGGTGGCTTAGAAAAGCTGCAGAGAAAGGTCATATTGATGCTCAGTATAGTGTTGCAATGTGCTACTTCTATGGGAAAGGAGTGACACTTGATTACAAGAAGGCGGCCAATTGGCTTCGAAAAGGTGCAGAGCAAGGAGATGCAAAAGCTCAATTTGCACTTGGGGGATACTATGATTACGGTATGGGAGTTGATCAGAATTATGTAGAAGCAGCAATTTGGTATCAACGTGCAGCGGAACAAGGATATTTAGAAGCATTGCTAAACATTTGCATATGTTTTAATGAAGGGAAAGGAGTCGCAAAAGACATTGAGAAAGCTTACTTCTGGAGTTCACTTGCGAGTACGAAAATGGAATGTGATCCACTCATATTATCCTACCACGAAGATTGCGGACGTCAACTGACCTCTGTTCAGAGATCAAGGATAGCGCAGGATGCCCGAGATTATTTGGTGCAGAAAGGGTGGTAGATTATACCCTCCGAACATCTTTGAGATTAACACCATTTCGAGTGCAGAGACACTTCCTCCTTACTTGATAACCTCTGTATAACCTTAGTATAACCTTACGGTCGTAAGGTTATACTAAGGTTATACAGAGGTTATCAAGTAAGGAGGACAAAGGCATCGATTTACAACTCATTGATAGGGAGATAGTTGGAAAATGGGCAAAAAGTGTGGTTTAATTACCACGCAAGCCCAAGGAGAGAGCTCGAATAAGCCGTGCTCTGGGGCGGAACGTCATCAATTGGGATCTGGGAGGGAATAGATCAGCTTACATGATGCTCACCATTACAACACAATAAGGCACTTTTTACTTGATCTGACGATGGGCAAGGATCATCAAGATCTATCGCTAAAAGTATCTGCCCCGTTGCTCCGGCGGATTTGCTCTTGACAATTCGGGCTGATGATAAAAGTGGACGATTGAACTGATATTCAATAAACTCAGAATGCGATAGAGGAGTATAACATGAAGTATTTCCGTAAGTTAATCGGTGAGAAATGCTACCTGTCCCCCATCTCGATGGATGATGTGGAAAAATACACCGAGTGGGTGAATGACCTGGAAGTGGGGCAATTCGTCCTGTTTGCAGCGGCAGTGATCGACATGGACAAAGAACGGAAGATGCTGGAAAAACTGATGCAGAACAGCGTCACCTTTGCCATCATCGAGAAAGATACCAACAAGGTGATCGGCAATTGCGGTTTGCATGATGTCAATGAAGTTCACCGCCGTGCCACTTTTGGCATTTTTATCGGGGAAAAGAATTTCTGGAATCAGGGGATCGGCTCGGAAGCCACGGCATTGATCCTGGATTATGGCTTCAATATCCTCAACCTCAACAATATCACCCTGGAAGTAGTGGAATACAATCATCGCGGTATCCGCTGCTATGAGAAGATCGGCTTCAAGTATGTCGGCCGGCGGAGGAAGTATATGTTCATGGCTGGTTCATACTACGACACCTTGGTTTATGATATCCTGGCGGAGGAATTCGAGAGCCCGTACGTCAAGAAGGTCTTTGATGCCAGTACGAGTGGTGAAGCGGGTCGGAGCAAGATCTCCATCGTATAGATGTTTCGTCAGATAATTGGACAGGACAGGGTTGTTACGCTGCTCAAGCGGGCGATTGAATCGCAACGCGTCGCGCAGGCATATCTGTTTTATGGTAATGACGGTGTGGGCAAATTTCTGACCGCACTGTATTTTGGGATGGCACTCAATTGTCGTCATACCGGTGAGCCGATCCCCTGCGACGAGTGCGGTTCCTGCCGGAAGTTTCTGCATCTGGATCATCCTGACTTTGTTTATCTGTATCCGACCATCAATCTCGAAACCAAAGAAAACTCGGATGAGCTTAAAAACAAGATCCAGAAAGAACTTGATGCCTACCTTGAAAAACGCATCAACAGCCCCTGGGAGGATTATTATTTCAGTAAACGGGCTGAGATCCGCAAGGAGAGCGTCGATCAACTCCAACGCCGGATGGAACTGAAGCTGCATGAAGCGCGTTACCGGATCTGTATCATTGAAAATGCCGATCTGATGAATCAAAGTACTGCCAATGCCTTGCTCAAGACCCTGGAAGAACCGCCGGAGAATACAGTGATCATTCTGACCACCGAAAAGGTATCGGATATCCTGCCAACGATCATCTCCCGGTGCCAGCAGGTCTATTTCCCTCCGCTTTCACGCTATGCTCTGGAAAATATCCTGATTGACCGGTTCAATATCGATGCCCAAACTGCTCGAACCGCCGCCCTCATTGCTAATGGCAACTTCAAGACCGCATTCAAACTTACCTCGGAATCCATCTCGGAAGCGCGGGAAAGTGCCATAGACCTATTCCAGATGGCTCTGCAGGATCAGGAGTTTGAGTTTTACTGCAAAGTAAGCAAGATCAGTAAGGAAACGATGAGTTCAGCTTTCCTGGACGATGTGATCAATTATCTGGCGATCATGGTCAATGATATGCTGATCAGCAAATACAATCCCGCGGCGGCGACCAATATCGATAGAGCCGATATGATCGGCAAAGCCGCCACCAAAAACCCCCTGATCGAAGAACACGCCACTGATTTGCTTTTGATCCTGGAAGACCTGCATCGTAAACTGGCAGGACATGTAAACCTGCAAATGATCTCGATCAAGCTGTTTTTCGCGCTCCGGAAACTGATCAATCCACTCCGGAAAGCATGACGCAACGCAAGCTCGCCCGCAATATCACCGTCATGTCCATTGCGGTCTTCATCAGCCGCATCTTCGGTTTGGTGCGGGATCAGGTGATGGCATATTTCTTTGGGCTGGGATATCTTAATGATGCTTTCAATGTGGCTTACAACCTTCCCAATCTCCTGAGACGGCTATTTGGCGAAGGCGCTTTATCGACTGCCTTCGTTCCGATCTATAATGAACTGGGGATCAAGGAAGGCAGGAAGGCACAGTTTAAGTTCGCCCTGAATGTGTTATCATTGTTGACGCTGATCCTGAGCATCCTTACCTTTCTGGGGATAATCCTGAGTCCTCTGTTGGTCAGGGTTTTATACCCCGGTCTGGCGCCACATACCAGCGAACTTGCCATCAAACTATCGCGGATCATCTTCCCCTACCTGTTCTTTATCGGCTTATCATCCACAATGATCGCCATCCTCAATTCGCATGACTACTTCTTTATGACCGGTCTTTCTTCCGCTCTGCTGAATGTGGGCATGATCGCCACCGTCGTCCTGCCTTGGTGGTTTACCGGAGTGAGTGAGGAAGATCTGATCATCTGGGCTGGATGGGGAGTTCTGCTGGGCGGATTCCTTCAAAGCGTGATCAATCTGCCCTTTTTAAAAAACATCGGTTACAGCTTCCGGATCATCATCAGTTTGTCCGGCAAATATCTTAAGGCAATGTGGCGACGGTTGATACCCTCGATCATCGGGATTGGTATCCGGGATATCAATATGATCGCCGATACTCTGCTGGCATCGTTTCTCAGTATTGGCAGCATAACGGCGTTGGCTCTGGGTAATCGTCTGGTACAACTGCCTTTGGGCATCTTCGCCATCTCGGCGGGAACGGCTGTCCTGCCCCTGTATTCACGCAATATAACTGAAAAGAATTATGCCGACCTATCGGAGAACCTGCGCTTCACCAGTATTATGCTGGCTTGCATTATGCTGCCCGTCACGGCGATTATTGCCGTCTTTGCCCGGGATTTCGTTGCCATCCTCTTTCAGCATGGCGCTTTTGACGGCTTGGCAACGACTATGACCTATCAGGCACTGGTGTATTATGCTCTGGGTCTGTTATTCTATAGTTTGAATCAGACGATCACCCCGCTCTTCTATGCCAATAAGGATACCAGGACACCCGTGATCGTTGGTGCCATCATGGTTGGAGCCAATATCTGCCTCAATATCATCCTCATGTATTTCATGGAACTCCGTGGCTTGGCTCTGGCTACTTCTGTCGTGGCAGCGATCAATTACTGGGTGCTGGTGGTGCTCCTGAAACGCAAGCTGCCGGAAGTTCACCTGTCGGGTCAGGTACGGAGTATTATCCTGGCTGGACTGATCAGTATCGGGGTGTATGTTGCCATGTATTTTGGTAATCGATATGTTGAATCCCAGTGGTTAGATCTAAATCCAAGCCGTTGGATGCTCTTTGCCAAGTCCTTTGCGTTTTCCGTTCTGGCGTTCATTGTCTTTTTTGCTCTTGCGGAACTACTGAAAATCAGCTACATAGGGCAGATTCGCCGGACTCTATGGTCAAAACTACTCCGCAGATAGCAGTCAAACTCCGGCACTTGCCAGACCAACCCGGGGTTTATCTCTGGAAAAACAGTGAACACCAGATCATCTACGTCGGAAAAGCGCTCAACTTGGCAAATCGGATCCGTTCTTATCTGACCGATACTGCCAAGGATGCCAAGACGGAACAATTGGTCAAAAACATCGCCGATCTGGAATATATTATCGTCAATAACGAAGCCGAGGCATTCCTGCTGGAAGCCAATCTGATCAAAGAGCACAAACCCAAATACAACATCCTGCTCAAGGATGATAAACGCTATCCCTTTATCAAAATAACTGTCAATGAGCTGTATCCCCGAATCATCCTCACCCGTGATCTGCAAAAAGAAGGTGGCAGATATTTCGGTCCTTTTACCGATGCCAAGTCCTTGCGCCGGACACTACGCCTCCTGGAATGGGTCTTCCCCATTCGCAATTGCACCCGTCATATCGCTGATGACAGGATCCGCTATAAACGACCGTGTATCAATTATCAACTGGGTAAGTGTCCCGCTCCCTGCGTTGGCTACATCAGCCGGCAGGAATATGCCGTCCTCGTCAATCAGCTGATCGGCTTCTTCCAGGGTAAATACTCTGAGATCATGGATGACCTGCGGAATGAAATGCTCAAGGCATCGGAAGAGATGCAGTTTGAACAGGCAGCCAAGTATCGGGACCGCCTGATCACAATTGAGAAGATCCGGAAACGCCAGACCGTTTACTATACCGACCAGCGCAACATCGACATCATCGGCTATTATCAGGAAGATAGAAATGCCGTGGCAATTGTAATGCGCATGATCGACGGCAAGATCCTGCATCAGGAGAATTATCCCCTTGTCAATGTGGAAAGATCAACCGGAGAAGAGACGCTCTCTGCCTTTATCAGGTTGTATTATTCCCAAAAGGACGAACTTCCGGATGAGATCCTTCTGCCTTCACAGCCAGCTGATTATGAGGACTTGAATGCCTGGCTCAAAAACCGTCTGATCCTTCCTCAAAAAGGTGATAAGACCAAGCTCATCGCCATCGCCAAGCGTAATGCCTTCCACCTGGTGGAAGAAAGCAAGCTGGCTCATCTCAGAAAAGCCAGCCGCACGATCTTTCCCATTCAGGAACTCAAGGAAAAGCTGAACCTGCCCAAGCTCCCCCGCAAGATCGTCTGCGTGGATATCTCCACCATCCAGGGCAGCGATACCGTATCTTCCGCTGTTTTTTTCGAGAACGGCAAGCCCCGCAAAAAGAACTACCGTCACTTCATTATCAGAACCGTTCAGGGGCAGGATGACTTTGCTTCGATGGAAGAGAGCATCGGAAGATTCTGCCTCGAAATTGATAAGGAAAAGGACCTGCAGCCGGATCTGATCGTCATCGACGGTGGTAAAGGGCAATTGTCATCTGCCCTGAAAGTATTGAAAGACACTACCTACTCCCAGATACCACTCATCTCAATAGCCAAGCGCATCGAAGAGATCTTCCTGCCCGGAAGGGATGAATCGGTCAGACTGGCAAAGTCATCCCCCGCCTTGCGACTGATTACCAATATCCGGGACGAAGCTCATCGTTTTGCCATCAACTTTCACCGCCGGCGTCACTCCCGATCTGCCATGGTCAGCGAGCTAATCTCCATCCATGGCATTGGAGAGGAGACCATGTTTCTCCTCCTCAAATCAATGGGCTCGGTGGAAGCGATCCGAAGCAGTTCTTTGGAACAACTCACCTCGATCAAGGGGATCGGCGAGGTAACAGCCCGATTGGTCTTGGACTTCCTCAATAACCGCTCCCCATCCACCACAAATTCTGCCGATCAGCATTAATGTCGGACAGTTCTGGCTGTAGTTGTTAGAAGATCACTTTTTCACGGTTAGCAGAGCCTTGATATGCTCCACATAAGCAACCGCTCCGCCATACTGATATCCAGTCCGGTTGATCTCTTTCTGGTATTTATCCATAAACACTATGGTGGGATATCCTCGTACCCCAAATCTATCTCGGATCTGGGCATTCTTTTGCTTCATTTCCAGTGTTTGTTCTTTGTTTCTGGGGAAATCGATCTCCAGCAGGATCAGGTTCTCTTTAGCATAATCCTTAAATTCCTTCTGGCTGAACACTTCCTCTTTTAGCTTTATACACCATCCACACCAGTCGGATCCGGTAAAATTGATCATGATCGGTAAGCCGCTGTTTTGGGCGTATTTGACAGCCAGATCATAGTCCGTGATCCATTCACCGCTCGTAAAATCAAGCGTATCTTCCACAAGAGCGGGATCAACTCCCTCTGCTCCGTTGCTGGCTGCATCCTTACGGGAAGGACAGCCTAATATCGCAAAAAGCAATATCAGGACAAACATCGTTATGTTTTTCATTGTTTTACCTCTTTTCCATTGACTAATATCAATACTTTGATCCGGGCTTTGGCAGATAACATCGCCATCACTCCGCAATATTTTTCCACTGAGAGACTTACTGCCTTGAGGATCTTATCCTCAGGAAGGTTTTCGCCGGTGAACCGGTAGGTCACTGAGATCGTGTGATAGATCTGGGGATGTTCCTGGGTGGACTCCGCCTGTGCGTCCATCTCGAAGTTGTAGGCCTTCACCCTCATTTTTTTGAGGATGGAAACGATATCCAACCCCGAACAACCGTGAATGGCTGAGAGTAAAAGCGGTTTAGGGCGTGGACCAGTGTCGTCTCCACCCGCTTCCCGGCTGAGGTCAAGCTTGATGAAATGCCCATCTATCCCACTCTCAAAGCTCATGTTCCCAAGCCACTTGGTCTTGACGCTAACCGCCATCAGATCTCCACGTAACTCTCATGCAATATCTGCTCATACGCTTCTACATAAGCGGTGAATGCTTTGTAAATGGCTTCCAATTGGTTCTTAGGCAGTTTCTTTACTATTTTCTGCTGCTGATCGACTATGGTCTGCTGACTATTTTCGGCAAGTTTAGCGCCCTTAATTGTGATCTCTGCATACCAGCATCTCCGATCCACTTCCGAGGGACGGCGGGTCACCAACGACTTGGCGACCAGATTGTCCATTATGCGGGTAACACGGCTGTGGGAAACCGCAAGCGCTTTTGCCAATTCATTCATATTCGCCTGTTTTTTAACCTGATACAGGTAGTTGAGCAACTGGCACTCCATCTTTCCAGCTTGAATACAAGCCTTTTGGGTGTAATCAATCTCAGTCATCACGACTTGTAATCGGGTCAACAACTCCTGGAACTTACCTGAGTAGTTTTGCATGATTAACTCCTTATCTTGCATTGTGTCAATTATATCATACCATTGATTCCGAGCCTTTGAATCATAAACTTTGTGTGGTGGCTCATCTTAATGATACCGAGCCAAAAACTGACGGTTTCCTGTTATAATAATGCAATATTTCTGCCAGGCAACAACTTTTTCTATACTTCCAAATATTGCCTATGATCTGTCTCAATCATATAGGATCCGGATAATCGAAGTTTTCGCTTGCCTGAATTAATCGTTCTGTAAACAATGCCCCAAAAGACTGAGGATATATTTATGCCACCTCTATTCGTGTGCACCGATTGCGGTTACGATACCACCAAATGGTCTGGGAAGTGTCCAAATTGCGGGAGTTGGGATACGATCAGGGAAGCCCCGAAGAACATGGTCAAGACCAAAGACAGCCCGGTAACGGGTAATCGTCCCCAACCGGAACGAATCAACACCATGAATACGGATGACAGTATCCGTCTCATGACCGGCATCAATGAATTTGACCTTGTCCTCGGTGGCGGGATCATCCCAGGGATGGTTGTCCTGATCGGAGGTGAACCGGGGATCGGAAAATCGACTCTAATGCTCCAGTTTTCTCAGTGGGCAGTGAAAATGCACACCACTTTCGCAAATGAAAAGGGATCTTCCCAACCTCAGACGCTGTCAGACAAGCCGGGGATCAAGGTCTTGTATTGCTCCGGAGAGGAAAGTGCTGACCAGATCAACCTCCGCAGCAAACGCATTGGCGTCGTTGATGATAATATCTGGTTGCTTTGCACCAACGACACCGAACATATCATTGACACGGTTCTGGAACACCGCCCTCAAATCCTCGTAGTGGATTCCATCCAGTCGATCGGGGTCTCATCTCTGGATTCCATCCCCGGCAGTTACAGCCAGATCCGGGAGAGTTGCAATCGGCTCATCCGGCTTGCCAAGGAGATGGGCATCGCACTGTTTATCATTGGCCATGTCACCAAAGAAGGCATCGTTGCCGGTCCCAAGGTCATTGAGCATATGGTAGACACCGTTCTGTATTTTGAGGGCGACCTGCGCAGTAGTTACAAGATCCTCCGGGCTGTCAAGAACCGTTTTGGTTCCACTAACGAGATCGGGCTCTTTGAGATGACCGCTCAGGGTCTGATGCAAGTGCAAAACCCTGTCAGTATGTTCCTCAGCCATGACACGCTTCAGATTGGCACCGCTCTCGGCTGTATCATTGAAGGTACCCGCTCTTTCATTGCCGAAGTCCAGACATTGGCGACCTCTTCCAGTTTCGGTACTCCCCAACGCGTGGTCGTGGGTCTGGAACAAAAGCGAATAGCTCTCCTGCTCGCAATAATGGAAAAGAACCTGGCACTTTACTTACGTACCAGCGACGTCTTCGTCAATCTCACTGGGGGGATCAGGACCATTGATCCTTCGCTTGATCTGGCGATCGTGGCTGCTATTATGTCCAGTTTGAAAGACAAACCCCTGCCTCAGGGCTCGCTCTATATCGGAGAACTGAGTCTCAGTGGTGAGATCAGACCCGTATCCCAACTGGATAAGCGCATTGCAGAAGCCATAAAACTCGGATATGACCGGATCTATATCTCCGATTATGCCAAAATCCGCATTAAAAACAAGGTCGTTAAGGTAAAAGACATTAAATCCATCTATTCTACATTGGTATAACAAGACATATCATATCGTTATAAGCATGTCCAGTAATCTATTGTAATTGAACAAACGTCTATACTATTGATTCGGTGGATCATACCCTCTGTTTCACGTCTCCTCCTTGCTTGATCACCTTAGTATAACCTTAGTATAACCTTACGGTCGTAAGGTTATACTAAGGTTATACTAAGGTGATCAAGCAAGGAGGAGACATTAATCCCAGTTAATGCAGGCTACCCGGTTCCGGTTTTGGACTCGGATGGGATTACGGAGCCTTCCCGATCGGACAATCGCGCTCCAATTGCGCTTTTTCTGGTTTCAAAGTTGCGTTTTTCCAACTGCTCTTTCCAATGCCAGTCCATCGTATCTCGCCACGAATCAACGCCTTATCCCCAACTTTCCCTTTGTGTCACAACTTACAGCACTGGGTGTCAGTTTACAGACCCAATGTAGAAATCCGGCGATATGAAAACTCCATCACCTTAAACACCGGCAGCGTCAGAAGAATATGATTCATCTATTTTACTGATATCAGATCTCTTATGATCCAGGAGGCAGTGTACATGCCCATGATTACGGGCATATAGCTGATGGAGCCGACGGTCTTACGCTTCCGACCACGATGAATGACCATTTCATCCGGCTCATCTTCCAGTTCTTCCGGTATGTGGGCTGGCTCCATAGAATAAACACATGGGATACCACTTTTTATCCCACGACGCCGGAGGAACTTACGAACCCGTTTGGCAAGAGGGCAATTCACAGTTTCTGAAATATCGGAAATACGGATCTGAGAGGGATCGAGACGGTTACCAGCACCCATAACGGTAATAATCCGGAAGCTGTTTTGCACCGCATATTCGATCAGTCCCACTTTAGGTCCCAAACTGTCGATGGCATCAAGGATGTAGTCCTGGTCTCTGATCAGATTTGGCCGGTTTTCGATGGCGCAGAACTCATTGTGACAAATCACATTGGCATCGGGATTGATGTCCAGTATCCGCTCTTTCAGGACATCCGTCTTGGTTTGACCGATGGTGCTGTGCAGAGCAATGATCTGGCGGTTGAGGTTGGTAGGATTGATCCGGTCAAAGTCGATAAGAGTAAAAAGGCAAATACCTGCCCGGGCAAGTGCTTCTGCGGCAGACGAGCCCACTCCGCCCAAGCCAACAATACAGACCCTGGTTTGATGCAAACGGGCGAGATTTGCCTCTCCGATCAGAACCTGGGTGCGAACATCCTGATCAAGCATCACCACCCCCAAAGAGTTTGAGATAGTTTAACCATTGTCTTTCTATCAATTCACCTCGGTCTCTGCTCGTCAATTCCACTGCTCTGTCCACCACCTCGAGCAAGCGAAGCAGGGGATTGGTCTCGCTCTCTTCCACATAGTATTGAGTGATGTCCGTCTCAAATAGATATCTGCCACCGCAGATCATGCTATTTAGTAGTTCACGTTTATCCAGCTTACAGATTCGGGAACTGATAGTGAAGTAAGAATCAAGACCGTTCAATTGCTTGTAACCCTCAAGTGAGCCGGTGTAACCATGCACGAGATAGGTCAAACGATGTCTTCTGAGCAGGGGGATGGCGATATCCATGTGACCGACCAGATGAAGGATGACGGTGAGTTTGTATCGTTCTGCAAGTGCTAATTGGCGTTCAAAGACATCAATCTGTGTGTCCAGATCAGGATCACCACGGTCCAGACCACACTCGCCAACGGCATGGATCTGACGATTAAGGGCAAGCCCTTCCAGATCATCCAGGGTAATGTCACACCCGTCAAAATGGGGATGGATACCAGCGCTCCAGATCGCGGAAGGAATAGGGTTAAGTAGATGCCACCGGATCTCGCTGCGACGCAGGGCACTGGATATAAAACCAGATACTCCCTTCTCCCCGGCTTCCACCATCAAGGGCTTTATCTCAAGCCTCTCCGCCAGATTGGCAAGATGACAATGGGCATCTATTAGCATCAGGTCTTCCTTTCCTCGATCGATACTGCGATAGTCCGGGCAATGAAGGGGAGGCAAAGGGGGAGTGGGAAGCGAGGAGAACAGACTGCACTCATGATGAAGGCATCAGATGCCGGTACAGGGCATGGGCGATGAGTTCTTCGTAAGAGAGCTTATCAGCGCCTCTTTGCCAGTTGCTGTTTTGCCGAAAGTAGTAATGCGGAGCACGGAGTATGGTGCTGATCCCGGTGTGCTGTGCCTGAAACTCAAAGACATAAAGCGAATCACCTGCCACCCCGATATCCATGGCGAGAGTCGGGTTTTTGACCTTGTCATAGATCTCTGTGGCAAAGTCGAGAATTGGTTCGGGATCAGTGATATCGAAGAGAATCTTATGTGAACCGCTTGCGCGAAAATCATTCCTGCGGGTGAGTCGGCGGGAGATGAAAAAACGCTCCCCCAGGACGAGTACACGGTAGTCGCAATCCAGACCGGGAATGAAGGGCTGCAGAACGAAACGGCACTCCGGAAGGATATAATCTTGATACTGTCGATAATCGGTGACCGGATCAAAAGAGGGGAAATCGATGAAAGTCTTCTTACCTCTGAAGTAGCGACGACGGAGAAAATCGAGCCGTTGAGCAAGGGATGCCTGGGGTTCACTTTCCGCAATCGCCTGATCTAATTCGGCACGATTGTGCACCAAACGCACACCTTTGGCATTTGAACCCGTTAGGGTCTTGAAAACGGCCGGATACTCAATCTCATGGAATCCGAGCTCGCGTTTACTGCTGAAATAGAGGGAGTCGAGGTTGCCGAAGCCAAGCCGCCGACGGTAGAGTTCCTGATAGCCTTTGTTTTCATGGCAGAGCAGCAGTTCGTAGGATGGTATCACCGTATTTCCGCAGAGTCCAAGGTAGTGAATGGCATCGCGGATATAGGCACGGAGATTGTCCCTCTGGCTGAAAGTGTAGAATACTATTGAGTCGGCAATCCGGACTCGGTGGTTGACGACTTCCTCGAAAGAGTGAACGAAGACCTCATGCCCAAGTTCCTTCAGAGTTGAGACCATCCGCTCAGTATCGATACTTACCCATGGTTTGCGGGTCTGTCCCCAAAAGCGGTCATAACCGGTGAGTAGGTAAATCTGCTGCATCGTGGTTTAGTTCTCCGGTTGGGAAGGCTTGAGATAGACCTTTTTGACCGTATCGTCATGCAGCGAATTCCACTGCTTCTTGACAGTCTGCCAGTCACCGTAATGATAGGTAAGATAGCCGATGTAATCGCTTGGAAAGGAATAGCTTTTGCCATTGAACTCGTATGAAGTCATCTCCTCATAGAAATGCCGGGGATAGAACTTGAGGGTTGGGTTGTCGTTGGTGTGTACCCAGCAGTATTCGTCATCCACGAGGTATTTGATGAAGATATCCATCAGGTTTACATCCTTGAAAAAGAAGAACTTGCGGCATGATATCCGCATCAGGCGTGGCATCCCTTTTTTAAACAGACCGAGATCACGCTTGTAATACTTGATCTTGGCGCGGTATCCGGCTTTCCAGATGATCCAACGCAGCTTCATGAGCTGAGATGCGTAATTAGCCGTTATCGACAAATCCATATCGGTATCCCACGGCAGCAGACGGTTTTCCCGTACGATACCGAGCAGAGTTCCAGCATCAACGACATAGGGAATGTGATGAGCTTCGAGAATAGCGGTGATATCCGCCAGCAGTTTGAGGGCTTTTTGGCCGTATTCTCCGGTTAGTTTGACTACTCCAGCCATTAGCGTAGGTATCCTTTTTTGAAATTGTGGTGAAAGATGACCTGTAGTTTGCGAATCAGATTGAGGGGCTTACCCGGCTTCGGGTAATGGGATGGGTCGAGTTGTTCGAGTGCTGTAGTGATGCGTTGGGCAGTCCGGCAGTCGAGGTATGGATTGACCGTGGCAATGGCCAGATCACGGCCTTGTCTGAGTGAAGCCGGATATGGCAAACACCCGACTACTGCGGTTTGCAACAAGGTCGGATCGGTGATATCGTATGCTTTGTTCTTTAGATCAATCGTCCGGTATGTGATCACCGGTTTATTCAGTGCGAGAAACTCATAGACCACCGATGAGGTGTCGGAGATCATCAAATCAGCCAGATGCAGATAGGGAGTGATGTCCTCATTGTGGATGATTCTGGCACGATCCGGAGGTAAAACTCGGAAGGAATCGATCAGTTCACGCGGCATGAATTCATGGAATTTGAGCAGCCAGTATTCTCCGTCCCGCATCGCGGTTTTGAGATAGGGGAGCAGATCGGAAGCGGATTGCATATTGCTGCTGAAGGTTGGAGCATAGAGAATGACCTTCGCTGTTGCCGGGATGCCATATTTTTCCCGCAATCCGGTTGCCGGAAAGGACAGGATGCGATCGAGCTTGACCCAGCCCGTTTCAATCACATCAAAGTAGCGCCAGCGTTGTTGCAACTGGCGAAATCGCCCGGTCACATAGGGTCCGGAGGTGAGAAAGACATCGAAGAAGTGGCGAATGGCATAGTGCACCGGCTTTTCGACACCCAGACCGTGAAAGAGCTGCACTTTTACACCGGGTATGCGGAAATCAACGAAGTTTCCGGGGGCAAGGACGAAGTCGGGACGATAGGCTTTGGCAGCGGTAAGATCGGTCAGGATCAGATTGCTGTCCCATTGCTGTGGAAACTCCCGGCGAATCTTAGCCGAGACATAGAACCGATAATCCCTGCCTGTGGTTCGGAAATGTTCCACGAGCGGTTCCACGATCGGCACAGAATACCACTTGGCGAGGTAGAGAAGGTATTTCAACCGTTTACCTCGAGGATCCGGACCAAAGCGTCAAACTTCTCCAGCACCATTTCCGGGGTGATACCCAAGGTGCGGTCGGAAGCGTCTTTGCAGGCATAATTTCGCAGGTAGAGATGAAAGGGTTTGTGCCAAGCCTGCCATTTGAGAGGGTTGGTGGTCGGACCGAAAAGGGCGATCGATGGTGTCTGCATCGCAACTGCGACATGATTGATCCCACCATCCTGAGAAATATAGGCAAAGGCTCGCTGCAAGAGCGCTCCGGCTTCATTGAAAGTAGTTGGCAGAGCGATAAGCGGTTTGTGTTGTGCTTTGCCGGCGATATAGTGACAGTCGTCCTGTTCTCCCGGTCCCCAAAGCAGCACGATCTCCATCTCGTATTTAGCATAAATCAGGTCTGCCAACGCCGCAAAACTGTCCAAGGACCACTTCTTGGCAAGCACCGGTGTGCCCGGGGAAAAGACGACGAAACGCCGGTCATCCAGTCCGGTGTCCGTAAGCCAGGCTGAAACATTGTTCTTCGAAGCATCTCTGATGTGATAGTATAGTTCATGGGGCTGTTCATAGATCCCAAGAGGTTCGAGCAGACGGAACTTCATCAGCGAATAGTAGCGGTCATTACTACGGATACGGCGATAGTTGTAAAGCCGGTTCCAGCGTTTTAATTCCCACCCGAGCCGGTAGCGAGCACCACTGCAGAGGGTGATCATCGCCGAACCGCCGTTACGGATTTGATCGATCACCACATCATAGCGATTGCTCCTGACCAAACGGATAATCCGCAGTCGTTCTGTGTAATAACGCCAGCCTTTTTGTTTATTCATAACGATCAGATTGTCGATATGGGGATTGCATTCCAGTAGTGTGAGGAATCGCTTGCCGATTAGAAAATCGATCCGGGCGGTGGGAAATTTCTCCCTCAGAAACGACAGATATCCGGTATTGAGGAGGATATCTCCAAACGGCTGATACTGAATGATCAGGATCCGTTGAATGCACTTTAACTGACTGTCGGTCAAAGAGCTATTTGTATTGGACATATTCCTTTTCTTCGATTAGTTCAGAGCCGTAGCGCAGGTTGATCTCCTTCTTGATTTCAGCTCGGGTATCGTTTTCAAAATATACGTTTCGGGCAAGAGCGATGAAATCTGCCCCAAAATCCTGCTTCGATTCCAGAATGCGGATGTTGTCTTCGATGTTCCAAAGCCGCTGGTTGACCGCTTTGAGACGCTGATATTCATCCGCCAGCGGAGTGATCCCAAGGCTCTGCATGTCACTCACTAAGAGGGCATACTCTTTGTTGACATTGACGAGTTTAGCGGGATTGGTGATGTTTTCCTGCTTGATCTCGAGTATGCTTACCTTATCGACTAATTCGCCGATAGAAACTTCTATCTTCATTGTATCTCCTTGATCAGATCGTATAATCTGACGGCATCGGGTCTGTATATCTGTTCACTGAGAATGCGGCTGATGGGGTTGGTTTCGCGGTGGAAGATAGATGGAGAGTTGTTCACCTCGTAAAAAGACCTTCCGTTCTCATGGTGGATCGGTTCGCCGATCGTAGTGTATTGAGTTCCTTCGATTGCCCTGCCGGCATCGGCTGCAGCGTCGAGGATCAGGCAACCGGGTTTGGTCGCTTGTAACCGGTCTCGGGTAATGATGTGCACATGATCGTCATCGATCTCGATCCCGGAACCAGTGTGATGCGTCCATCCGATGATCATCTGACCCGGTCTCAAACGATCGGAAGCGATCAGATCGAT
>Ga0194125_10003182_pt1 | contig 26749 bp, 16 predicted proteins | sample TA2KigC250mmetaG_FD_148626 | JGI IMG/M metagenome (GOLD analysis project Ga0194125, IMG submission 148626) | Freshwater microbial communities from Lake Tanganyika, Tanzania - TA2015034 Kigoma Deep Cast 250m | ecosystem: Environmental > Aquatic > Freshwater > Lake | place: Tanzania: Lake... | reverse complement strand
CGGAGTTCATTGCCTTGAAGGACGCAGGATGGAGCTCGCTTGCTCCCGCCTGGACCCTGTGGCCGAGCTATCCGCAGGAAACCCCCGCAGCCTACCAGCACTACTTCGATTTCGGACCGATGCTTCTGGCGGGCTTCGCGTGGCTGATCTTTCGGGTGCTCGCAGGTCCGAACGTCTGGGACTTCCAGTTCTTCCTCACAACCCGAAGTCCTCGGGATGCATCATTGGCGGCAGGAACCTGGACGGTGGGATACACCCTGAGGTGGATCCTCGCCTGTGCGTTCCTCACGCTTGGCATCTACTATCTCGGCTCATCGGCAGGATTTGACGCTGAGAAGATCATGCCTCTCGTGTTGAAACGACTCCCGATCGGCATTCAGGGCATCTTCATGGCGGTGTTGCTTGCAGCGTTGATGTCGACGCTCAGCGCGATGATCAACGTGACCAGCTCGGTGGTCACGAACGATTTCCTCGGACGGTATTTCGCCAAGAACCACTCGCAGAAGAGGCTCGTCCGTCTGGGCCAGTTGGCCTCCGTCGGAGCGATCACTCTCGGGTTCATCTTCAGCCTGTCGTTCACGGATATTGTCTCCGCATGGGAAACAATGATCTTCATAGTGGTGACGATGATCCTCGTGCCGGCCACCTTTCGTTGGCACTGGTGGCGATTCAGCGCTCGTGCGTTCGTCTGGAGCATGATCGCCACCGCAGCGCTCATCATAGCCCAGAAGCTCATTGTTCCGGAATGGTCCACCGTCAAGACCCTGGCAGTGGACACCATTGCCTCCTTCTTCATTACGGTGATCATAGGATTCATCGCCAAGCCGACGGACCTCGAGATCCTCGTCAAGTTCTATTCGAAGGTCCGACCGTTCGGATTCTGGAAACCTGTTCGCCTGGAGGCCGAGCGACGGGGACTTGTTCCCGTAAATGATCCGATGCCGCGCATAGACATCGCGAACGGTTTCATCACCGTGCTGTTCCAGGTGTCGCTCGCACTGATACCGTTCCATCTCTTCCTCAGGCAATGGAGTCTCATGGTGTTGTGGATTGCCATTACCCTCACGCTGGGGGTGATCCTCTATTTCACTTGGTACAAGAATCTGCCTTCGCCCGAGGAGGTATGAGAGATCGAGGGGCGTGAGCGCCCTTCAGGATGTTACCACCAATCTATCATTACATCGACAGACGTCACTTCCGGAAATTTCGCATGGCCAAACCAACGATCCATCTTATCTGTAACGCACACCTTGATCCTGTCTGGCAGTGGAGATGGGAGGAAGGATGCGCCGAAGCGCTCTCGACGTTCGGTAACGCTGTCCAACTTCTTCACGAACATCCGTCCCTCATCTTCACCCACAACGAAGCAGTCCTCTACCGCTGGGTCCAGCGATACGATCCAACCCTGTTCAAAGAGATACAGAATCTCGTCCGAAAGGGCCGGTGGTGCATCAGCGGAGGGTGGTACCTTCAGCCGGATGTGAACATCCCCGGGACGGAGTCGATCATCCGCCACATCCTCGAGGGGCGACGATACTTCTGGCAGCATTTCAAGGCCGCGCCGAAGGTCGCATACAACTTCGACTCCTTCGGTCATAGCGGCGGCTTGCCGCAAATACTCAGGCAAGCCGGTTACCAAATGTACATCCACATGCGTCCGCAGGGTCCGGATTTGAAGTTACCTTCCGATCTGTACCGCTGGCGCGGTGTCGATGGCTCCGAGATCCTGGCATATCGCATCGCCGTCGGATTCTATCATTCCGAATACGACAATATCGTGCAACGCCTGCAGGAGGGGGCGGAACTGGCTCTCCGTCTGAACCGTGATGTCCCGATATTCTGGGGACTCGGCAACCACGGCGGCGGAGCGACCCGTGAGGCGCTCGGCATGATTGATGATGTGGTCAAGAAGGAGAATAGAGTCAGGATCAAGCACAGCACGCCGGAAAAGCTCTACCAGGCGCTGCGGAAACAGGGACAGAGTGCTCCGGTCGTCCAGGGCGATCTGCAGCGCGTATTCACGGGCTGCTATACCTCGCTTTCGCGTATCAAACGCCGGGCCCAGCGAAGCCTCGGCGAGCTCGTCCAGGCAGAATCTCTCTGCGCGTCGGCATGGTGGCATCAACGGTCGAAGTATCCCCTTGCGGAGTTGAGCGAAGCCTGGCGCGATCACCTTTTCAACGATTTTCACGATATCCTTCCCGGGTCGTGCGTTGAGCCGGCTGAACACGACGCGCTCGATCAGTACGGAAAGGTATCCGAGTCGATCCGCCGAATTCGGCTCTCGGCAGTGAAATCGTTCGACAAGGGAAAGCCTCGCAAGCTCTATGTCCCGTTGACAGTGGCGAACACGAATCCCTCGTACACCAAAGTGCCACTGGAGGTGGAATGTATGATCGATCTCCGCCCGAAATGGAGCGGCGAATGGCATTTGCGGCTCTACTCGCCCGACGGAAGAGAAATACCGTGCCAGGAAGAGCAACCGGAGTCCTTGCTGCCGTTCAATTGGCGGAAAAAGATCAGCTTCATGGCTGACCTGCCGGGGCATGGCATTGCCCGCTACGAGCTGAGGAAGCACGAAGGGAAGAAGGAAGTCGTTCCAGGGAAACCGGCGATTCCTCACACTGTTGACATCGAGAAAGGTCTTGTCACCAGTATGAGTGCCGGGGACGGGGTGGAGTGCCTCAAAGGTCACCTTCTGATGGCCCTGGTCGTCGATGACGATGGTGACTCGTGGGGCGCGGATCGGTGGAGTTACCGCAACATCGTCGGTGCGTTTGAGCTTCAACCAAAGGGAATCTGCATCTTGAACGACGGTCCGATTCGTAAGAGCTCGGAGTCGACGTTTCTCTACGGCCGAAGCACAATCGTTCTCCGCACCATTGCCTACGCGAGCTGGCCGGTTCTGGAATTCCAGCTCCGCATCCACTGGGCGGAGACTCGAACGCGGCTGAAATTGTCTATCCCGACAGTATTCAAAGATGACCGCATCCTGTGCGAGGTGCCGGGCGGTGCGATCTATCGCCCGGCAGATGGGCAGGAGCATGTCCACGGCCGATGGTGCTTTCTGGAAGGAGTTTTCAACGGGCAGAATACCGGCTTCGCTGTGATTAACAGCGGTCAGCACGGATTCGATTTCCACGATGGTGAGGTGAGGCTCTCCGTTTTGCGGAGCGCTGCCTATTGTCATGACCAAGGGTTCAGGCTTGGGGATCGCCCCGCACGGAAGTATATGGACCAGGGAATCCATGACGTGCGTCTGCTGGTGACTGCCGGAGACGCAGGCACTGTCCGCAATTCGCTCGCAGGCCTTGCCGACTGGTTAAACGCGCCACCGGTTCTGTACTCGCACCTTCCTTTCTGCTCGGGGGCTGTAGATCGACAGGAATTCATCTCATTGAAACCGCAGTCCGTACGTCTGATTGCCTGCAAACAGTCAGAGGACGGAAGAGCTCTCATCCTGCGGCTTCAAGAGAGTGTAGGGGCTGCGTCCAAGGCAAAGCTCAACCTCGCCAAACCGGAACGGTCGATCTCCCTTTCATTCAAACCGTTTGAGATTAAGACGGTGCGCGTCGAAAGGACGAGAAAATGGAGGGAGGTAAATCTGATTGATGAAATATGACCGACGGGAGCTATGAGACCTGACATCGAGCAGTTCGTTCTCACTCTTAAGCGCGGTAAGGGCAGTTTTGTGCCGCTCGCAGAGTTGGGTGTACATCCCAAGATCAAGGCACGGTTCATTGGAAGAGAGATCGAAACGCTCGCCGATGATGTGGAGTTCTGGTACAAAGCGGGCTACGATTACATCAAGCTTCAGCCGGTCGCGGATTTCAACCCGGGCAAGATTGGACTGGAGGAAAACCTGACGTTCAATGAAGACGGGACGCTGTTTCGCAAGTGGGCGTCGGAGAACCGAGGCGTGATAGCCAGTGTCGAGGAGTTCGAACGGTATCAGTTTCCATCGAAGAGCGACTTTGACTATTCGAAATTCGAGCAGGTGAGGTCGCTACTCCCAGAAGGGATGGGTGTGATTGGGCAGTATGGCGATATCTTCACGATGACATGGGAGATGATGGGATTTGAGGCTTTCTCGCTGGCGATCTACGAGAATCCGGATCTGGTCAAGATCCTCAATGACAAGCTTGGGGAGCTCGTTCTGAGCATGTTTGAGTACTATGCACATTCCGATTCGGTTGACGTCATCTGGTACAGTGATGACATTGCGTTCACGCAGGGTTTGCTTGTGTCGCCAGATACGCTGCGGCAATACCTCTTTCCGTGGCTGAAGAAAATCGGCGATCTCGCAAAGGAGGCGCGCAAGCCATTCATGTACCATACCGACGGCGTGCTCTGGGATGTCATGGAGGACATCCTGGCGTGTGGTGTGGATGCTCTTCATCCGATCGAGCCGAAGGCGATGGATATTGCAGAGGTCAAACGGCGATACGGAGAACGACTGTGTCTCATCGGAAACGTGGACGTTGACCTTCTTGCCCGCGGCACACCGGATGAGATCCGGAACCGGGTGCGGTTCAACATTGCAAACATCGGCTACAACGGCGGATACTGCGTCGGATCAGGGAATAGCATTCCCGAGTACGTGAAGTTCGAGAACTATCTCGCGTTGCTCGATGCAGCAAAGGAGTACGGCGGTGCATAAGTTCGTTCCGGATAGACCAGCCGGCTTCCCGAGATTTGTAACTCGTTGAAGGGACACAATTTATGAGCACTCTCACGAAACTACGCTCCTCGATTACCCTCACACTGGCAACGGCCGTGCTCGCTGCGTATCCAGCGCTGGCTCAGGGAAAACAGGAAGGTGCCAGATACAAGGATTCCACTCTGCCAATCGAAGAAAGGGTGAACGATCTTCTCTCCAGAATGACGGTAGAAGAAAAGGTTGCGCAGCTCCAATGCACTCTCCGCAAGATTGAATGGGGCAAGAACCTCACGGTCAACGGGCTCGGCGGCGTGGGCCCTCTGCTGCGATCGTACGTCGCCGGCGAGGCGGCCGAAAAGGCGAATGAGATCCAGAAGCTCGCGATCGAGAAAACGCGGCTTGGCATTCCGGTGATCATCCACGACGAAGCGCTGCACGGTCTCGTGAGCAACAAAGCTACGAGTTTTCCGCAGGCGATCGGACTTGCCGCGACCTGGAATATCGATCTGATGTCTCGCGTGGCGACCGTCATCGGTAAGGAAACACGAGCCCGTGGAATCCGGCAGGTTCTTTCCCCTGTGGTGAACCTTGCTCGCGACGTGAGATGGGGGAGGGTGGAAGAAACGTACGGCGAAGATCCGTACCTCCAATCACGAATGGGCGTGGCCTTCTGCAAGAGCATTGAAGCGGAGGGAGTGATCACGACGCCAAAACACTTCGTCGCGAATGTCGGAGATGGTGGAAGGGATAGCTACCCGATCTTCTTCTCCGAACGTGAGCTGAGGGAGGTATATTTCCCGCCGTTCAAAGCCTGCTTCCAGGAAGGGAACGCGTGGTCGGTGATGTCCGCATATAACGCTCTCAATGACGAACCGTGCACGTCAAGCAAGTGGCTGCTCACCGATATTCTCAGAAAGGAGTGGGGATTCAAGGGGTTCGTCGTTTCCGACTATGGTTCAGTTGCCGGGATACTCAACAAGCACTTTGTGGCTGCGACGCCGAAGGAGGGTGCCATCAAAGCCGTTGAAGCCGGCCTCGATATGGAGTTGCCTGATATCTACTTCTATGGAGCACCGCTCCTCGAAGCGGCAAAGGATGGATCGGCATCCGGGAAGGCGATCGATGAGGCGACGAAAAACATTCTCAGAGCAAAGTTTCGCATGGGACTGTTTGAAAGGCCGTACGTTGACCCTCAGGTTGCCGATGCCCTTAACGATGCTGCCGAACACCGGCAACTCGCGCGTGAGGCCGCAAGGGAAGCCATCGTCCTTCTGAAAAACGAAGGCAACGTTCTCCCCTTGAGGAAAGATGTCAAATCGGTTGCTGTGATCGGTCCCAATGCTGATGTGGTCAAGCTCGGCGGATACAGTGGATTTGGCATGAAAACCGTCTCCATCCTTGAGGGGATCAAGGCGAGACTACCCAGCGGGACAACTATCTACCACGAGAAAGGATGCGACGTCGGATTTGCCTCGCTTCCTCCGATTCCGTCTGAGTACCTCATCCCTCCGGGTGCAAGAGCCGGCGAACATGGACTGAGAGGAGAATACTTCACCAACAAGGACGTCTCCGGTGTGCCGGCACTCGTCCGGATCGACAAGCAGATCAGTTTTGAGTGGGCCATGGGCTCGCCGGATTCCACCATTCCAGCCGATGTCTTCTCCGTCCGATGGACCGGGAAGCTCGTGCCCACCGTGTCGGGAACGTACACTCTCGGCGTGAGCACAGATGACGGCGTCCGACTGTATGTCGACGGCAAGCTGCTTGTTGAAAGCTGGTTTGATCGCGGCGCGACGCTTGATGTCATCACCATGAAGCTTGAAGCGGGCCGGCAATATGACATCCGCATCGAGTACTACGAGAATGCCGGCTGGAGCTACGCCAGCTTCGTCTGGGATCTCAAGACCGAGGTCGACACGAGGATCCAGTCGGCCGTTGAAGCTGCAAAAAAGGCTGAAGTAGCAGTGGTTGCCGTCGGCATCGTCGAAGGTGAGGGGTACGATAGGGCAAACCTCGACTTGCCGGGCTCACAGGAGAAGTTGATCCAGGAGGTTGCGGCAACGGGTACACCGACTGTTGTCGTGTTGATCAACGGGAGTGCCGTGACCATGAGGAACTGGATCCACAAAATACCGGCAGTGGTGGAGGCGTGGTATCCCGGCGAGGAAGGTGGGAACGCGCTTGCCGACGTTCTTTTTGGTGACTACAATCCCGGCGGCAAGCTGCCGATCACCTTTCCACAAACCGTCGGCCAGGTCCCGCTCTACTACAATCACAAGCCGACGGGGCGCGGAGATGACTACACAGACATCAGCGGAAAACCGCTCTTCCCCTTTGGTTTTGGGCTCAGCTATACATCATTCACCTATTCAAACCTGCATATCATGCCGGAAAAGGTCAAGGCCGGTGAAAAGGTCAATGTCAGCCTCGATATCCAGAACTCTGGAGGAAGGAAGGGAGATGAAGTCGTCCAGTTCTATCTGCGCGACCCCGTGGCGAGCGTAACAAGACCAGTGAAGGAGCTGAAAGGATTCGAAAGGATCACGCTCGAACCAAATGAGACAAAGAGAGTCAGCTTCGTGCTCGCGAAGGACGACCTGCAGTTTCTCGATGCGACGATGAAGTATGTGGTCGAACCCGGAACCATTGAGGTCTTGGTAGGGAGTTCGTCGGAGGATATCCGCGTGAAGTCGAGCTTTGAGATAGTGCGGTAACATGTTGATTTGAACAGAGATCGTAGGACAATCAGAACAAACATAGAGGATCAGTCATGAAACCATCAACATCCTTTCACAGCATCTGCCGATGGACGTTCAACGCTGGCAAGGGTGGGTTCACGCCGTCCAACGTCCGGCCCAAATGGGCTTCAAATCGGCTCGATACAATCGGTGTTATCAAACTCGTCAAGAAACGGATCATCCACCGACTCCCCAAACATATCACGCTTGGATTCGAAGTTCACTATGACACGGAAGTCAATGAAAAGACCGCCTCGGCGCTGGCCGACGCGTTGTCGGACAACGAGATGTACCTCGCAATGATCACGCCGGGTGCCCACAGTCATTTTGCGTATGGTGGGATTGCCTCTCTTGATGCAAGGGAACGCAAAGCAGCGCAGGACCTTGGCCGTAAGACAGCAGATCTTGCATACGGTGCGTTGCGGAAGGCATGGCATCCGGACCCGGAGCTCGCTCCCACACTCGTCTTGTGGAACGGGTCCTACGGCTACGACCTGGCCTCTCCGGCGATCGGGAAGATGTACAAGCATCTCAAAGAGAGTATTGCCGAGCTGTGCCGCCATGAGAAGAGCAAGGGTGGTGAGTTATACATCGGCATTGAGCCAAAACCGAATGAAGGCCACCCGGCCATGTTGCTGCCGACCGTCGCGAGCACGCTCCTTCTCTGGAAAAGACTCCAGGAGGAATTCAATATCTCGCCCAAGAAGAAAGGGGTGAACAAGGAGCTCGGCCATTCTGAAATGATCGGCCTGGATCACCTCTATGACACGGTTGAGGAGATCGACAACAACGCGGTTGTGCACATGCACATCAACAGCCAGGGTTATAACGACGGCATCATCCTCGGCGGACCGGGAAAATTCGACATCGACCACGGGGCCCGCATCAATGGCATGAACATCGCCGCTGCCGCGCTGGTCGGCCGTGCTGGCTACAGACGATGGAAAGGCCACGATATGCAGGCCCGGCCGTACGACAACGAGGAGCAGGCGCTCGATCGTGTTGTAAGAAGCATCCTGAGCTGGGAGGCGTGCGAACACGCGGCCCGGCAGCTCGATGAAAAGCTTCTGCTGCGTTTTCTGACGAAGAAGCAAACCGCGAAGGCAGAAGACCTGATGCGCAGTGCCGTGACCACGGCATTCAAGTACTTCGATCGGACATATAATCGATAGCCTCAGTTCATCGCACCACATTCCCTCTCCTAATCAGAAGGGGGCTGGTATGCCTTTGATCGTCTCTATCCGCGGGAAGAGAGCGGCAGGATCACCCGAACATCGTTCTTTCCTCCGATCGCGAGGTGCCACCCCACGTTTCGCTCGACAACATCAACTCATCCTTTGAGGCACTCCATGAATTCAACCACCGGCAATCGTAAGTGCATCATCTTCCGAGGGCGTACCCTCACGGCTTTGATCTTGTTCAGCATCCTGGCCTTTCCTCCCTTGACCTCTGCACAAGACATGCTCTCCATACCTGACAGCGGATGGCGTCTCTGGATCGACCGGCAGGCGGCTTGGGAGAATGACACTGTCTACTTGCCTCAAGATGCGGTCCTCTCGAAGCTCCCGGTGAATCCTCCAACGGGCGGATGGGAGGCTCTTGACAGGAATCCAGGTGTCGCTGTGACGCTCCCATCGACGGTTGAAGACCATTATTGGGGGGCCTTCGGACTGCGACCCTATCGGGACGAGTACTTTTACGAAGCGCAGGACACTGCGGTGAAGAACGGCAACTACCTCGGTGTCTCGTGGTGGTGGAGAGATGTCGATATCCCGAAATCATTTGAGGGGAAACACGTCACCCTTTTCATTCGAGGAGCTCGCCTCCGCGCGGAAGTCTTCCTCAACCAACAACTCATTGGCTATAATATCATAACTGAGACGTCATTCACCTGCGACGCGTCCAACGCGATACGCCCAGGAGAAAAGAACCGGTTGGCCATTCGCATCACGAATCCCGGAGGCAGACTCGACTGGCTGGATACGCAGCTGATGCCGTGGGGAAAGACCGAGCAGAGGTTCCACAGGAGCCACGGCTTCGGCGGACTCGATCGAGGCCTGTATTTGAGAGCGCACGGCCCGGTCTTCCTCACCGACGTTTGGGTTTTGAACAAACCAGCGGCCCGCTCAGTGAGCGCCCAAGCCAGGATCAAGAACTCGACGGATCAGACGACAACCGGGAATCTGGTCGTGGCGATCCTTGACCCTGAGAGCCCCGGCAAGGTCTGCGCTTTTCAAAGACGGGACGTTCTCCTTTCGCCTCGGGTGGAAACGGTTTTCGAGACTGATCTCGAGTTCAAGGAGGCCCAGCTCTGGAGCGACAAATCTCCGAGGCTCTACAGGCTTGCTGTGAGGTTGACCTCGACCACTCAAGAGAAATCTGGTCGCGGGAATTGGGGTGAAACGAGAGAAGTCAACTTCGGCTTCAGATGGTTCGAAGCCGATGGAACCGGCAAGAACGCAGTGCTCCGGCTGAACGGAGAGAGAATCCGCCTGATTTCTGCGATCTCCTGGGGTTTTTGGGGGATCAACGGGCTCTGGCCGACGAAAGAACTGGCAGAACGCGAGGTTCGTGCTGCGAAAGCTTTCGGTATGAACTGCATCCAGTTTCACCGCAATGTCGGAAAGACCGAGGTTTTGGATGCGCAAGATCGACTGGGGTTGTTGCGTTTCATGGAACCAGGCGGCGGTCAGACCGCTTTCGGCGAGCGATTCACGATGTACGCACCATCACCGGCCGAGAGGATCGACAACTCCGGGAAGAACGGCGATGCTGAAACGTTTGCCGAGAAGTATATGGAGGAGAAGATCGTCCGAATGGTGCGTGACCACAGGAGCCATCCGTCGCTCCTGATGTATTGCATCCAGAATGAGATCCACCCCGACCTTCGTAATCCGCGAATTTTCCAAATCCTCCGCCGCGTGCATGAAGAGGATCCGAGCCGCATTGTTGTCCTGAAATCCGGCTTCCCCTCAGGAAGCTATCCCGTCAATCAGGCCTGGATGCAGCCCTATAGCGCCGAAGTCCTTCACGATACCGGCGACGCCTACTCAGGTTGGTGGGATGACCACACTGTCGGAGGACCCGGCGTCTGGAGGGATGAGATGTATAAGGGACCGGGCGACTTCACGCACCGATCAACCAACGAGAAGGAAATCATCGTGTGGGGTGAAATGCTCGGTGCAGCTGCTCCAGACAACCATGCCGCCATGGTTCGTGAGCTTGAGTCCCGCGGTGGAAAGAGCTACGATCTTCAGGAACACCGGGAGATACTTGCTGCATACGACCGCTTTCTCAACCGGTGGGGTTTCCAGAGAGCATTTCGTACGCCCGATGCGCTCTTCGTTGCTCTCGGCAACAAGTCGTACGACTTCTGGGGGAGAGTCATTGAAACTGCTCGTCTGGCGGAGGCCAATGACTATTTTGTCATCAGTGGTTGGGAATCCACCGTGATCGAAAACCACTCGGGGCTGGTCGACAATCTGCGGGGCTTCAAAGGCGATCCGTCGCTTATTCGCCGCGGCCTCATGCCGTTGCGGCCTGTAGTCAAGACCAACTCCCTCGTCTACGCCAAAGGGACCCAGGCGAACATCGACCTTTTCCTGCTCAATGAGACCCATCGCCCGCATGAGCGGAGAATCAAAGTGGATCTCATCAATCCGACTGGCGTGCAATCCGTCATCGGCACCTATGATGTCCCTGCCTACGAGCGTGATCGTTTCGTTTATCCCGTCTCGATGGGCGTGTTCCTCAAGCCCTTTACAATGGAGGGAAGATACACGGTGAAGGCCGCGCTCGTCGGCACCGGGACAGTACAGGCGGAAGAGAAGCTCCTCGTCGTCGACGTACCGGGCGCGGGGCAGCTTCCGAGGAGAATCGGCATCCTGAGTTCAAACCCGGAACTGATGAAGCCGTTTGACCTCTTCCCCGGCGCTTCCGCTCTACCGTTCAGTCGCGGCGAGAACTTCGATGTGTTGATCGCCGCAGGCCGGTTTAACCGTCCGCCCGAAACCCAGACCGATCCTGGCACGGAAATCCAAGGGACCGACGATGATGAGCTGTACCGATCCATTAGCTATGGTGACCCCTCTACGCTGGAGTTTCTGTTCCCGGGACTTCCCGGAGGGGCGGCGAAGGTGACGCTCAAGTTTGCAGAGATATTCCAGAATGCCGAGGGCCTGCGCCTGTTCGATGTGGCGATCAATGGACAGACGGTGTTGAAGGACTTCGATGTCTTCAAGGCGGCCGGCGGCAAGAACATTGCCTACGACCGAACGTTCGAAGTTCCGGCTGCAGACGGCGTCATCCATATTACCTTCCCTCGCGTGCCAAGGCCCAGCGCAAGGATCTGCGCCATCAGGATCCAGGCTGGCGATACCGTCGTTGCGGTCAACTGCGGTGGGAAGAAGTACACGGACAAGACAGGTCTCGTCTGGCGACCGTATGAACCTCCGCTGCAATTCACAGATGATGTCTTGCGGCTTGTCGCCGCAGGCATGCCGTTGCTCGTTCTGGCCGAAGGAGAGGCAGCGCTGGCGAAGTATGCTGAGGAACTGAGCGCAGCGGGTGCCTTTCAGCTGCTGGGCATCGTGGGCGAAGCGCGTGCTTCGTGGATGGGATCGTGGTACTTCGTCCGCAAGCATCCTGTTTATGATGGGCTGCCGGTCAACGGCGCGATGGGGAGCTACTATCAGGTTCCGGTGACCAGTTCCTGCGCGATAATGGCGGAAGGAAAGCATGTCGAGGTCTTTGCAGGATACTCCCGAGACCACGATCGCAACATCGGCGCTGCCAGCTTCTCGACGCTGCTCGGAGAAGGAAGAATCCTCTTCCACTCAATCCCTGGCTTGGTCTCAGGATTGCGTGGAACGTCCGCCGGCATGCATCCCGTTCTCGCCAGGAGACTCATCGCTAACTCGCTCCGTTACCTGATACATCAATAGGCACTCACCTTGTGAAAGGGAGGAACGATGCCAAAGGCTCGTCACCACCCTAGACGCTCAGCCATCTCTCGTCGTGGATTCTTCCGGAGCGCCGCGCTAGGCGGCATGGGATTTGCCCTCCTGGCGCAGCCGGGCGAAGGGAGGCCACAGCTTCGAAAGCCATCTGGTCGCTCGATGGTCATTCCGGAAATCCCTCATCCTTCACCGCGCGCTCTAGACTTGAGTCCGGCGAAATGGATCTGGTATCCATCCGAGCGCACGCTCTGCAACACCGTGGTCTTGTTCCGTCGAGTCCTCAGGCTCCCATCGAAACCAAAGAAAGCCACCGGATGGATCCTTGCCGACAGTCGCTATCGCCTTTTCGTCAACGGAGCGAGACATCAATGGGGGCCCGCACCTTCAGACCCGCGGTGGGTTGAGGTCGATCCGCTCGACCTGACGCCGGTCTTGAAAAAAGGGGAGAACGTCATCGCGGTCGAGGTCCTTTACTACGGCCTGGGAGATGGGACGTGGCCCATCGGCAAACCGGGATTTCTTTTCTCTCTCGATATCGAGGCGGAGGATGGGACCGCCGAAAAAGTTGTCTCAGACAACGCCTGGCTGACTTTTCTGGCTCGCAGTTGGAAGCCGGGGCAATACAAGCGGTGGTATCTGCGCGCGCTCCAAGAGGAGTTTGACGCTCGGCTCTTTCCTTATGGCTGGACAGAAGCAAGCTACGCACCGGGTGCTGACTGGCTCCCCGCGATGCCGCTGGACTGCCCTGCTGACAAGCCGGTGATCTGTGCAAGCTACCCCGAGTACGCGATGGAAATCCAGGGGACCAGGGCGATCTCGGAGCTCCGCCCTCGCAGTGTTCCCTTTATGAAAGAATCCACCGTGCCCGTCAAGCAGCTTGCAGAGTCCCTCTGGGTTACGTGGCGTCGCACACCGCTCGATTATTTCGACTACGTCACACCGAATTGCTTTGACATTGACCGGTCTCCGAGTGCGACACAGGTTGGCGTGGGCTCCTGGAAGGTCACTCTCGACGGCGCTCGGGCGGCGGCACTCACGTTTGAGTTTGAAGAACAAATCGTCGGATGGCCCTTCTTCAGCATTGAAGCACCCGAGGGAACTGTTGTCGAGCTGATGGTTCAGGAAGCTCACCGGGTGGGCGGACCACCGCTCCTCAACACCCAGTTCCACGCCTGGACTCGCTTCACCTGTCGGGAGGGCGTCAATCACTTCGAAACGTTCGACTTTGAGAGCTGCCGGTGGTTACAGCTGCACATCCGCGGTACGAAGGGCGACGTCGTCATCTCCGAGGTCGGAGTTCGACGACGTCAGTTTCCGTGGCCAGATGACGCGCAGATTGCCCTTTCAGAACCGTCGCTGCAGCGTCTGATGGATGCCTCGGTCAATACGCTCCACAACTGCGCGCAGGAGAATCTCGTAGACGGCATGGCTCGGGAGCGCCAGCAGTACAGTGGGGACTGCGGCCACCAGGTTCACGGTATCTATTTTGCGTTTGGCGAGACGGGTCTGCCAGCTCGCTATCTTGCGACCTTCGGTCAGGGAATAACGCTCGACGGATACTTCCTGGACTGCTGGCCCGCCTATGACCGCCTCGCTCGCCTGATGGAGCGACAACTCCAGTTGACTCCCTGGGGCCCTCTTCTCGATCACGGCGTCGGCTTCAATTTCGATTGCTGGCATCACTACCTCTACACCGGTGACCTCGAGGCAATCAGAGAACCGTTCCCGCGCTTGCTCAGGTTCTTCCACTACCTCAGATCCATTCGCGGCAAAGATGGTCTGCTGCCGGTCGAGAACATCGGAGTCCCATCCGTATGGATTGACCATGATGCATTTCTGATGCAGCGGCACAAGCAATGCTCGTTCAACCTTTACACTGCCGCAATGCTTCCCCATGCCTTGGCCCCTCTCTGCGATGCCTTTGGGGAGAAACAATGGGGACGGGAAGTCAGGGAGACCTCGAGATCCCTCTTGAGTGCGACGATCAAGAAATTCTGGGACCGACGAAGGAATCTCTTTGTCGACAATCTCCCATGGCTACGGGAAGAGGAAAGAGTGCGCTTGTCTGACCGCACTCTGGCAACAGCCGTCCTCTTCGAGCAATCTCCCGGCGGGATCACTGGACCTGCGCTAGAAGCCCTTGCAGAGCTGCCGCCAGAGATGGGGTTTTCCTATCCGGCCAACGCTGGCTGGCGACTGTGGGCCCTCACGAAAGGCGGGCGAACTGATGTCGTTCTCAAGGATCTACGGGATCGCTGGGCGACAATGGAATCTGTTCGACTGAACAACACCCTGCAGGAGGCTTGGGTTGTGCATCCCGACTCCACTTCACAGTGGAGCCACTGTCCGATCGTCCCGCTGTATGTGCTCTATATGAGCATCGTCGGCATTTGTCCGCTGGTGCCGGGATTTCGACGGTACGAAGTCGTTCCACAATTGGAGGATATCGAGCGGCTCGATCTCGGTGCACATACTGTCAAGGGTACCCTCAAGTTCTCCTCAACCGGAAGGAAGGGGAATCGGACGATAGTGCTCTCTACGCCTTCAGATGCAGAAGGGGAGTTTGCCGTTGACCCTCGGGAGGAAATCTCGCTAAGACGACTGTCGGGTACGGGACCGTTCGGACGTCGTCGCTATCGTTTGCCGCCAGGAGAGATCACGACGCTGCGCCTTCACTACACGTAGTATTTCCACAGGAGGTTGCCATGAAAACCGCGCTTCCGGAGAAGGTAGTCATCTTCGCCCCAATCCTCGTCATTGCGCTGGGATTTGTCCTGCCTCAATCAACGCACGCACAACTCAAACGACTCCCACCATATTCGTTGTATATAGAATTGGGGGAGATCGCGTTCCCGCTCGGCGGTATCGGAACAGGATCTGTCTCGCTGGGGGGAAGGGGGGACTTGCGAGACTGGGAGATCTTCAACAAGCCCGACAAGGGATCACGCATGGATTACACTTTTTTCGCGATCTGGGCTCAGCAAGGGAAGCAGAAACCTGTTGCTCGGGTTCTCGAGAGGCAGTACGTGCCGCCCTATCGGGGTAGCGGACATGGGGTGGCACAGCGGCTGCTCGCAGGGTTGCCAAGAATCCAGGAGGTCGAGTTCAGGGGCGAGTATCCGTTTGCCTCGATCAAGTTCAAAGATCCCTCGATGCCTGTGAGAGCTGAGCTCGAAGCGTGGAATCCGTTCATTCCCTTAAATGTAGATGACAGCGCACTCCCGCTGGCGTATTTCAGTTGGAAGCTCACCAATCCAACCACCGACACGGTGCGTGTCTCATTGGCAGCCAGCCTGTTCAATCCTATCGGGAGCAGATACACAAGCGTCAAAGGGGAGCGGCCCGGTCTTGGAAGAAACGTCAACGAATTCAAGGTAACCGGGGATGTTCAAGGATTGTTCCTCTACTCGCAGAAGATCAAGCCGGAGGATCCGAACTTCGGCTCGATGGGATTGTCCACGACGTGGACGAACATAGACGTGGTCACACGATGGTACAAGGGAGGGTGGTGGGATCAATGCCATGTGTTCTGGGATGATTTCTCGGATAACGGAAGGATAAAGAACCTGCGCGATACGCTCGCGTCCGACGAAGGCCGCTCGGATGTCGGATGCATCGTGCTCGTCGCTACAATACCCCCAAAAGGATCAGTCACGATGCCGATCCTCCTGACGTGGTTCTTCCCCAACCGGGAGAACTACTGGAACGGGGAGCCGGAGGTCCGCGGCAAGATGATGAAGAACTATGTCGCTAAGAGGTTCGGCAGCGCGTGGGAGGTGGCCGAGTACTTCTTCAAGAACCGGCAGAGGATCGAGGAGCAAACCCGTGCCTTCCACGACGCTCTCTTCGGCTCAGTGTATCCGGACTATGTTCTCGACGCGCTCTCCAGTCAACTCTCCACGCTGAAGACGAACGTTTGTATATTGCTCGACGACGGAACCTTCTTCGGTTTCGAAGGGAACAGCGACAACGGCGGCTGCTGCCCGATGAACTGCACGCACGTCTGGAACTACGAACAGACGCTTGCCTATCTGTTCCCGCAACTCGAGCGTTCGATGCGGGAGACGAGTTTCCTGCATAACACACTGCCAAACGGCTACATGACCTTCAGGACTCTCATCCCGCTCGGCAATTATTGGTGGAAGTTCAAAGCATGTGCTGACGGACAGAATGGCGAGATCATGCGGGCATACCGGGAATGGAAGCTCTCGGGAGACACCGAGTGGCTGAAGAAGCTCTGGCCCAAGATCAAGCTCGCGATGGAGTTTGCCTGGAAAGGAAGCGGTGACCCGCCACCGCCTGGATTTGAATGGACAAAAGAGCAGGTCTCGGTGCCGTGGGACCCCGACAAGAATGGGATGATGGAAGGAGAACAGCACAATACGTACGACATCGAATTCTACGGTCCGAATACCATGACAGGGAGTCTCTATCTGGGAGCGCTCAAGGCTTCGGCGGAAATGGCCCGAGCGCTCGGCGAGCATGAGAAAGCTGAGGAGTATCATTCACTCTACAGACAGGGTTCTTCTTTGTATGACGAAAAGCTGTGGGGGAAGGACTATTATGTCCAGGACGTCTACGTCCTCAAAGGGCTTCAGGTCCCCAAGCACCTGATCGCTCCCGAACGGGAAGATTGCGGCCAGGACTGTGCCTGCAAGAAGACGCCGGGCGACAAGAAGCCGGCACTCGATACCTCTATGGTGGACGTGAAGTATCAGTATGGAAAGGGATGCCTTTCTGATCAACTGCTTGGCCAGTATCTCGCGCACTGCATCGGTCTTGGACACGTCTTGAATCCGGACCATGTACGGACCGCTGCTGGGTCTATCTTCAAGTACAACTTCAGGAAGCGGCTGGGGGATTTTGCGAACGTTCAGAGGGTGTACGCTCTTAACGACGAGGCCGGTCTCCTCCTGTGCTCGTGGCCTGATGGCAATCGACCCGCACTGCCCTTTGTCTACAGCGATGAGGTATGGACGGGGATCGAATACCAGGTTGCAGCTACGCTGATCTACAACGGTCTTGTCTCGGAAGGATTGGAGGTCGTCAGAGCCGTCAGAGGGAGATACAACGGCTTGCACAGGAATCCGTGGGATGAGGAGGAATGCGGGCACCACTACGTGCGAGCGATGGCGAGCTGGGCACTGTTGCTGGCCCTGAGCGGCTATCAGTGTGATGCCGTGGCCGGGAGACTCGAGTTCGTTCCGGCCATGTGGAAGGAGGTCTTTACGACGTTCTGGTCGAGCGGTTCAGCATGGGGAACGTTCAGCGACAAGGCGGAGCGCGGAATACGGAATGTGGAACTTCGGGTAGGCTACGGCCAGCTTCAGCTTCAGACGCTTGCCCTTGCGAGCGGCGCCATGAAGGCAAAGAGCGTGAAGGTGCTTATCAGCGGGAAGTCGGCCTCCGCTTCGATCGGTCTCCAGGGAGGAAAGATATTGATTCGTCTGGAGAAGCCTGCTCAACTTCACGCGGGAAGCGTCATGAGTGCAGCGCTTCACTAGGACACAGAGACCTTCCGAAGAGCTGCAAGATGACCGTCACTTTGCCGGGATCACACCTTCTGAAGTGACGATCATCTACCAGCTTCAAGCGGGCAGCGTGCTCGCAGTCTCACTTCAGTAGGGACGCACGATCAAAACCGGTGGGACAAACATTCTTGTTTGTCCTCAAGTGAGACGGCCATTCTTGCTTGTTCTAAGGCGGTCAGCCAGGAATGTCTGACCTACCGAGTGTCGTCCAAAGATCGAAGCGAACCTTCCGTGTTGATGGTTCCCCTCACGGCAATCTGCTAATAGTCGTAAACACACCTGTGCGCTTCATCCGCGAAAGCCTTGAGCAGTTCCACATCGACATCGAAGAAATGATCGGAGGGACACAGGATGTACCCTCCCCCTTCACCGGCGTCCTCAAAGCACTTCCGCACCGCTTTTCTTGTCTCCTCCGGTGTGCAACCCTTGAAGTAATGGAATTGATCGAACCCACCGATCATACAGACGCGATCACCAATTCGTTTCTTCGCCTCGGCGAGTATCGTATCTCCACCCATCGACTCTGGGGTGAACGTCTCCATCGCGTCGGGCTTTAGGTCGGCCAACCGCTCGAGGAACGGCATCATTCCGCCGCACGTATGATAGACAACGCGCTGTCCAACCGAGTGAGCCAGCTCGATCAGCGGAGCATCGTACGGGGCAACGAACTGGTCAAGAATCTCGGGGGAAATGACCGTTGAGGAGGCATCCCCTCCCCCATGCTCAATCACGTCATACCTCGCCCCTTTGAGTGACTCAATGAACACCCTCTTTCGCTCAAAAAGGACTTTCAAAAAGCTATGGACCCATTCTGGATCCTCAAAGGTCGTCAGGATGAGGTTCTCAATCCCGTAGAGCACAGCGGCGTCCTGCCAACAGCCTGGCTGACCGTAGACATCGAAGAAGTTGACAAAGCCACGGATCATCCCGCGTTCTCCATACCGCTCAGCCTCACGGTTTACTGCCTCGACGTCGATCTTCGGTCGCGTCGCGAACTGGGCAATGATATCGATGTCGGATTTCTCTTTGACTAATCGTTCGACGACCCATGAGGTGTGCTCATTGCTCTGGAGGATCGTTGTGAGAGTCTTCTTCGGCGTGACGAATCTGTAGCGGATTGTCTCGTACCTTGGATCGGCCACCGGCTCCTGTTCAGTTCTCCAATTGTCCGAGGAAATGCGCCGCGCTTCGAGGTAACCCGGAACATGATTTGGATCGTAGTACTCGCCCTTCGCTTCATCGGGCTTGTAAGCAATGAACCAGCGGATGGGATCGAGACCGACGTGGTCAAAGAACTCGTCGTTCGAGATGCCATTCATGTACTTCTTCAGGAAGAACGGCATCACGTGGTGAGTGGTTACAGGCAGGCGGTCGGGTTTTCTTCTCTCCAGCGCCGCGATGATTCGTTGTTTGGATGTCATATGTTGCGCAGTCGAAGGTTTCCTTCACGACCGTTGTGCCTACGCGAAGGAAACCTTCATCTAGAATTACTCGATACTAGGAATTCTCTTGATGTTCGGATCCGTCCATACGTCTGATTCATCAGCGCTTGTTGAGGAGAACTCCGATACTATGGCTCCTTTTGCACCGGCCTGGAACCAATGGAGTGTGTTGGGTTTCATGGTGTACTGATCGCCCGGCTTCAGAACGATCTCGTGCCACACCGTGAGGTGTTTTCTGTATTTCGGCAGCATCTTTGCTTTTGGCTTCGGGGTCGGGTTCCCTTCGACATAGAGATACACCTCGCCCCACCGGCAGCGGAAGGTTTCTTGCTTGCCCACCGTCTCGCCGAGGGCGGGATGGCGGTGCTCGGGGCACATCTGTCTCGGCAAGAGGATGAGTTCCTTGGCGCAGTATCGGTCGTTGTTCTCGTACACGACAAGCTCAAGACCAACATTCTCGATGTCGTTGAGGCCGAAGTCCGCTACTTCGATATTCTCCTTCTCGTGCTTCGAGATCGTGATATGAGCCCGTTCCAAGAATCTCGCGGCCCTCTTTCTCACCTTCTCAACTTCTTTCGATTTCATTGCTTTACCCTTTAGGTGATTCTCTTCTGCGCTTGCGGTGTTCCCGGCCAACGGATCTCGGGGGTGCATCCTCGAGCCGAAAACTACATCTTTCTTCTCTTCTTCACAAGCACAAGTTCAGGAACTGTGTCGGGAGAGGAAAGCGTCGATCTGGTTACGAGAAGGAGCAGATGGCTGGGCGCCAAGTTTGGTAACGGAAAGTGCCGCAGCCGCATTTGCAAACCGGACGGCCACTGGGAGATCCTTCCCCTCAGAAAGCGAGACTGCGAGCGCACCGTTGAAGACATCTCCGGCAGCTGTCGTATCGACGGCATCCACCTGGAAAGAAGGAATGAGCTGCTCCCGTTCCTCTTGTGCGATAAAGGCGCCTCGCGGCCCAAGGGTGACAATGACGGTGTCCACTCCGGTCGCAAGCAAACGGCGTGCTGCCTTCGCAAGGCTGGCGTCGTCAACGATTCTGATGCCGGTGAGCAACTCTGCTTCCGTCTCGTTGGGTGTAATGATAGGAACGCGTCTCAGGAGACTCTCCTCGAGATGTTGGGCAGGAGCCGGATTCAGGATGACAGGTACTCCAGCCTGTGAAGCGAAGTCGATGGCAGCTGCCACGGCTGCTGTCGGGACCTCGAGTTGCAAGAGGAGAACCTGGGCGGAAGTGATCGCCTCCCTTGCGTGAGCAATGTCTGCCCAAGAGAGCTCGGCGTTGGCGCCCGATGCGACGGCGATGCTGTTCTCTCCGCTTTCGTCAACAAAGATGAGTGCAATTCCGGATGGGGCGTTCGGATCGGTCAGCACAAACCGCGTTTGGATTTCGTCGTGCAGAAACCCCTCCATGGCCTGCTTGCCAAACAGGTCACCTCCCACCCTGGCCACGAACGTCACCTGGCCTCCCGCGCGCGCTGCGGCCACGGCTTGGTTCGCGCCCTTGCCGCCGGCGGCCATTGTGAACCTTCCGCCGAGAACCGTCTCGCCCGGCTTCGGCAATCGGGCGATTTTCATGATCATGTCCGTGTTGGAGCTGCCGACAACGGTGATCTTCGGTTTCGTGTGGATCATCAGGTCGCTGCGGGTTCTTCCTGACGTCTGAAACAGTCTTTCATATCGCAAATCGAGCAGACCGTTGGGTCGCGCTTGACCTCGGGACCCAGACCGATCACGCCGCTGACCGACTTGATGGGGAGCATCAGTGAGCTCGGTGTCAGTTCGACGCCGCAGAACCGCTCAGGCAGGAGAGAAAAGAGCTTGTGCTGCTCGGCCACAGACCAGTCGCAGTAACCCGGACTGTACCGATTGGTGAGTTTCCATCCGCGATCCCGAACACGCTCGGTGACCTTCTTCTCCAGCCAATCGGCTGCTTGTTCAACCGCTTCAGATGCGGCAGCATCTGCGATGTAACCTTTCACTGCGTCACCCGAGTCGATGAGATCGCGGGCCCACTGTTCCACCTGTGAGCCGATGGTTGCGACAAAGAGGGCGAGGGTTGTTGAGGCCCTGAGCTGCTTCGCGATGATCGGACCTGTGGTGAACTGCACGCCATCGCACGTGAACGTCTCTCGTGACACGCTCACCGCGCCAATCGGCAAAATGGAAAAGCCGCACTGAACGCTTGTGCGGCTCGGGACTTCTGGAAGGATTTCGTCGATGAGTCTGCTGATGACTTCAGGTGTCCCCCCGGCCCGATATCCGAGAACCTTTTCCAGGAGGAGACGGTTGATCGTTAACTCTGAAAACGCCGGGTAGAAAACCTCAGTCTCTCGAGCGAGCGGATCACCCATTCTCAGTTCTGGAGGCAGCGTGTGTTCAAGAACTCAACGGCACCCTGGGGGTCCGGAGAGTAACCATCGGCCCCGATTTTGTTGGCAAACTCCTGCGTAACTGGCGCTCCACCGACGATGATCTTGATGCCAGGATGCTTTCCCTTAACATGACGTATGGTGGTCTCCATATTGATCATGGTCGTCGTCAATAGCGCGCTCAAGCCGATGACACAGCCCGGATGCTGATCAACGGCGGTCAGGAACTTTTCAGGGGAGACATCCGTGCCAAGGTCGACCACCTCCCAGCCTGCTCCTTCGATGACCATCGATACAATCTTCTTCCCGATGTCGTGAAGGTCCCCAAGCACCGTTCCCATCACAATTGTTCCACGATGCTTCAACGCGTCGGACTTGAAAAAGGGCTTCAAATGCTCCATCGCCGCAGACATAGCTTTGGCTGACATGAGAACGTCGGGCACGAAGATCTCTTTGTTTCGGAATCGCTCCCCCACATGTTGCATGCCAAGAACGAGGGCGTTCGACAGGACATCTTGAGGGGGAATGCCCGTGTCGAGAGCCTTCCGCGTAAGTTCATCCGCACCATCTTGTCCCTTCATATCCGGCGGATGGGGGGATTTGCAGTTGACTTTGCCTCGCTCGATGCAACGCTTCAACGACTCCAGCAGATTGTCGGTAGCCACGGTCTACTCCGTTGATGGTGAATGGACTGAGAGAACAGAAGCTGGTGGAGGCCTCCGAGTTGGAAACACAGGTCAATAATAAATGGAAGATTGAAGAAACTCAAGATTTAATGGGATGTGGCAGAAGGATGAAGAATTTCTCCATTCCTGTGAGAAAGCGGGAGGGATGCCCTCGACAAGGGTCATGTTGAGGCTCTCGGGGGAAAGGGTGGGTTCCGAACGGCAAGGCAGTGTGCAGCTGGAGTGGTCGGTCCTCCCCTGGACCCAGGATACTAGCTGATTGGCCCGGAAGTGCCCACTATCAGCGGCATTATTTCAGAAGACTCCCAGGTTTGACAATTGGGAGCAAAGTAGGTAGCTTTGCCTATCCTGGTAGGCGGGTCTGGTTTCCTCCAAGTCATTCCAAGGACTCTCTCAAGATGCTTTCAAAACAGGTCCACGTCGTTCTTAATCCGGCATCCTCAGCAGGGAAAACCGGGAAGAAGCAGGAGGCAATTTTGACGCAGATCGGACGTGGCCTGGACGGGGAATTCTCTGTTTGTGTCACAAAAGGGCCGCTTGAGGCGACTTTGTCGACGCGGGTGGCGATTCAGGAAGGAGCCCAACTTGTTGTGGCAGTCGGCGGTGATGGAACCGTGCATGAGGTCGTCAATGGTTTTTTCCTGGGTGGATCTGTTATCAATCCAGAATGCGAGCTCGGGATTCTCTGCAGCGGCACCGGCGCTGATGTGGGCAAGAGTTTCAACCTGCCAGAGCTCCTGGAGGATCAAATTGAGGCCGTCTGCGGCGACCATGCGCGCTTGATTGATATCGGTAAAGTGACCTACAGAGACGTGCAGGGATTCGAGGCTGAACGCTTCTTTGTGAATGAGTGCCAGCAGGGAATGGCTCCCATCGTGGTTGAACGGGCTCAGAAACAGCACAAACGATTGGGTGGATTCCTCGGGTTTGGTCTGGCTGCAGTCCAGACCCTTCTCGTGTACCGCGACCAGAAGATGACGGTCACGATTGATGATCGAGAACCGATCACCGCGCGATTTCTCGACGTCGTTGCGGCGAATGGTACCCATGCAGGCGGCGGAATGACCTTCGCACCGCGCGCGAAGGTTGACGATGGACTTCTCGACTTCGTGCTCATTCACAGGAGGTGGATCCCGGCGCGCCTTGCGAGTTTCCCGAAAATCTACTCTGGTAAACATGTCGATCTCTCGTGGGTTACATACATTCAGGGGAAGCGCCTCACCATTACTTCTGACGAAACGGTTGGTGTGGAAGCCGATGGTGAGCTTCTCGGTTTCGCGCCGTGCACCATTCAGATCCTGCCGCGTACAATCCGCCTGAAATCATCGCCTGTAACTGCACGGAACTGATTCCTCCTTCCGAGGGCGAAACGGGGATTCCTGCCAACAGAACCATGGGATGATCCCGCACAGTGATGTTCCGCATGCTCGCGTTCAGATCCTCATGCCCTCCAATCTGTTCTGGTCCACGACGCCGATTGAGCCATTCCGACATCCGGTTTCCCTCTTTCATCTCGCGGCAATCCTGATTTTGGACCAATCAGAGCCATAGCCGCAGTCACGCCGGTTGTTTTCTGAAACCGACGATTGTAGAAATCACAACGATTCGAGGCCATGCTGCCCTCCTGTCATATGCTGAAGAGTCGACAGTGCCTTGACCAGCAATGAGTTGCGTCATCACCTGGCGTTGTGGACTGACTGTTTTGGGTGGTATGGTATGTGCCCGACATGGGGCAAAGAACCATGTGGAGGCACGCGCAATGGTGAACACGGGCCAAGTAGGATTCGTCATCGGCGCCTTCGTAATCCTCTCTACGCTTACTCTCAACGTCAACGCTACCCTCATTGATACCAGCACAACAGGGCTCGAAATGGAGGCGATGCTGGATGCGCTCTCCATCGGACAGACCATGCTCGACGAGGTCCTGACGAAAGAGTTTGATGAGAGAACTCTCAACGGCGTGCGGGCATTTTCCTACACTGATATCACGCCGAGTTTCTTCTTCGGGCCAGACGGTTCCAGTGAGCAAATATCGGAAAACGGTGGGGTTGACACGTCAGGCAGCGGAGACTTCCTGTCGAAACAAAGGTTCGATGATGTCGATGATTACGAGAATTATCACCGGAGGGTCTGGAATCCGAGATTCGGCTGGTTTGATGTGCAGGTGGATATTGACTATCTGGATGAAGACTACCCCGAGATGATGACGTCCTGGAGAACCTTCTACAAAGGGGTCACGGTCACGATCACTCATCCGAATCTCATAAAAGACCTTGATCACAACGTGATTCCGCTGGTAATGAGAGATATGTCCGTCTACCGTCGCTACTTCTGAGAGGGAGAACGTCATGTCAACTTTCCTTGATATCGTGATGTCGACAATCCTCTTTGGCATCTTAGCCTTGACAGTTGCCCGTGTTCAAACAAACATCAATTCTTCCATGTGCCAGAATCAATTCAGCGTTGTGGTGCAGACGAATGCGGTCGAGCTGGCGCGGCAGCTTGAGTGGGATTTCGCCAAGATTGGCCACCACGTCACCGGCCAGAAGGTGCTTTGGGCTGATTCGACCTCGATTCGCTTTCTTGCTGATCTGACGAACACGTCCACCGTCGATGATGTACGGTACTTTCTGGGCGACACGAGTCAACTGCCGGCGACGACCAATCCAATCGATGTTCCGATGTTTCGCCGTGTTGGCCTGTATGCAGTCAAGCAGAATTGGGGATTGACCCAGTTCCGAATCACGTACTACGATGCGGCGTACAACAAGATCCCGACGCCCATCACGACCCCCGAAAAGCTGCAGCGTATTCATGCAATCAACATCGGGTTTCGGATCGAGAGTCCGGAGCCCGTGTACTCAGAGCATGACACCACATGGGCTGCGGTGACGTGGGAAAAAATGATTATACCGCGAAACCTCAACAATCTCAACTACTGAGGATTGTGATCATGGGCAGAGCATCGTTGTTTCTCGTTTTGGGTTTAAGTCTGGCATTCGGCATAATCGGTTTCAGCATGCGCCGGACAACGACCTCTCTCGTTGAAGCGCAGACCGGATACTCAAAGTACCTTTTTGCCCGCAATCTGGCCCGCACTGCTATTCATACCACCCTCCGCGCGTTCGACCGGAACCTGACACCGATTCCTGAAGCAGGAGCTTTCAACGGAGGATCGTACGCCGTGCAATATCAGGAGAACCATGACACGCTCTGGCTCAAGTCGACGGGAATGTATGCGGAGTCGACGTACACCATGCGGGTGAAGCTCTTTAGAACCACGAAGCCATTTCCGAGGGTCGGCGCCGCCATCGGCATTCGGGCTACACCGGTGAATTTCTTGATTGCCGGGCACGCGAAAGTCGACGGCCGGAACTATGATTCGACCGGTACAAATCTCGTGGGTTCCGGTGATGTGCCAGGCGTGGCAACGATGACCAGTTCCGATTCAACAACGGTCGCTAAAGAAAAAGATGAAATTCAGGGCGCGCCTCCCATCAAGGTTGATACCTCCACGATTGACCCACTTCCTTTTCTCGATGAATACAAGTCGAATGCCGATTACGTGTACAATGTCTCGGGAGTCTATAATACTGTCACGTGGGGAACAGAATCGAATCCGGTTATCGTGTACTGCAACGCAGGGGACGATACGACCTTCAGCATCAAATTCACTGGTAATGTCGTGGGCTGGGGGATTCTCGTCGTGAGGGGAAATGTCCAGTTCAATGGCAACTTCGATTTCAAGGGACTTGTGGTTGTTGACGGATTCAACACAGTTGTGCAGTTTGGAGCCGCCGGTACTCCGCAGATCGTGGGGGGAGTAATTATTGCAGGGAATGCCGGCGCATCGGTCGCATTGAAGGGCACGGGGGCGAACGCGAAGGTCAAATACAGTGCCGATGCGCTTGACAAGGCGAGGCGGATCGGGAAACTCCGATACTATAGTATCATCGAATGGTATGAGTAGAACGCTTTAAAGAGTTACGGGAGGAAGATCCGGCTCAGGAATCCCGACCAGCGGGAAGGGACCCAAGGGAGGCATGGTGGCGAGGCTGGTCGGGATTCCTATTTCTTCTCCTGCTTTACCTCCCTTAGATCATACCAGATTCTTTCCAGTCGAATTCTCACGTAGGCTCACCACGCCGCCGAATTGAAAAGGGCCCATTCCCCGGCTGCTTCTTGTCACAGGTTTGGGAAGGCAATACGAGATGCCCTATCCTCCTTGAGTTCCCCCCCCCATCGCGTGACGATTCAGAAGCGGCTTGGGGCTCGATCGCGCCGCAGACGCAACCGAATGCACGGGTTACACCGTTTTGCCGCTGCTCTTCAAGCTGCGGAGGCGGCAATGATCAACGC
>Ga0194125_10003178_pt1 | contig 26774 bp, 18 predicted proteins | sample TA2KigC250mmetaG_FD_148626 | JGI IMG/M metagenome (GOLD analysis project Ga0194125, IMG submission 148626) | Freshwater microbial communities from Lake Tanganyika, Tanzania - TA2015034 Kigoma Deep Cast 250m | ecosystem: Environmental > Aquatic > Freshwater > Lake | place: Tanzania: Lake... | reverse complement strand
ACCGTCGAAGCACCGGCGGGGTTCGCCGAACGCGCGGCATCGCGCCCGCCGGGAGACCGCAGATTCCATCCCCTCCACGACCTCCTCCCCCTCCGCCCGGTCGACAGGTGTAACATTATCGGATGCGGTCGCATCGACTAATGTTACACTTGGGCCGCGTTCCGGCGATCGCCGGAGAGCGCAATCCGGGCTCTTTCAAGGCCTCGCCGGCCGCAGGTGTAACATTATCTGATGCGGTCGCATCCATTAATGTTACACTTCGAAGCCGAACTCCCGATCGAGCGGGGCGCCGCGGAGGATGCGGCCGGCGCCGATGACGGCCGGGGCGCCGAGGCGGACGAGGTCGCCCCGCTCCCAGGTCCGCACGACGGCCTTCACGTCCGCCTTGTTCATGTGGCGCGTGAGGGTCTCACAGGAAAGCGCGGCGCCGTCGCCGCCGCACAGGGCCGACAGGATGCGGCCGCCGGTCTCGCGCAGCGGGGCGATCAGCCGGCCGCGGCCCGGGTCGTCCGCCGCCGCTTCGGGCGGCGGGGCGCGCTGCAGGGCGAGGAAGCTGAACTTGAGCGACTGGAGCTCGCGGTGGAGGCGGCGGTTGATGTACGCGGCGGCATCCGGCACGCGCCAGCGGCGGACCTCGTGGCACCACGGCTCGCCGCCGCGCGCCAGCAGGGGACAGGGAAGCATGTGCGGGCAGGGCGCGACGATCCGCGCGGCGCCCCCGGCGGCCATCCGGTCGCGCAGGCGGCCGAGCCGGTTCGCGCAGGCCTGGGTCGCCGGCTCGATCAGGAGCAGCAGGCCGCCGGGCCGCAGCGATTCCATCGCGCGGGCGATCCATGCGGCGGCCTCGGCGTCGGGGCGGTCCTCGAAGAACTCGTTGAGCGCAAAGCTGGCGACGACCAGGTCGCACCCGGCGGGCGGCATCCAGCCGCGCGCGTCGGCGATCGCCGTCGCGACCTCCGGCGCGGGACCGCCGCCCGCGAGGGCCGGGGCGAGCCGCCGGAGGATGTCGAGGCTGGCGCCGGACTGGTCGCACGCCGCGAGGCGCACGGGGCGGCCGGCGTCCGCGGCGAACGCGGCGGCCGCAAGCCCGGCGGCCCCCGTCCCGGCGCCGAGGTCCGCGACGAGGAACGGGCTTCCGGGGGCGGCCCCGAGCGCCTCCGGCGCTCGCGCAGCGCACTCGGCAAGCGCGAACGCGGTTCGCACGAAGGTCTGCGGGAAGAAGAAGAGGCCGTAGGCCGCCAGCAGCTCGGGCGTGTCGGCGTAGCGGCCGAACCCGGCGGCGCGCTCGGTGGTGAAGAGGTCGCTCAGCCGGGCGACGGAGGGCTCGAGGCGCGCGCACAGCGCCTCCGTGTCGCGCACGGCGAGGGCCTCCATCGCCAGCCGGAGCCAGGCGGACTCCAGCGCCTCGGGATAGGCGGGGCGGGCAACGACCATGGTTGCCCTAGGGCGGCGGGGGCGCGGACAGCTTCCGGATCCAGATGTTCCGGAAGCGGACCGGGTTCCCGTGATCCTGCAGGAACAGCACGCCCGAGGCGGGGCCGCCGGGGCCGAGATCGACGCGGTCCTGCACGAGGACGCCGTTGTGGACCACCGTGACGCGGCGCGGGCTGCCGGGCTGGCCGTCCTTGCCGGCGCGCGGCTGCTCGACGGTGATGTCGTAGCTCTGCCACTCGCCCGGCTTGCGGCAGACGTTGGCCGTCGGCGGGTGCCGGGCGTAGATCGAGGCGGCCTGGCCGTCGGGATAGGTGTCGTTGCCGAACGAGTCGAGCACCTGCACCTCGTGCTGGCCGGGCAGGTAGACGCCGCTGTTGCCGCGGCCCTGGCCGTTGCCCTTCACCTCGGCGGGCGTGGCCCATTCGAGGTGGATGAGGCAGTCGCCGAACGTCTCCTTCGTGGAGATGCCGCCGCTCTTCGGAACGATTTCCGTGTACCCGTCGACGACCTTCCACTTCGGCGCGGGGGACTGGTCGGCGTCCTTGGCCGAGGGCTTCCGCTCCCAGGCGGAGAGGTCCTTCCCGTCGAAGAGCACGACGGCCCCGGCGGGCGGCGGGGCGAACTCCTTCGCCGAGGGCGGGCCGGGGTCGCGCACCGGCGGACGCGGGCGGTTCATGTCCTTCGGCTTCCATCCGCCCGGCGGCGGCTGGACGACATCCGCCGCGAGGGCCGCGGCGGCCGTGGCGAACACCAGGATGGCGGCTCCCGCGCGGACCGCGGACCCGCGAACGTTCTCGATCCGACCCTTCATCGCCCGTCCTCCCCTTTCGCGGGCACCTCGCAGATGCCCAGCGTGTTGATGCCCGAGGATCCATACCCCGCCGCGAACCGGAAGGCGAGCGTCAGCGTGCCCTCCGCCGTCGGGACGAGCGGCGACGTCAGTTCGGCCCCGTCCGTTCCGGTCGACCAGTGGCGCCCGGCCGGACCGGGCGCGCCCTCGACGGACCACTCCTCGACGCGGCCCCCCTTGGTGGTGTTGCCGCCCGCAAACACGTGGATCACGTACCGCGCATCGGGCCGGAGCCCCGCCAGCCGGATGCCGAGCGATGCGGGGTTCCCGTCCGCCGCCCATGCTCCATCGGTGGCGTCGTCGGGAACGATGTGGCCGAACATCACGAGCCGCTGCCCCGCGACACCGCCCCGCGTGGCGACGAGCGGTCCTTCGACGGAGACGACGGTCGCCTCGATCTCGCGCCGCCCGCCGGCGTCCTTCCAGGCGCGCTTCGCAGACGCGGGCGGCACGAAGGCATCCGCCATGTCGTTCCAAACGACGCCCCCCGGCGCCAGGAATGGATCGCTGCGGCCGAAGCAGACCAGCCAGACCGTCCCGCGCGCGGCTGCGGCCGCCGCAGGCGACGGGAGAGGCGATGGGAGAAGGGACAGGCCCGCCTGCGATCGGTCTCCGCCCATCGTCTGCAAGCCCCCCGCCTGCCGGTTCGCCCCGGGCGGAACCCGCGAGGCCGAGGACCTCGCCAGCTTGTACGACGGCGGCCGGGAGAGCGCCGGTATGACCGGTCCCGGCGGGGGCGCCGGCTCCATGGCCCGGAAGGCGTAATCCCCATCCACTTGCCCCGCAGTTTTTTGCACGCCATCGGCATCCTGGTTCGGCGGGGACATCGGCGGGGACACAGAACTCATGGCTGCATCTCTGTCCCCACCCGGATTCTCCGGGGACAGAGATCGCACGCGGCCTGCCTGAGGTTCTCTGTCCCCACCCGGCATCGCTGGGGACAGAGATGCGGCCACGGTGGTGGTCGGAGAAGGCTGGGGTGGCGGTTCGGGCGTCTCCTGCTTCTCTGTCCCCATCGCCACGGCCGGGGTGGACGTCGTCCCCGATCCCGCCAGCTTCGTCTCTGTCCCCATCGCGCCGGGCTGATTGGTGAGGCTTGTTTCGTTCTGAGGAAGAACGTGTTGCAGGCCGGCCTGGGATGCTGAACCCGTTGCGGACAGCATCTCTGTCCCCATCGAGAAGCTGGCGGGGGCCGCGGCTGGGGGCGGTTCCGGTGGTAAGGAGCGACGGTACTGCCAGGCGGCGAGGCCCGAGAAGCCCAGGAAGAGGAGGACCAAGGCGGCGCGCGCGAGAGCCCTTCGGTATTGTTGCCGACGGGCGGTCGCGATGGCCTTGTGCGAGGCCTCGGCCAGATCCGGCGGAAGCGCGAGGATCCGGTTCCCGGTCTGGAGTGGCGCCGTCGCCGCGGCCGGCGTTTCCGCGAGGGGCCGCAGGATCCGGCTGCCCGCCAGCGCCCGCGGGGCGACGGCCGCGCCGACGGCCAACGGGCCGGTCTCGGCCGCGCCCGCGCCGGCCAGGAATTCGCGCCGCCGGTGGGCGGCGAGGAAGAAGGGCTCGTAGTCGAGCCCCGTCCTTGCCAGGGCATTCCGGTAGCCCGCGATGTCGAACTCGAACCGCCGGAACTCGACCGTGCCTCGTTCATCGTCGAACAGCGCGTAGGCGCCGCGCGGATCGAGGTCGCGGGGTTCCCCGGCCGAGCCCACGTTGACGAAGTAGCGCATCCCGGGGCGGATCCTCAGGAGCGGCGGGAGGCCGTGGACGACCTCGGTTCCCGCCGGGTCCATGACGAACACGCCGGCCAGATGCGTGTGGCCCGCGAACACCAGCGACTCGGCACGGCCCTCGAGATTGGCGCGCGCGGAGGCCGCGTCCTCGACATACTCGAAGCGCATGGGGTCGGCCGCCTCGGCATGGACGAACAGCGCACCGTGCCCCGCGATGCCGGGAGGGAGGGCGCCGAGGAAGCGGACGGCCTCGTCGTCGAGCTGGCCGCGCGTCCACTCGATCAGCCGCCGCGCGGTGTCGGCGAACTCGGACAGGTCCATCCGGCCGGCGACCGCGGCCTCGTGGTTGCCCATGACGATGTTGTCGGTCGCCTCGCGCAGGCCGTCGAGCACCGCCCGCGGCTCGGGGCCGTAGCCGACGACATCGCCGAGGCAGACGATGGAATCCGCCCCCGCCCCGACCATGTCGCGCAGCGCGGCCCGCCAGGCCTGCAGGTTGGCGTGCAGGTCGGAAATGACGGCGATCCGCATGCGCGCAGTCTACCCGAGGGAACGGCGGGACGCCACGCCGCGGAACGGCTCCGGATCCTCCACCCGGCACGCGGTATCCCGCGCCCCCTCCGACGCCCGGCTTCCCGCTCCCGGATCAGCCCGGGGCGAGTCCGGCCTTGCGGCACTGCTCCGCGATCCAGGGGTACGTCAGTTCGATCCCCTTGCGCAGGTCGAACTGCGAGCGCCAGCCGGTGGTCTCGATGCGGCCGTTGCTGAAGTTGCGCGACATGACGCCGACCGGCCCCGGGATGCTCTTGATGCGGATCTTCCTGCCGGCGACCGCGGCGACGGTCTCGACCAGCTCGCGCACGTTGACGTACTGCGGGCAGCCGATGTTGACGGCGTCCTCGAGGTCCGAGTGCATCAGGCGGAAGATGCCGTCGACCATGTCGTCGACGTAGGTGTAGGACCGCACGGCGGTGCCGTCGCCCCAGATCTCGATCTCGCCGCCGTCCGGCACGCCCGCGACCTTGCGGCACATCGCCGCCGGCGCCTTCTCGCGGCCGCCGCGCCACGTTCCCTCGGGCCCGTAGCAGTTCTGGAAGCGGGCCAGGCGCACGGCCATGCCGTACTTGCGGCCGAAGGCCATCGCCATCCGCTCGGAGTAGAGCTTCTCCCAGCCGTACTCGTTGTCCGGCTGCGCGGGATAGGCGCCGGCCTCGGTCATTTCCGGCTCGCCGATCTTCATGTCGCGGTAGACGCACGCCGAGGACGAGAAGAAGTATCGCTTCACGCCGAGCGTCCCGGCGGCGTGGGTCATGTGGACGTTGATCAGCACGCTGTTGTGCATGATCTCGCACTCGGCCGAGTGGATGAAGCCCATGCCGCCCATGTCCGCGGCGAGCTGGTAGACCTCGTCGACGACCTGCCCGTTGGCCAGCGTGACGGCCTTGACGCAGTTCTTCGCCTCGCGAAGGTCGAGAACGCGGAACTCGTCGGCCGCGCTCTTGGAGAACTCGGGCCGCTTGATGTCCGCCCCGCGGACCCAGTAGCCCTCCTTCTTCAGCCGCTTCACCAGGTGGTGGCCGATGAACCCGCCCGCCCCGCAGACCAATGCCGTCTTCATGCCGTCCTCCGAATCCTGTCCGCCGCCGACCCGAGGCTCGGCAGCCCGCCGGTTCTACCGGAAGCCGGCCCGGATTTCAAACGCGTTCCGCCGCCGCGTTGACCGGCGCCGCCGCCCGTGCTACCAGAATCCGCGCATGCTGCGGAAAGGACGGGAGTCATGGCACGGTTGTTCCTCGGTCTGGATTCGAGCACGCAGAGCCTGACGGCGGTGGTCATCGACGCCGACGCGCGGACGACCGTCGCGGAGGTTTCGCTCGCCTTCGACGCCACCCTCCCCGCCTACGGCACGCGCAACGGCGTGCTGCGCGGCGACGACCCCACCGTCGTCCACGCCCCGCCGCTGATGTGGGCCGCCGCCCTCGACCGCATCCTCGAACGGCTCCCAAGGGAGGGCGTCGACGTCGCCTCGATCCTGGCCGTCGCCGTGTCCGGCCAGCAGCACGGCTCGGTCTACCTCAATGCATCGGCCCCCGCGGCGCTGGCGGCGCCGGATCCGGCGAAGGGGCTCGCGGACAGCCTGTCGGGCATCCTCGCCCGCGCCACCGCGCCGATCTGGATGGACTCCTCGACCTCCGCCGAATGCGCCGAGATCACGCGGGCCATGGGCGGGCCCGCCGCGCTCGCTCAGGCGACCGGCTCGGCCGCCTTCGAGCGCTTCACCGGCCCCCAGATCCGCAAGTTCTTCAAGACCGAGCCGACCGCCTACGCGCGGACCGCGCACATCGCGCTGGTGTCGTCGTTCGTACCGTCGATCCTCGCCGGACGCATCGCCCCGATCGATCCCGGCGACGGCGCCGGGATGAACCTGATGGACATCGCCTCGAAGCGGTGGCACCCGGGCGCGCTGGCCGCGACCGCGCCGGGCCTCGACGCGAAACTGCCGCCGATCGCGGACTCGTGGTCGGTCGTCGGCCCGGTCGCCCCCTACTTCGTCCGCCGCCACGGCCTCAGCCCGAAGGCCCTCGTGCTCGCGGGCTCGGGCGACAACCCGTGCAGCGTCGTCGGCCTCGGCCTCGTCGAGCCGGGCATGGTCGCGATCAGCCTCGGCACGAGCGACACGTACTTCGGGACCATGCCCGCCTGCCGCGTCTCGGCCGAGGGCGAGGGCCACGTGTTCGGCTCGCCCGCCGGCGGCTACATGTCGCTCGTCTGCTTCAAGAACGGCTCCCTCGCCCGCGAACGCGTCCGCGACGCGCTCGGCCTCGACTGGGCCGGCTTCGCCGCCGCGATCCGCGACACGCCGCCGGGGCTGGACGGGAAGAGCCTCCTCCTGCCGTGGTTCGAGCCGGAGATCACGCCGCGCGTGCTGACGCCCGGCGTGCGGGTCCGCGGGCTGGCGGAGACCGACCGCGCCCGCTGCCGCGCCGTCGTCGAGGCCCAGATGATGTCGATGCGCATCCACACCGGCTGGATGGGCGTCCGGCCGGGCCGCATCTACGCGACCGGCGGCGCGTCGGCGAACCGCGAGATCCTCCAGGTGATGGCCGACGTCCACGGCTGCCCGGTCTTCCGCTTCGAGACGACCGCCAGCGCCGCGCTCGGCGCCGCGCTGCGGGCCTTCCACGGCTGGAGCGCCGCCGCCGGCGCGCCGGTCCCGTGGCCGGACGTCGTCCGCGGCCTCGCCGAGCCGGTCGCCGCGTCGCGCGTCGATCCGGCCCCGGGCGTCGCGCCCGTGTACGAGGCGCGGGTCCGCGCCTACGCCGCCTTCGAGCGGGAATCGGCCGCCGGCTGACCGGCGGCCGCCGCGCGGTCAGAAGTTGATGCCGAGGCCGATCCGGCCGGTGAAGCCGCTGGCGTCGAACTCGACGGGGCTCTCGCAGCCGCCCTCCTCGAGATCGATCGACTCGGCGAAGCGGTAGCCGCCGGACAGAAGAAACGACAACGCCGGGTTGAACCGCAGCGCGACGCCGGCCCGGACGTCGACCGCGCCGTAGGTTCCGTCGAACTCGCGCAGCGTCGTGGCCGCGCCGCGGGGCGTGTCGACGGTCTCGAGCGCGACGCCGGCCGAGGTCGGCACGACCTCGGTCCACAGCAGCCACGACTTCGCCCGGACCCACTGGTAGTTCACCGCCAGCCCGAGGCCGCTCCCGGAGAGGTCCGCGCGCGAGTAGCCGCCCTCGCCCAGGTCCGCGTCCCTCACCGACCAGGAATCCATGCGGAGCCCGATGCGCAGGCGGTCGCCGGCGACGCGCCAGAGCAGCCCGACGTCCCCGCCGGTCACCACGTCCATGTCCAGCCCCCCGCCGGACAGCGACAGGGCCCCGATCCCCACCCCGTCGATGACCGAAAGGGACGCGTTCAGGTCGATGGCGAGCCGGTGGAAGAACCCGCCGGGAACCGGCTTCCAGAGCTTGGCCTCCAGCGTGCGCTGGAGACTGTGGGCCTGCTCCGGGCTCATCTGGTCCACCGCCCGGATCAGCTCGTCGGGCGAGACCTCCGCGTGCGCGGCGGCCGCCACGGCCGCGATCGTCATCATCGTGCGAATCGTCTTCATCGTCCGCTTCCTTTCCCGGCGTCCGCCGCCGGATGCTTGTTCCGAACCACGCCGCGGCGGCCGTCAGATCCAGCGTGCCCGCCGCATGACGGCCAGCAGGGTCACGGCCAGCGCCACGGCCACGAACCAGAACACCGCGTAGCCGTGCGGCCAGGCCAGCTCCGGCATGCGCTCGAAGTTCATGCCGTAGACCCCGCACAGGAAGGTCAGCGGCAGGAAGACCATGCTGAGGATGGTGAGCCGGTTGACGATGCGGTTCGTCTTGTGGCTGACCATGCCGAGGTAGAGATTCAGCGTCTCGTGGAGCAGCTCCCGCGCGGCGTTCGCGTCGGCCACCAGCCGCTCGGTCGTGCCGGCCATGCGGTCGAGGAACGGCTGGGTGCTTTCGGGGATGAACGGCGAGCGGCGGGCGGCGATCTCGTGGAGGACCTCGCGGGTGCCGAGAAGAACGCGCCGCAGGCTGTTGAGATCGGAGGCGAGGAGGGCGACCTCCTTGAAGATGCCGTCGTCCACCGCGCCGAAGAGCCGCATCTGCACGTCCTCGACCGCGCCGGTCGCCGCCTGCAGCGCGCGACGGTGCTGGTCGAGAAGGTGGTCGCCGAGCTCGTAGAGCAGGAAGCCGTGCGAGCGGCTGAACTGGACGAAGTCCTCCCGGTAGGTCCGGCGCATGCGCTTGAGGAACTCGGCCTCCTTCCGGTGGAAGGTCAGCAGGCAGCCGGCGCCGACGACGATGTCGACGTGCGCGGTCTGCACCTCGCGTTCGTGCACCCGGACCTCGGTCAGGGAGACGTGAATCGCGTCGTCGTAGACGTCGATGCGGCCCTCGCGGTCGGGGCCGAGCACCTCGGCGCGGACGTCGTCGTTGACCGGCAGGGCGGCGAAGAGATCCGCGATCTCCGCCTCCGTCGGCGCGGCGGCATCGAGCCAGCAGAAGCGCCCCGCCGCCCGCGCGGCCGCGACCTCCGCGAGACCGATCTCCCGGTCGCACTTGGTCGCAAAGTCGAACTCGACGATCGTGATCACGCTCTTCCCCGGCTGCCCCAGTGTACCCGCAAGTCCCGCGGACACAATCCGCGAGCGTCGGCGTCCCTCCTCCGGCGGGATCCGGCCGGGCGGGCGGGCGAGCGGAGGCCGGTCAGGGCCGCGTGCGCCCCGCCTCGCGCAGCGTCCGGAGGCGCTCCTGCATGGCGTGGGCGCGGTCGGGATCCCGGGCGATGCGGTTCTCCTGCTCCGCCGGATCCGCCGCGAGGTCGAACAGGAGCCCCTGCGGATCCGCGCCCATTTCCGTGTTGGTGTTGAGGTTCTTCCGGGGACCCTTCCCGGGCTCGATGTACTTGGCCTGTCCTTCGCGCAGCGACAGCACGTTGGCCTGCTCGACGACGTGGTCGCGGCCGGTCTTCGACTCGCCCAGGAAGGCGGCCAGGGTGTCGAGGCTGTCCGGCGCGTCCTCCGCGGCCAGCGTCCGCCCGGTCAGGGCGGCGAAGGAGGCGAGGAAGTCGACCTGCGAGACGAGGGCATCCGAGACGCCCGGCTTCACGCGGGCGGGCCAGCGGAGGATGAAGGGGACGCGGGTGCCGCCCTCGAAGGCGCTGTACTTGCCGCCGCGCAGCGGGCCGGCGGGGCGGTGGTCCCCGAGTTTCTCCACGGCCTGGTCGCGGTAGCCGTCGTCGACGACCGGCCCGTTGTCGCTGCTGAGGATGACGATCGTGTTCGTCGCCAGCCCCAGGCGGTCGAGGACGCCGAGGATCGCGCCGGTGCATCCGTCGAACTGGGCGATGACGTCGCCCCGCGGCCCCATCGGGGTCGCGCCGACGTAGCGGGGATGGGGAACGCGCGGGACGTGGATGTCGTGGGTCGAGAAGAAGAGGAAGAAGGGGCCCGCGCGGTTCTTCTCGATGAAGGCGACGGCCTTCCCCGTGATGACGTCGGCCATGTCCTCGTCCACCCAGCGCGCGGCCCTGCCGCCGCTCATCGTGCCGATGCGGCTGATGCCGTTGACGATCGTCTGGTCGTGCCCGTGGCTCGGGTGCATCTTGAGGAGGTCCGGCCGGTCCTTCCCGGTGGGCTCGTTGCCGACCGGCGTCCCGTAGCCGACCTGGATGGGGTCGGCCGGGTCGAGCCCGACGACGCGGTGGTCCTCGACGTAGACGCAGGGCACGCGGTCGCCGGTCGCCGGGATCAGGAAGCAGTGGTCGAAGCCGATCTCGAGCGGCCCCGGCTTGATGTCCTTGTTCCAATCGAGGTCGCCCGCCCCCAGCCCGAGGTGCCACTTGCCGACCACGGCGGTCGTGTACCCGGCCTTCTTCAGCACCGAGGCCACGGTGGTGCGGCCCGGCTCGATGATCGCGCCCGCGCTGCCGGTGAGGATGCCGGTTCCCTTGCGGCGCCAGGCGTACTCGCCGGTCATCATCGCGTACCGCGAGGGGGTGCAGGTGGCGGAGCCGCAGTGGCCGTCGGTGAAGCGCAGGCCCTCGGCGGCGAGGCGGTCGATGTTCGGCGTCTTCACGCGCGTCGCGCCGTAACAGCCGACGTCGCCGTAGCCGAGATCGTCGGCGTAGATCAGCACGATGTTCGGCCGGTCCGCCGCGGTCGAGAGCAGGCCGGAGGCCAGGACCGTCAGTCCAGCGAGGCGCAGGGTGTTCATGGCCGCATGATGGTTCGGCCGGCGGCGCGTGGCAAGCGAACAGAGAGCGATGAACGCCGAACATCCAACATCGAACATCGAACGCCGAAGTTCGGACTCAACATCCAACAACCAACGCCCAACATCCAACACCTGCGAACCTGTGAACGGATCCCCGCCCTTCCCTCTCGCCGCGGCGGGCGCGGCGTGGTACCACCGTGCGGGTTTCCAACCCTTGGAAGGCCGGGCGGGCCGGGCTTCCAATCCTTGGACGATCGACGCCGGGGGATCGGTGGACCGAAAACTGGCCGGAGTCCTGTTCGCCGTGTGCGCGACGCTGCTCGTCGTGCTGTTCCTGCTTCCGCTCGGCATGGTGGTGAGCGGCGGCTTCTTCTCGGGCGGCCGCTTCACGCTGGCCCACCTGGCGGGCGTCTTCCGAAACCCGGTCTACGCCGAGGGCCTCCGCAACAGCCTCGGCATCGCGCTCGGCACCACGACGCTGGCGGCGGCGATCGCGATCCCGCTGGCGTGGATGGCCAACCGCTTCGACTTCCCCGGCAAACGCGCGGCGGGCGCGCTGCTGCTCGTGCCGATGATCCTGCCGCCGTTCGTCGGCGCGATCGGCATCCAGCAGGTCTTCGGGGTCCAGGGCTCGCTGAACGCGCTGCTGGGGCTCGGGCCGGTGGACTGGCTGGCGCGGGGCCGCACGCTGGGCGTCGTGCTGCTGCAGGCGCTCTCGCTCTACCCGGTGCTCTACCTCAACGTCGCGGCGGCGCTCGCGAACGTCGACCCCGCGATGGAGGAGGCCGCGGAGAACCTCGGATGCACGGGCTTCCGCAAGTTCCGGCGCATCACCGGGCCCCTGATCCTGCCCGGCGTCTTCGCGGGCGGCGCGATCGTGTTCATCTGGAGCTTCACGGAACTCGGCACGCCGCTGATGCTCAACGTCACGCGCTGCGCGCCGGTGCAGGTCTACGACGCGCTCAAGGAGGTCGGCTCGAACCCGTTCCCGTACGCGCTGGTCTTCGTGATGCTCGTGACGTGCCTGGCGATCTACGGCCTGGCGCGGGGGCTCTTCGGCCGGCGGGCGCACGCGATGCAGAGCAAGGCGGCGACCGCGGCGGCGACGGTGCGCGTCGGCGGGCTGCGCGGCGCGCTCGTGCTGCTGCCGTTCGCGGTCGTGATCGCGCTGGCCCTGCTGCCGCATCTCGGCGTGATCCTGACCAGCCTCGCCGCGCCGGGCGCCTGGTACCGCAGCGTCGTGCCGGAGACCCTGACCGCGGCGCACTTCACCGAGGCCCTGGGGCACCCGCTGACGGTCGGGAGCATCCGCAACAGCCTCGTCTACGCGTCGCTCGCGGTGGTCTTCGACCTCGTCGTCGGCATCGCGATCGCGGTGGTCGTCGTGCGCAGCGACCTGCGCGGACGCGGCTGGCTGGACGCCCTCGCCACGCTGCCGCTCGCCGTGCCGGGCCTCGTGATGGCGTTCGGCTACCTCGCGCTCAGCACGCGCCTCGGCAACGCCGGATGGGTCCGCGAGAGCCCGTTCTGGCAGCACCTGCTCGACATCCGGACCAACCCGACGCTCTTCCTCGTGATCGCCTACGCGGTGCGGCGGCTGCCCTACATGGTCCGCTCCGCGGTCGCGGGCCTGCAGCAGACCGCGCCGGTCTTCGAGGAGGCCGCCGCGAATCTCGGCGCGCCGCCGGGCGCGACGCTGCGCCGCATCACGCTGCCGCTGATCTCGGCCAACCTCGTCGCGGGCGGGCTGCTGACCTTCGCCTTCAGCATGCTGGAGGTGTCGGACAGCCTGATGCTCGCGCAGCGGATGGACTTCTATCCGATCACGAAGACGATCTACGAACTCTTCTCGCTCCTTGGCACCGGGCCGCACCTCGCGGCCGCGCTCGGCGTCTGGGCGATGGCCTTCCTCGCCGTGACCATCGTCGGCGCGAGCCTCCTGCTCGGGCGGCGCATGGGCGCCCTGTTCAGGGTCTGATCACGCGACCGCCCACCAGTCGCGGCCCTCGACGAGGCCCGGCGCGGATCCGGCGATGCGGCGGCGGACGATCTCCCTCGCCCCGCGCGAGCCGACCGCCGCCAGGAGGGCCGGCGACGCATGACCCGCGAGCCGGCCCGCCAGCGCCGCGGGCGCGACGACGGGCCGCCCGCGCCGGGTGCGGCCGATCTTGAGGGGATCGATGTCGACGAACGCCTCCGGGACGATCCCCTCCTCCTCCAGGTGCCGCGCGATCTTCGGGCCGAGATCGCCCGCGCCCCAGATGTAGAGCGCATCGCGCCCGCGCAGCGGACCGGCCGCGAGGAAGTGCGCCTTCGCGCGGCGAAAGCTCTCGGGCGCGTAGCGGGGATCCGAACGGGTCAGCCGGTCCGGCCGCTCGCGCCAGCGCAGAAGCGTCTCGGGCAGTTTCGCGAAGCGCGCGCCGGCGAGCATCAGGCGCAGCCACAGGTCGTAGTCCTCCGCCCAGCCCATGTCCCGGTAGCCGCCGACCCGGTCGAGCCACGGACGGCGGATCACGACCCCGGGGTGCGGCAGCGGGCTCTCGACGAACATCTCGCGGCGGAGGTCGGCGTCGGTCAGCAGCCCGTTCATCCAGTCGAGGTAGAGGGCCAGCCCCTCGCGAACCGCCTCCGCCGGGAACGCCTCGACGCGGCAGGCCACGAGCGCGGTCTCCGGGTGCGCGTTGAGGTGGGCCGCCTGCCGCGCGAGGCGCTCGGGGTGCGCGACGTCGTCCGCGTCCATGCGCGCGACGAGCGGGGCGCGGCACGCGGCGAGCCCCTCGTTCAGCGCGGCGACGATGCCCCCGCGGCGGGCGCGCCGGAGCACCCGGACCCGCGGGTCGGCGGCGGCGCGGGCCGCGAGGATCGCCGCCGTCGCGTCGGTCGACCCGTCGTCGACCGCGACGACCTCGACATCGGCGAGCGTCTGCGCGGCGAGGCTCTCGAGGGCCTCCCCGAGCGTCGCCTCCGCGTTGAGGCAGGGCATCAGCACCGAGACCGCGGGCATGCCGCGATCGTACACCATCGCGCGCCGTCCCGGCACCGGCACCGCCCACGGGCCCGCCGCGCGCGCGCCGCGCCGCCCCCCTCCGGGCATACCGTCCAGGGCAGACGCATCTTGTTCCTGTCGAGATCAAGCCGTTGGCGCGGAATCCTCAGGATTCCCCCTCCATCGCCGAGAAAGGGAGATCCCAGCCGAACGATCCTCGAATCAAGGCGAAGGCGCTGCCGCGGCGCGCACCAGGGGGCCCCGAGCCCGCGAGGGGCCCGGCCGGGAACGCACATCGTGCCGGAGGCTGGCGCGCCACGCCGGAGCCCCGCCCTGCGGGGCGAAGGCGGGACTCGTGTCCGCGCCCCCTTCGGCAACGCCGCAGGCGGGGCGGGATCCCGCGCGATCCGGCCGGCCTGGTGCGCGTCGCACCCCCGCAACCGCAAGGGCTCCTGCGTCCGCCAGCGACCCGGCGCCCCGCCGACCCACCGGCACCCCTACCGCAATGAAGATACGCCGGCCCGAGCTTCCGGACTTGCATGCATTGTGACGATCGTTACAACGAAAGTGAGGTTCCGGATCGTCGTCGCTTCGGGGGGTGAAGTGGGATAGCATGCGCCGGTTGCGCACGGTGGAGGAAGGCAGGGACGCATGAAATCGCTGGCGTGGATTCCGGTGGCGCTGCTGCTCGGGCTGGCGCTGGGCGCGTGGCCCGCGAAGAACGAGCTCAAGCAGCTGCGCGAGGAGACGGAGAAGCTCCGCAAGGAGGCGAAATCCCGCGCCTCGGGCGCGGGCACGCTCGGGCAGCTGACCCAGATCATGCGGATCCCGGACCAGGCCCCGGCGCCGAAGCCCGAGACCGCGAAGCCGGCGTCGACGAACGCGACGACGAACGCGGTGGCGGCGGCGGACGGCGACTCCACGAACCGCCCGCCGCGCCGCCGTCCCCCGTTCGCGGAGATGCGGCCGCGCCCCGGCGACGACCGGTCCATGCGCGAGCGCATCGACGCCGGGATGGACGCCTGGCGGATGCGGTCGGACATCGCCCGCAACAACTTCATCTCGAAGGCGGGCTTCGACGCCGCGCAGGCCGCCCAGTTCGACGTGCTCACGCAGGCGATGAACCTCCGCCTCAAGGACCGCCTCTCCACGTTCGCCGGCGAGGTGAAGGACGGGAAGAAGATCACCCCCGAGTCCGGCGCGCGCATCATCAACGACCTCTCCGGCGCGGTGGTCATGACCTACGACGAGATGGACCGCACGCTGCCGGCCTGGCGGGAGAGCGACGTCGGCCGGTTCGACATGGCCGACTTCATCGACCCCTCCGTCGCCGAGCCCCTGATCGACATCGAGGGCGATATCCGGCGCGCCGAACGGGAGCGGGCGCCGTGATCCGGTTCTGGCGCCAGACGTTCCTCGTGCTCCGCAACGAGCTGGCGGACGCGCTCCGCAGCCGCCGCGCGATCGTCGTGCTGCTGCTCTACGTCGCGGCGGGCGTGCTGACGACCAACTCGTCGATCAGCCTGCTGCAGAAGATCGAGGGGGAGCTGAGCGAGGCGCTGCAGCTCGAGGCGTCCGGCCAGGCCGGAACGGTGACGAGCGCGATGTGGAAATCCGACCGGTTCCGCCGGATGGTCGCGCAGGCGGCGGGCGACAAGTCGCTCGTCGACGACCTGATGGGCACGCCGCCGATCGTGCTGATCTACGGCGGCCTCGCCTTCTTCTACACGCCGATCCTCGCGATCCTGATCTCGGCGCCGCGCATCGCGGAGGAGCTGGCCTCCGGCTCCGCGCGCTACGCCCTGCTGCGGACCTCGCGCCTTTCGTGGAGCACCGGCAAGTTCCTCGGCCAGGCGGCGCTGGCGGGGATGGCGCTGGTGCTGAGCGGCGTCGGCGCGTGGCTCATCGCGCGCTTCCGGATGGCCGCCAGCGAGGGGCCGGAGGTCGCGACCGGCATGCTGCTGGCCGCCGGACGCGCGTGGGTCTTCTCGACGGCGTTCGTCGGCCTTGCGACGGGCCTTTCGCACCTCACGCGCGCGCCCGGCCGCGCGACCGCGGTCGGCCTGGTCGGGCTGCTGGTCCTCGGCGTGCTGTCGTGGGCATCGGACCACTACTACGGCCCCGGCTTCCGCCAGCTCTGGCACCTCGGCTCCGTCCTGACGCCCCAGGCGCACCGGCTCGACCTGTGGCGGTGGGACCCGGCGCGGCTCGTGCCGGCGGTCGTCCACCTCGTCACGCTCGGCTGGGTCTTCCTGCTCGGCGGCTACGCGTGGTTCCGGAGGCGCGACCTGTGAAGACGGCCCTGGAATGGCGCGGCGTCGCCAAGCGCTTCGGAAGGAACCGGGCGCTGGACGGGCTCGACCTTTCGGTTCCGGCCGGCTCGATCACGGGGCTCGTCGGAAGCAACGGCGCGGGCAAGACGACCGCGATGGCCATCGCCGGCGGCATGACGACGCCCGACGCCGGCGCCGCGATCCTGTTCGGCGAGGGCCCGTTCGATCCCGACCGCCACGCCGGCCGGTTCTCGCTGCTGCCGCAGGACTCGGAGCTGCCGCGCGAGGGCCGCTCGCGCGAACTCCTCGCGTTCTACGCGCGGCTGCAGGGGCTCGACGCGCGCACGGCCCTGGCCGAGGCGGACCGGATGCTGGAGCAGGTCCACCTGACCGACCGCGCCCGCTCGCCGGCGCGCACGCTGTCGCACGGCATGCGCAAGCGGATCATGATCGCGCAGTGTTTTCTCGGCGCGCCGGAGGTGGTGCTGCTCGACGAGCCCCTGAGCGGCCTCGACCCGCGCGAGGTGGCGGCCATGCGCGATTTCATCGTCGCCCAGCGCCGGCGCCGCACGATCGTCATCTCGTCGCACAACCTCCACGAGATCGAGCTGCTCTGCGACCACGTCGCGTTCGTCGAGAAGGGGCGCACGGTCCGTTCCGGCCCGATCGACTCGATCACCGGGAGCCGCGGCGTCCTCGTCTACACGCTCGGCACGGGCGCCCTGCCGCCGGAGGACGCGCTCGGGGCGGCCGTGCCGGGCGCCTCCTTCGTCTTCGACGCGGAGGAGGGCTCGCTCACCTGCCGGTTCGACGCGGACCGCTCGACGCCCGACGCCGTCAACGCGATCGTCCTGCGCGCCCTGCTCGACGCCTCGGTGCCGATCCTGGGCGTCGCCCGCGGCACCCGCCTCGAGTCCGAGTACCTTCGGCAGTCGGGGGGATGACGACCCGGTTCGCGGGGATCCCCGGCCCCGGCTACGCCGCCCACGGCATCGTCCGACCCGCCCGGCGGCCGGCGCCTAGCCGGCGGCCGTCGCCCGGGCTTCGAGTTCCTCCCAGCGCCGGTAGCAGGATTCGATTTCGGGGACGAGATCCTCGGACCGTTGGCGCGTCCGCGCGATCTCCTCGGGCGGGCCGCGGTAGAGCGCGGGGTCGGCCAGCCGCACGTGCAGCTGGTGCTGCTCGGCCTCGAGCGCCTCGATGCGGCCGGGCAGCGCATCCAGTTCGCGACGTTCCCTCTCCGTCATTCGCTTCGGGGCCGGGGGCCGCTCGCGCGCGGGCGCGGGCTTCGTCTCCGGAGGCGCGGGCGGGAGCTTGCGCTGCGCGGCCCAGTCGTCGTGGCCGCCGACGTACTCGTTGACGTACCAGCCGCCGTCGGGGCCGAGCCAGCCGCCGGGCCGGTCGCCGGGATGCTTTTCGAAGGCGAGAACGTCGGTGACGACGTTGTTGAGGAAGGCGCGGTCGTGGCTGACGAGCAGCACGGTGCCGCGGTAGGCGTCGATCTGCTCCTCCAGCAGCTCCAGCGTGTCGAGGTCGAGGTCGTTGGTGGGCTCGTCGAGCACCAGCACGTTGGAGGGCTGCACGAAGAGGCGCGCGAGGAGCAGGCGGTTGCATTCGCCGCCGGAGAGGGTGGCCACGCGCTGGCGCGCCCGCTCGGGGGCGAAGAGGAAGTCCTGGAGGTAGCCGATGACGTGCCGGCGCGCGCCGTTGATCTCGACGAAGTCGCGCTCGGAGGCGATGGTCTCGATGAGGGTCTTCTCCCCGTCCAGCGGTCCGCGGAGCTGGTCCGAGTAGGCGATCTTCAGGTTCGTGCCGTGCGCGATGGCGCCCGCGTCCGGCGCGAGGCCGCCGGGGACGCCCGCCTCGAGCAGCAGGCGGAGCAGCGTGGTCTTGCCGCAGCCGTTGGGGCCCAGGATGCCGACCTTGTCGCCGCGGGAGAGCAGGAAGTTGAAGTCGCGGATCAGGGGCCGGCCGCCGAATCCGAAGGCGACGCCCTCGGCCTTCAGGACCACCTGGCCCCCGCGCTCGGCCTCCTGGATCGTCATGGAGACGGTGCCCTGCCGTTCGCGCCGCGCCCGGCGCTCGGCGCGCAGGGCCTGCAGCGCGTGGATCCGTCCGACGCTGCGCGTGCGCCGCGCCTTCACGCCCTGCCGGAGCCAGGCCTCCTCCTTCTTGAGCTGGCGGTCGAGGTCCTCCCAGGCAAGGTCCTCCGCGTGCAGGACCTCCTCCTTCCGGACGAGGAACGTGTCGTAGTCGCACCGCCAGTCGATGAGCCGTCCGCGGTCGAGCTCGACGACGCGCGTGGCGAGGCGGCGCAGGAAGGAGCGGTCGTGCGTGACGAAGAGGAACGTGCGGCAGGCGCGCAGGAGGTACTCCTCGAGCCACGCGATGGAGTCGAGGTCGAGGTGGTTGGTCGGCTCGTCGAGCAGCACGAGGTCGGGCCGGCCCATCAGGGTCCGGGCGAGCAGGACGCGGCGGCGGGTTCCGCCGGACAGCGCGGCGAAGTCGGCCTCCGCGTCGAGCTTGAGGCGCGAGATCATCTGCCGCGCGTCCAGCTCGCCGGGCCCGTGCGGCGCCGCGTCGTCCCCCGGCGCGACGATGTCGAGCACCCGCCCCCGCAGGTGCGTGGGCACCTGCTGCGGAAGCCGGCCGATGCGCAGGCCGGGGCTGGACACGACCTGCCCGCGGTCGGGCGGGGTCTCGCCCGCCAGGACGCGCAGCATGGAGCTCTTCCCCGCGCCGTTGGATCCGAGCAGGCAGATGCGCTCCCCGCGCTCGATGTGGAATTCCACGCCGTCGAGGAGGGGGTGTCCGCCATACCCCAGGGTTGCGTCGATCAGGCTCAGCAGGGCCATGGGGGACCAGTATGACGCAAAGGCCCGCCGGGACAAAGGGAGGAGTGGGGAGTGAACAGGGCAGACGCACCTTGTTCCTGTCGAAACCGGGCCGTGTGCGCGGGATCCTCAGGATTCCCCTTCCATCGCCGAGAAAGGGAGATCCCAGCCGAACGATCCTCGAATCAAGGCGAAGGCGCTGCCGCGGCGCGCACCAGGTGGCCCCGAGCCCGCGAGGGGCCCGGCCGGGAACGCGGCAGACCGAACCGAATGCAAGGCGACGAAGGGGGCGCTGGACTCGTGTCCGCGCCCCCTTCGGCAACGCCGCAGGCGGGGCGGGATCCCGCGCGATCCGGCCGGCCTGGTGCGCGTCGCACCCCCGCAACCGCAAGGGCTCCTGCGTCCACCCGCGACTCCGCGCCCCGCCGACCGAAAGGCGCCGCTACCTCGAGGAAGATGAGTCTGCCCTGGGGGAGTGAAGGAGTGAGGTTGCCGCTCATCCCGCATGGCTCCTCCTCTCCGGGTTGCGCTTGTGCCGGGCGGGCCCGCAGCGTATAGCCGGCGGGGATCGGCGGGCCCGCGGGCCGGCCGGGCCCCCGGAGTGCCATGAGAACGAAATCCTGCGGCCGTTGCGGAACCGGGATGCGCGCGTGAGGTCCGACAAGGATCTCTACCGGCGGCTCCGCGTGCTCGCGCCGGAGCAGCTCTGGACCGAGGAGGTTCCGCGGTTCAACCGGGCCTCCCCCCGCGAGCGCATGGCCGGCGTGGCCGTCATCCGGGCCGTGGGCGTTGCGTTTGCCGGCACCGGCACCGCGCGGCAGAAGGCCGACGTGCGCGCATGGCTGGTGGGGCTGCTGCACGATCCGGCCGAGAAGATCCGCCGCTACGCGATGGCCGCCCTGCCCAAGATCGGGGCCGGCCCGGACGCCGAGCGGGAGGTGATCGGGCTCCTGAAGGCCAGCACGATCGAACGGGAGAAGGCGTTCGCCGGGCGGGCGCTGGACAAGATCGGCGGCGCGGCCACGCTGGAGGCCCTGGCCGGGTCGCGGACCCTGCCGGGGAAGACCGAGCAGAAGGTGCGGGCGCGCGTGGCGCGGCAGGAACAGCCGGGCGCCGTGCGCCTGGACCGTCCCGTCGGGGATTTCCACGGACTGCGCATCCATCTCCGCTGCCGCCGCGGCCTCGAGGAGCTGGTGCGCGAGGAGGCGATGGAGTCCATCGCCGCCGGCGCGCCGTTCCGCCTCCTCGACATGCGCGGCGGATGCGTCGCGCTCGAGGCGGCCGCGCCGTTCGCCCTGGCCGATCTCTTCCGGATGCGGTGCTTCGGCACCGCCGGCTTCGTGCTCGGCCTCGTACAGGAGCCCGGCCCGGCGCGCGCGGCCCGCGCCGTGGCGGCCGCGATCGTCTCCCCGCGCTCGCGCGACCTGCTGGGGACGCTCACCGACGGCCCGCAGCGCTACCGGCTCGACTTCGTCAACCGGGGCCACCAGCGGGCCGCCGTGCAGAACGTGGCGAACCTCGCGTACGCGATGTGCCCCGACATCCTCAACGACCCGCGCCGCGCCCTGTGGTCGGTGGACCTCCACGAGTCGGCCCGCGGCATCTCGGTGGAACTTCGGCCGCGCCTCTCCCCCGATCCGCGGATGTTCTACCGGACGGACGACGTCGCCGCCGCGTCGCACCCGCCCCTGGCCGCCTGCATGGCCCGGCTGGCCGGGACGATGGCGGACGACGTGGTGTGGGATCCGTTCTGCGGCTCGGGGCTCGAACTCGTGGAACGCGCGCTGCGGGGCGGCGTGCGGCACCTGTTCGGCAGCGACATCAGCGCGGAGGCCCTCGCCATCGCGCAGGCCAACCTTGCGGCCGCGAAGACCGGGGTGCCGGTCACCCTGGCCGGCTGCGATTTCCGCCGGCCCGCCAGGGTGCCCGGCCTGATGCCCGGCGGCGCGACGCTCGTGATCACCAATCCGCCGCTGGGACGGCGCATCCGGCTGGCCGATCCGACCGCCTTCTTCACGGACTTCTTCGCCACCGCTGCCCGCGTCCTCAGGCCCGGGGGGCGGTTGGTGTTCACCAATCCCCTGCGACTGGAGCCGCGCGACCCCACGCTTTCACTGGCCTACCGCCGGACCGTCGACCTCGGCGGTTTCGACTGCCGGCTGGAGGTGTGGCGGAAGACGGCAGCCCCCGCCCCTGCAGAGTCTCCGCCGGTCAATGCCGGTGCGGCGGACCGTGGGGACGCTTCCGGAAGCCGCCGGGACGGCCGGGACCGCGGGCCTCGGCCCGGGCCGGCCCGTGATCCACGACCGCGCGCACCCGGCGGCCGTTGAAGTCGCCCCCGTTGAGGTTCGGCAGGAGGATCCGCGCCGAGTCCGCCGAAACCTCGAAGAGACTGTCGTGTTCGAGGATCCGGATGCGTCCCACGCGCAGCTTCGGTCCCGGCGTCGCCCGGTTGATCACCGAGATCAGCAGCGGCGGGGTCAGGCCGTTGCGCGCGCCGAGGTTCACGCGCAGCCGGAGAACGTCGCCGTCCATCGGCTCCCCCACGGGACCGCTGTCCGGCCCCGGCCCGCGCCCGGGACGCTCCGGTCGCTCCCCCCGGTCCCCGCGGTCGGGCCGGTCGTGGTGGTGCTCCACGTTGAGGTCGACGGCGCCCCGGTAGTAGTCGAGGAAACGGGAGATCCCGCGCAGCGCGAAGCGCCGGAGCAGTTCCTCGCGCGACAGGTCGCCGAGCACCTCGGTGATCTTCGGCAGGTACGCCTCGATCTCGTCCCCCGCCGGTTTCAGGTCCCGGATCTGCTCCAGTTGCGCGACGAGCTGGGCCTCGCAGATCTCCCGGCCGCCCGGGACGGCCTTGTACTCGAACCGCTTGTTCATCAGGCGCTCGATGACGCGGATCTTGTAGTCCTCGCGCATGTGCACGAGCACGATCGAGACGCCCGCCTTGCCGGCGCGCCCGGTGCGTCCGCTGCGATGCGTGTAGACGTCGGGGTCGCCGGGCAGGTCGTAGTTCACGATGTGCGTCAGGTCGTCCACGTCGAGCCCGCGGGCGGCGACGTCGGTGGCGACCAGGATCTGCACCATCCGCGCGCGGAACGCGCGCATGACGCGGTCGCGCTGGTCCTGCGAAAGGTCGCCGTGGAGCGCGTCCGAGCCATAGCCGTCGCCGGCCAGCTTCACGGCCACGTCCTGCGTCTCCTGCCGCGTCCGGCAGAACACGATCCCGTAGAACCCCGGCCGCGCGTCGATGATCCGCTTCAGCGCCTGGTAGCGGTCGCGCGCGTGGACAGTGTAGCACTCGTGCGTCACGTTCTCCGCGCCGGCGTTGCGCCGGCCGAGGATGATCTCCTCCGGGTCGTGGAGGTACTTGCCCGCGATGGCCGCGACCTGGCGCGGCATCGTCGCGGAGAAGAGCAGCGTGCGCGCCTGCTCCGGCACGTCCTTCAGGATGGTCTCGAGGTCCTCCTGGAACCCCATGTTCAGCATCTCGTCCGCCTCGTCGAGCACCACGCGCTGGACCTTCTCCAACCGCACGCTGCCGCGGCGCATCAGGTCGTTCAGCCGGCCCGGCGTGGCGACGAGGATGTGGACGCCGCGCGCGAGGGTGCGCATCTGGACGTGGATCGGCGCGCCGCCGTAGACCGGCAGCACGCGCAGGTGCGGCGCGTGGCGGCCGAAGTCCGCCAGGTCCTTGGCGATCTGAAGGCAGAGTTCGCGCGTCGGCGCGAGCACGAGGGCCTGAATCTCCTGGCGCGCGGGGTCGGTGAGATGCAGCAGCGGCAGCCCGAAGGCCGCGGTCTTCCCGGTGCCCGTCTGCGCCAGGGCCACCAGGTCGCGCTGGCCCCTGAGGAGAAGCGGGATCACCTTCTCCTGAACCGGCGTGGGCGTCTCGAAGCCCAGCCCCGCCACGCCCTTCAAAAGGTCCGGGGAAAGTCCGAAGTCAGAGAAACTGCTCATGGCTCAGGATACCGACGCCCGGCCCCCGCGGCGATCCGTTTCGCCGCCGTCCCGCTATGCCGCCCGATCGGTCATCCTGTCCGACATGTCCCGCGCGGGCAGCCCGCCCGGGCGGGACCCCGGGCGAATCCCCGATCTTCGCGTGCTGACCCACGGGGCCCGACGCGCGCGGCGCGGCGCCGCATTGATGTTGCGCGGGCGGGCATCTAGCATTCCCGCATGAACTCGTTCCTGCGTCCCGCGGTTTCGGCGGCCTGCGCCCTCCTGTTCCTCCGGCTCGCGTGCCGCGCCGAGCCGGGGGACGGCGTGCGGCTGCTCTTCTCCGGCACGAACGATATCCGCGACACCTGGGGCCTTCTGCACTTCACCGCGACGCCGATGCAGAAGATCGCGGAATGCCCGTCCCCGGGCTTTCTCCCCGCGCTCTGCCGGCCGTCGACCGGCGGCACCTGGGAGGTCTACGGGCAGGCGTTCCTCCGCGGGGGCGCGGCCGAGGAGTCGAACACGTGGAGCATCGTCCGCGCCGTCACGCGCGACGGCATCACGTTCACGGACAAGGAGACCGTCTTCACGGGACCGCCCGGAGCGTGGAGCGACCACTTCGGTCTCGCCTGGAACCCGGACAGAAGGGAATTCCTCGCGATCAAGCTGCTGATCGACGACGGCGGCTTCGCCTACCGGGCCTTCTTCAGCCCCGACGGGCGCGCATGGACCGAACATCCCGGGAACCCGCTCTTCTACGAGGCCGATTCCTTCGGCCTCTTCTGGAGTCCGGTCGCGCACCGCTTCATCCTCACGTGCAAGTCGCTCCAGCCGCATCGCAAGCACATCAAGGATCACGGCGGCACGCACCCGCAGAACCAGGACAACGACCTGCGCGACCGCCGCGTGCTGGTCGTGCGCTCCAGCGCCGACGGGCGGACGTGGGAGCCCTCCGACTCGCTCGTCGACGTGTGGAACCGCAACGGCAACTACCGGCAGGTCCCCGCGAAGTTCATGTCCGTCCCCGACGACCGCGACCCGCCGGACATGGAGTTCTACCGCGGCATCGGCTTCTGGCACCACGACCGCGCCTACATGGTTGTCCTCAACTACGCCGCGAGCCGTCTCGTCCCCGGCAAGCACGCGCCGCAACTCGACACGGAATGGTGGACCAGCCGCGACGGGCTGCGATGGGACCGGCCCTTCCGCGGCGTGAACGCCCTGGGCGACGCGTTCCCCGGCGTCTACTGCATCACGGCGAACCCGGTGATCGCCGGCGGCCGGATGCTGTTCCACTTCGGCGGCCGTGTGCTGGGCGTCGGGGAGGACCGGATCAGCGGCGTCGCCGCGCGCGCGAACGCGGAGTTCTCCACCGTCCCGTTCCGGATGCCCGCGGCGGACCTCGTCCTCAACGCGGCCGTCCCCTCCCCCGAGCGGGCCTTCGCGACGCAGCAGGCCTACGTGATGGCCGGCGTGTTGGACGAGGCCGGCGCGTCGGTGCCAGGCTTCGAGCCGGAGAAGTGCGTCGTGCAGAAGGCCGACGCGACCGACCTCCCGCTGCGGTGGGAGGGCCGGTCCGCCCGCGAACTGGCCGGACGGACGATCGCGCTGCGGTTCTTCCTCCGGAGCGCAAGCATCCACGCGGTGACCTCGAGGTAGGGCATCATCCCGGCCTTCGGCCCGCCCGGCGGTCGGGCCCTACCACGGACCGGAAGGGATGATTGGGTGGGGCCGGGCCGCTGGCCCGGCCGGTCGCGGGACTCCGCAAGCCCTGCAGTCGCCCTGAACCCGGGTGGACCTCATCCCTGCAACAGGCTTCGCGCCGGGCGTTCCGCGTGGCATTCTCCGCCCCATGAAGACCCTTCCCGCATCCCGGTGGATTCCCGCGGTTTTCGTCCTGTCCGGCATGGCGCGCGCGGGCGGGGTTCCGTATGCCGACCCGTCGCCGCAGCGGTACGAGCTGACGGCGCGGGCCGGCGAGATCGACCCGCGGGCCCGGCCGCATCCGGAAATCGAGTTCCTCTTCGAGAAGGCCGGGAAGCCGCAGGACCTGCAGCACGCCTGCGTCGACACGCGCGTTGCGCCGCAGGGGCGGCTCGTGATCTGGATGATGGGGCACAGCGCGCCGCTGTTCGAGCGGCTGTCCGGCTACGGCCTCCACGCGATCCGCGTCCACTACGCCAACGGCTGGTTCCCGAAGTTCGGGAAGGAGCCGCCGCCGGCCGACGACAAGTTCCTCGGGAAGATCCGCCTCGAGGCCGCGACCGGCGAGGACTTCAGCGACGCGGTCGTCATCCCGAAACCCGACGGCATGATGGAGCGCGCGCTGCAGTTCGTGACGTGGCTCGCGAGGACGAACCCGCAGGGACGTTGGGAGCAGTTCCTGGCGCCCGGCGGGACCGCGCTGCGCTGGGACCTCGTCACGATGGCCGGCAGCTCGCACGGGTCGACCACCTCCGCCCGCTTCGCCAAGCACCAGCGCGTCGACCGCGTCGTGATGTTCTGCGGCCCGCGCGACCAGTACGAGACGTGGCAGGCGCTGCCGTCCGCCACGCCGACGAACCGCTACTTCGCCTTCAGCCACGTGCTCGACGGCGGCTGGACCGGCCACCACTACGACCGCTCGTGGGAGCTGCTCGGCCTGCACGCGTGCGGCCCGATCGTGGACGTCGACCGCGTGCCCCCGCCGTTCGGGAACTCGCGGCGGCTGATCACCGCCGCGGACGTGAAGGGGGACGCGCGCCGCGCGCACGGCGCGGTCACGCCCGGCGGCTCGGCGGTGAAGGACGCCTCCGGCGCGTACATCCACGAGGCGGTCTGGCGCTACCTCTTCCTGCACCCGGTGGAGAAGACCGGCGCCCCGGTGCCGCCGGATCCCAACGGTCCAAAGGACCTGCGCCCGAAGCCGGCGGGCTGACGGCCGGCCGGATCTACGACGCCCACTCGAGGGCGACGGTCTTTCCGTCCTCGGCACGATGGCCGGCGATCGCGTGCAGCGTGAGATCGACCCCGCCCTCGCGGAACACGCCCCCGACCCAGCCGACGGGCTCGCGTTCGCCGAAGCTGTAGCCCAACGCCGGCAACGTGACGACATGCAGCCGCTCGACCCGCTCGCGCCGCCATACGTGCGCATGGCCGCAGAACACCGCCTTCACGTGGCGGTGGGGACGGAGAATCGCGAGGAAGCGGTCGGTGTCCAGCAGGTCGCCGTCGCGCTCGCCGAGCGTGTGGTGGAGGAAGAGCACGGCCGGCCGGTCGGCAAGGGCCGGGAGTTGCTGCTTCAGCCAATCGCGCTGGGCCTGTCCCAGCAACCCTGGCGTCTTGTTCGGGAACATCAGCGAATCGAGCAGGATCACGCGCACCGCGGCGTGCTCGATGATCGTGACGTGCTTCCCGTTGATCGGCGACTTGACCGCGGGAGGAAGGGCCTTGCAGAAGGCGGCGCGGTCGTCGTGGTTGCCGAGGACGACGTGGACGGGCGTCTCGGCGGCGACCGGATCGAGGAGCCCCTTCAGTTCGCGGTAGTCCTCGGGCTTCCCCTCGAGGCGCGCGGCGTCGCCGCAGATGACGACGCCGTCCGGCTGCGACGCGACCACCGCGGGGACGACGGACTTGAGGTTATCCCACGGATTGAAGCCACGGTAGGTCTCGGCGCGGTCCGCCGGGATGTGCGTGTCGGACAGCAGCGCCAGGCGCAGGGCGCCGCCCGCGGCGCGGGCCGGGGCGGAGGTGCGGCACCCCGCCAGGACGAGCGCGGCGCCTCCCAGCGTGGCGGTTCGGAGGAACGAGCGGCGCGTGGCCGCGGTGTGCTTGAGGATCGGCATGGGCCGAGAATGGCCCGCCGCGGTGCGCGTGTCCAGTCGGGACGGGCGAGGGGGCAGTGCTTGCCGATCGGCTTTCCGGTCCACCGGGACAAGCCCGGTGGGACCGCGGGCACCAGTGCGGGCGAGCCCGGTGGGACCGGGGACGCCGGTGC
>Ga0194125_10003174_pt1 | contig 26781 bp, 20 predicted proteins | sample TA2KigC250mmetaG_FD_148626 | JGI IMG/M metagenome (GOLD analysis project Ga0194125, IMG submission 148626) | Freshwater microbial communities from Lake Tanganyika, Tanzania - TA2015034 Kigoma Deep Cast 250m | ecosystem: Environmental > Aquatic > Freshwater > Lake | place: Tanzania: Lake... | reverse complement strand
CGAGTCGTCGTCGAGGCGCAGCGCGAGGGAGATCCCGAGGAGATCGTCCGCGTGACCGAGGCGGATGTCGTCTTCGTCGCCGTCGACGACGCGGGGAACCCGGTTCCCGTTTGATCACTTGCCGTCTGCAGCTTTCGACTCCCCGATTTGGATTGCGCGCTCGTTTTCGTCGCGAGGCCGCGCTCCGCGCACGCAGTAGAGGACGCCTGCATCATCCAGGTCAAAAATTCCAACCGATGAAAAAATCGGTCTCCCATCCCTCAAGGAAGCGGCGCCGCTCGAACTTCTTGGCGAGGTCCCACCGGAGAACGGCGCCGCCGATTCCGTTCCGAAGGCCGAAGCCGGTCGAGCCGCGGAAGACGGGGGAATGTCCCTCGAACCACGCGTCCCCCGCGTCGACGAAGAGCGCTCCCTGGAGGCGCGAGACGACCGCGAGATCGCCGACGAGAAGACGCACGGGAAGGGGGAAACGCACCTCTTCGTTCGCGAGCAAGTAGCGCTCCCCGCGGAGGGAAAGGAAGTCGTAGCCCCGGAGCGTGAGCGATCCCCCGATCAGGATCTGCTGCGGGAACTCGCCCGACGAGAACCCGCCGGAGAGGCGGTTCGCCCACACGACATCCCAGCCGAACGGAACGTACACGCGGAGATCGCCGAGAACCGTGTTGCTCCCGATGCTCGACTCGGGGCTCAAACGGAAATCCGTCGAGAAGAGGAGGCTCGAGAGAACGCCGCTCCCGAACCCGTAGCCGAACCGGTCGGGGACCGCGGTGTCGTACCCGAGAATCCCCTGCACCGTCACCTCGCCGAAGTCGTTCTTCGCGTCGGAGCCGAGCGTTTCCTCGCGGACGTTCTTGATGAGAACGTTGAGGCCGATCGATCGAAAGCGGTCGAAGGGGACCGTGATCCCGCCGAGCACACCGGTCTCGCGCCGGAAAAAGAACCCGCGCTGGTCGGTCAGGTACTCGTCCGCGAAGTGGAACGCGCCGAGCCGGTAGTCGACGCGTCCTTCGAGGAAGTGGACCGTCGCGCCGCCGGAGAGGTACTTGAGGAGATCGTCCGACCGGTCCGCGTTCGAACCGAGGTAGAGCGCGATCTTCCGGTCCCCGAGGAGGTCGGAGAGGCCGAGGAGGGTCTGGGAGTAGAAAGCGTTCCCCGTGAGGAAGAAGAGGTCCGGTCCGTACTTCCTCTTGTAGGGCCCCTTCTCGTGCGGCGCCGGCTCGGGAGGCGTCCACGGGACCGGCGCCGCCGCCCCCGCGACCGCCACCGGCGCGCCGGCGGAGTCGAGAAGCGGGGAGAGGGGCGTCTTCCAGATCTGGAAGCGGAGCCTCCGGTTGGTTCGCAGGTAAAGCGTATCGCCGTCGTGATCGAAGGCGGAGATGCCGACCGCATCCCGCGTCACGAGCGCCGTCGTTCCGTCTCGGCGATGGAAGAGAAAGACGTTCCTCGGGCGATTTCCCTCGCGCGCAAGATAGAGGATCCGATCCTTGTCCAGCCAACGCGGGTTCCCGATCGACGTCGGGAGACGAAGAATTCGGCGTTCGTTTCCTTCGGGGTCGATCCAATGAAGGTCGTAGCGCCCGGGCGTCTCGCGATCCGCGGCGAAGAGGATCCCCTCCTCGCCCCATTCGAGATCGGTCTCGTGGGCCAGATCGTCCGTGAGCCGTTCGAGCGGACCTCCTTCGAGAGCGAAGCGAAAGAGATCCCCGCGCCCGCTTTCGTGAAGCGCGGCGACCACGACTTCCTTTCCGTCGGGCGAGAGCGCGAGCGACTCGATCGTGAGGAGCGGATCGAATCGTCTTCTTGCGACGACCTCGTTCCCCGGGAGCCGGACCGCGACCACCTCGTCCCTCCCCTTCGAGAGGGCGACGAAGACGGCCCGGTCCCCGCGGATGTCGAGGTTCGGGTCGCCGAGATGGAGCGACTCGAATCCGGGGAGGCGGTCCTTTGCGATCCCGGAGTACTTCCCGTTCTCCCACGCGCGGATCTCGGCCCGCCCTCGCCGGAACGAGGCGAAGAGGACGCGCCCGCCGTCGGCGCGCGGCGGGCCCGCGAAGCTTCCGCTCTCGAGGGGCGCTGCGTGCTCGCGGATGTCCGTCTGGTCCGTGAACTGCGAGAGGATGCTCCGGCGAAGCGAGATCTCCCATTTCATGCTTAATGTGTCAAGCGCTTCTCCGTACACCGCCTCGAACACGTCGGTCTCGCGGCGTCCGCGGTAGAGGCTTTCCAGGAGAAGACCGATCGTCTCCTCGCCGAACCTCTCGGAAAGATAGCGGAAGAAGGAGAGCCCCTCCACGTAGACGAGATACCCGTGCTGCGGCCCGAGATGCTGGAACGGAACGAGCCTCCCCTCGTGGACGAGATCGCGAAGCACGAGATCGTTGAGGTCGCTCCACTCCGCCGCGTAGTACTCGGCGACCCCTTCGAGGATGCCGAGGGAGAAGAGCCTGGGGCGGAGATCGGGGGGGACGTAGCGGAAGAGCGCGCGCTCCCCTTCGTCGAATCGCGCGGACGAGGGGCTTCGGTGCTCGGGGAGGACCGGCCCGTCGTAGCGGGTGCGCGCGAGGGCGCGATAGAGGGGAGCGATCGCCTCCCACGTCTCTCGGAACGCGGCCGGATCGACCGAGTCGAGAACCAGAAGGTCCGCCTGGAGCATGCGAAGCGGAGGGCTCTCCGCGCGATCCGTCGTCTCCCGGGGAACGGCGCCGAGAAACCGCTCGAGGTGCCGGCGCGCGCCGGCGGAGGGGACCGGTTCGTCGAAAAGGATCTCTTCCTCCGCCTCGACCGTCCAGGGGTAGGGGCGGGAGAGGACTCGGAGGACCGAGCGCGCGCCCGGGCCGAGCGTCGCCGCGAGCGAGTCGATCTCCGCGCCGCGGAGAGAGGCGAGAAACGCCGCCTCCGCCGGATTCGCGAGGCGAAGCGAGACGCGGATCCTCGGGTCGCGCGAGGAGCCCTCGGCGTATCCGAAAACGATTTGCGGGTGAAGCGTTCCGGATCCGAAGACCGGAGGCGGAAGGGCGACCTCGTCCTCGACCGGCGCGAGCCGCCCCCGGACGAAGCGCGGGAAGGCTTCCCGCGGCGCTTGATGCGTGAAGCGCCGCGCGACATACACGAGCTCTCCCCATTCCCTTTGCCGCTCGCGCACGCGGTCGCGGTCCTTCTGGTAGCGCTTCCAGGAGGCTTCGAGGAGGGGGAGCGTGAAGGAGTGGACCATCTCGTGCCGGATCACGTGCTCGAGCCGTTCGTTCGAACCGGTGAAGGGGAGAACGATCCGCCCGCGGACGAGATCGAAGAAGCCCTGCACCCCCTCTCCGACGAAGCCGGGAGCCGTGTTCGTCGCGAGAAAGCGCGTCTCCGACGTGTAGCCGATGAGCGGGATCCGCTCCCCCTTCTCGACGAGCGAATCGAAGCGAACCCCCATCCGCTCCTCGAGCCGCGGAACCCACTCCTCGGCGATGCTCGCGATGCGGGAGGCGATCGCCTCTTCCTCCTTTCCCATGTAGATGTCGAAGTGTTCGGTCCGAAGGGCTTGGATCTCGCGCGGGCCGTCCCATTGGATCTTTTGCTGGAGCGTGTAGAGGTTCGCGGGGGTGATTCGGTTCGTCCCGTAGGGAAGAGATCCCTCGGCGGCCGCGGCGGCGAGGAGGCACGCGAGGAACATCCTTGGGCGCACGAAGTGTCTCAAGTCGATCGCTCCTCCGAGGCGGATTATACACACGGTTCCGAATCGTCGCGCGGGGCGTCCTTCCGGGCGGCGCGCGGGTGTGGTAGCGTGAGGGGCGCGAGCGCCGGCCGCGCGGCGGAACGCCGGCGCCGCGAGAGGTGACGATGAGCGTTCTCCGGCCGCTTTCCGCGGCGCTTCTTCTCCGGCGCGCGCTCCTCCAGAAGGAGCGCGAAGGGGCGATCTTCGATCTCCCGGAGGAGAAGTTCTACCGCGGGATGCCCGGGTTCGATGGTTCGGTCCGTTCGCACGGAGAGAGGGCCTCGACCCCGCTCGGACCGGCCGCCGGGCCGCACACACAGCTCGCGGAGAACATCGTTCTCTCGTATCTCGCCGGGGGGCGCATTCTCGAGCTGAAGACCGTGCAGGTTCTCGACCGTCTCGCGATCCCGCGGCCGTGCATCGACATGGAGACGGTCGGCTTCAACGTCGAGTGGTCGCAGGAGCTTTCGCTTCAAGAATCGGCGCGCGAGTACGTCAAGGCGCGCCTCCTTCTCGCCGCGCTCGGCGAGGCGGGGATTCCCGAGGGGTGCGGCGAGGCCGAGCGCGACGTGCTCTTCGACATCAGCGTCGGATACGATCTCGCGGGGGTGCGCTCGGCCAAGATGAGCCGCTTCCTCGAGACGATGCGGGATGCCTCGCGCGCGATCGATGCGGAGCGGCGGGAGCTTCGCGCGGGGCTCCCGGACCGATGGCGTCGCCTCGCGGAGGCTCCGGTCCCGGCGCGCATCGGAGAGTGCGTCACGATCTCCACGTTTCACGGCTGTCCGCCGTGCGAGATCGAGTCGATCGCTTGCCACCTCATGGATGCGCACGACTTTCACGTGGTGGTGAAGATGAACCCGACCCTTCTCGGATACGAGGAGGTCGAGGCGATCCTCCGCGGTGAGCTCGGATACGACGAGCTTCGCCCGCCGCGCGACGCGTTCACGAGCGATCCATCCTTCGCCGAGGGGGTCGATCTTCTCCGCTCCCTCCGCGCGGCGGGGGAGAAGCTCGGGAAGAGCGTCGGCGCGAAGTTCACGAACACGCTCGTCGTCGAGAATCACAAGTCGTTCTTTCGGGACGAGCGGATGTACCTCTCCGGCCCTCCGCTCCACGTGCTCGCGATGGAGCTCTCGGCGCGCGTCCGCGAGGAGGTCGGGGCGGATCTTCCGATCTCTTTCTCCGCGGGCGTCGACGCGAGGAACTATCCGGACGCGGTCGCGTCCGGGTTCGTTCCGGTGACGGTTTGCACGGATCTTCTTCAGCCGGGCGGGTACGGGCGTTTCCGCGCGTATCACCGGGCGCTCGCGCGAAGAATGGAAGAGACGAGCGCGCGGACGATCGACGAGCTCATCCTCCGAACGGATGCCCCCTCCGCCTCCGCGGAGAAGGCGGATGCGCACGCGGTCCGCGAGGCTTCCCTACGGAACCACCGAAAGGCGGCGGATCGGGCGAGACGGGATGCGCGGTATGCCGCCGCCGCGAACCGCACCCCTCCGCGGAAGATCGCCTCGCGCCTATCCCTCTTCGACTGCGTGAACTGCGACAAATGCGTGCCGGTCTGCCCGAACGACGCGAACTTCACCTATGAAGTAAAGCCGCGCGTCGTCCGCTATCGAGATCTCGTCGTCCGGGGCGGACGCCTCGCGCTCGCTCCGGAAGAGAAGGAGTTCGTCCTCGGAGGGGGGAAGCACCCCTCGCACCAGATCGCGAACCTCCCCGATCTCTGCAACCACTGCGGGAACTGCGAGGTCTTCTGCCCCGAGGAGGGAGGGCCCCAAGTCGAGAAGCCGCGCATCTTCCTCTCGCGGGATGCGTTCCTCGAGGACCGAGGCCCCGGGTATTCCTTCGAGCGGCGGGGGAGGGCGCTTCTCGTCTTCGGCCGGCGCGAAGGGACGGAGGCGGAGCTTCGTCTCGAAGACGACCTCGCGGTCTTCTTCGACGGGAAGGCGGAGCTCGTGTTCGAGGGAGACGAATCGGAGCCGCGCGAGATGCGGCTTCTCGGCGGCGCGCCGGAGGGGCACGTGGTTTCAATCGGGTTCTATCTCGCGATGCGCGTTCTCGCCGAGGGGATCCTCGCGCCGAACGCGGCGTCTTTCCCGTCCGTTTCGATCGCCCGGGAAACCTGAAGTCCTCTTCCTCTCTCGCTCTCCCCGATGATTCACTCGAAGCTCTCCCCGCGTCTCGTGCTATTCTGGGAAGGTGCTAGTGCCTCCGGCGACCACCCGGCGGGAAGGAGACAGTCGGTGGCGATTCGATCGTTTCATCGCGCCGCCACTCCGGAAGAGGCGGTGAGACTTCTTCGCGCGGGCGGGGCGCGGACGTTCTACGTGGCGGGAGGAACCGACCTTCTCTCGTCGCAGGAGCCGCTCGATGCGGTCGTGAGCGTGCGCGAGGCGCTCCGCTATCTTCGGCGCGAGGAGGCGGAGTTCGTCGTCGGCGCGTCGGCCACCGTCTCGATGGTCGAGGCGTGGGAAGAGCTCGCCCGCGCGGACGGCGGTCTCCTCCGATCGTGCGCGCGCGATTTCGCGACGTGGCAGATCCGCAACCTGGCGACGATCGGAGGGAACCTCGCGAGCGCCGTCCCCTCCGCCGATTTCGCTCCGCCCCTTCTCGTTCTCGACGCCCGGTGCGTGGTCCAGGGGACCGAAGACCGCCGCGAAGTTCCTCTCTCGGAGTTTTTCGCCGGCGCGCACGAGAGCGTGCTCGGGGCCGACCTTCTCGTCGAGATCCGCTTCGAGGAGCCCGCTCCGCGGTCCGGCCTCGCCTGGGAGAAGATCGGCCGGACGGACGGGGACATCGCGATCGTGAACGCGGCGGCGCGCATCGATCGAGACGGGAAGAAATGCCGCGAGGCGCGCCTCGCGCTTGGGGCGGTCGCGCCGACCCCTTTCCGCGCGCGCGAGGCCGAGGAGTTCCTGAGGGGAAAGGAACCGGACGCGAAGACGATCGCGAGGGCGGCGGAGCTCGCCGCGGCCGCGGCGCGCCCGATCGACGATCAGCGCGCGAGCGCCGCCTATCGAAAGGCGATGGGCGAGCTTCTCGCCCGCCGCGTGCTCGCCGCCGCCGCGGAGGGGAGAGGAGGACGATGAACCTCGACCTTCATTGCACGGTCAACGGGGAGCCGAAGTCGTTTCGCATCGCGCCCGGGGATCGTTTGAGCGAAGTGTTGAGACGTGAAGGGTATTTCAGCGTCAAGGTCGGCTGCTCGACCGGGGACTGCGGCACGTGCACGGTTCTCCTCGACGGGGAGCCGATCGTGAGCTGCCTTCTTCTCGCCGCCGAGGCGGAGGGACACGAGATTCTTACCGTGGAAGGGCTCGCGAAGGGCCGCGAGCTCCATCCACTTCAAAAGGCCTTCCTCGACGAAGGGGCGGTGCAGTGCGGATTCTGCACGCCCGCCATGCTGCTCGCCGCGAAAGCGCTCCTCGACCGGGATCCGGATCCGTCCGAGAAGGCGATCCGAAGGTCGCTCGCGGGGACGCTCTGCCGATGCACCGGGTACGAGAACCCGGTCCGCGCCGTGCAGAAGGCGGCCGAGCGGATGAAGGAGGAGGCGCGATGAGCCGGAAACACCACCACGTCGTCGGAAAGAACATCTGGAAGGTGGACGGCCGAAGGCTCGTCCTCGGGGTCCCCGCGTTCACCACCGACTTCCCGCAGAAGGGAATGCTCATCGGCAAGATTCTGGGGAGCCCTGAGGCGCACGCGCGGATCCGCTCGATCGATGTCTCCGAGGCCCGCGCGATTCCCGGCGTGCACGCGATTCTCACGCACGAGAACGTCCGGGGGCTTTCCGCCTGGTCGGAAGGCGCGCCCGACCGCTTTCCGCGCGTCGCCTATACGCGCGCGGGGCAGGACTACGTGGAGCCGTCTCCTTGGGACTTCTTCCTTCTCGATTCGAAAGTTCGACATGTCGGGGATCGGGTCGCCGCGGTCGCCGCGGAAAGCGAGGAGATCGCCGAGGAGGCGCTCGCGAAGATTCGCGTCGTGTACGACACGCTCCCCGCGGTCTTCACCCCCGAGGAGGCGATGCGGGAAGGGGCGCCGATCGTCCACGACGAGCCGGAGATCGAGCGCGCCGTCGACCCGTCGCGGAACCTCTGCGCGAGCGTCGACGTGACGCTTCGCGATCTCGAGGCCGGCTTCGGCGCGGCGGACGAGATCGTCGAGAGCGTCTACCGAGTGCAGCGCGTGCAGCACGCGCAGCTCGAGCTCCACGCCGCCGTCTCCTATCTCGACCCCGACGGGCGTCTCGTCGTCATCTGCACCACGCAGGTCCCCTTTCACACGCGGCGCCAGATCGCTCAGGCGCTCGGCCTCCCGATCGGACGCATCCGCGTGATCAAGCCGCGCCTCGGGGGCGGCTTCGGCGGGAAGCAGGAGATGGTCCTCGAGGACATTTGCTCCGCCCTCACGCTCGCGACCGCGCGGCCGGTCCGCCTCGAGCTCACGCGCTACGAGGACATGAACGCGGTCCGCTCGCGCCACTCGATGACGATCCGTTTGAGAACGGGGACGAAGAGAGACGGAACGCTCACCGCGATCGAGATGGCGGCGCTCGTCGACGCGGGCGCGTACGGCTCGCACAGCCCGACGGTCCCGACGAACACCGGCAACAAGAACTTGCCGCGCTATCGCTGCCCGAACGTCCGCTATCGTTTCGACGCCTACTACACGAACCTCCCTCCGACCGGCGCAATGCGCGGATACGGGACGCCGCAGGGGTCTTTCGCCCTCGAGTGCCACATGGACGAGGCGGCGGAACGGCTCGGCATCGATCCGGTCGCGTTTCGGCTCCGAACGACGGTGCGCGAGAAGGACGCGGACGAGCTCTCGCCGCACATCTACGAGGTGAAGAAGGAGAACGTCCCCGAGGACGAGCGGATCGCGTGGACGTTCGCGAGCTGCGGTCTCCACGAGTGCATCGAGAAGGGGGCCGAGGCGATCGGCTGGTCGGAGAAACGGAAGGCGTACGACGCCTGGAACGCGAAGAAGCCGCTTCTTCGAAAGGGAATCGGGATGGCGGCCGTCTCGCAGGGGAGCGGGGTTGCGGGGATCGACACGGCGGGGGCGACCGTGAAGCTGAACGAGGACGGGTCGGTCGCGATCTACGCGGGCGCGGTCGACGTCGGGACGGGAGGGGACACGGCGCTCGCGCAGATCGTCGCGGAGACGCTCGGGATCGGAGTCGACGACGTCGCGGTCTACACGTCGGACACCGACCTCACCCCGTTCGACTCGGGAGCGTACGCCTCGAGCACGACGTACGTCTCGGGGGGCGCGGCGCTCCGCGCGGCCGAGGCGGTGCGCGCGGAGCTTCTCGCCGCCGCCGCCCAATGGACCGGATCCAAGGCGGAGGATCTCGCGCTCGAGGACCGTCACGTGGTCGGGCGGGCCGGAACGCGCGTTCCGATCCGCGAGGTCGCGACCTTTCTTACGTATAAGAAAAAGATTCAGGTGGAAAAGACCGCGACGCACGTCTCTCCGGTGAGCCCGCCCCCCTTCGGGGCGCAGTTCGCCGATCTCGAGGTGGACATGGAGACCGGGGAGGTTCGTGTCGTCGAGTTCGTCACCGCGCTCGACGTCGGAACGGTGTTGAACCCGAAGCTCGCCGAGGGACAGGTGCACGGGGCGGTCTCGATGGGGCTCGGCTACGCGCTCACCGAGGAGCTTCTCTTCGACGAGAGGGGGCGCCCGCGGAACGTCGGTTTCCTCGACTACAAGATTCTCAAGGCGACCGGGATGCCGAAGATGCGGACGATCTTCGTCGAAACGTACGAGCCGAGCGGTCCCTTCGGCGTCAAGGCGGTCGCCGAGATCCCGACGAACGGGCCGGCGCCGGCGGTCGGGAACGCGCTCCGGCAGGCGCTCGGGGTGCGCCTCCGCGATCTCCCCTTCACGCCGGAGAAGATTCTCCGCGCGATCGGGAGGATGTAAAGTCAATCTGCGCGCTCAACAACCGTAAGAACTCTTCGAAGTCCCTCGGTGGCCGGGTCGTAGCCAGAGAGCACCTGTCGAATGAGCTCGACCGCGCGCCATCGTTCGGCCGGGCTCCGGGAGAGCCAGTGTGCTTTCTCGTCGGACGGATCGCCGAGCGAGCTCACCACGAGGCGATTTCGATTGACGGCGAAAGCAGCGTCCTCGTTCATGTCTGTGATTATGAGGGGACGAGATTCCTGCGGTAAGAACGATCCCGCACGCCGTTCTTCTCATCTCTTCTCTTTCACCTTCGGACGTTCCATCGCGAAGCGGTCGCGCGTGCGGCAGTAGAGGTGGCCGCCCATCTTGCCGATCGCGCGGAGCATCTCCGGGTCGACGTGCCGGTCCTCGAGGAGGAGATCGTCGCGCGCGTGGATGCGGACGATCTCGCCGAGAACGAGAGCGGTTCGATGCGGGGGCGCGCCGATCTCGATCGTCCGAACGAGCCGGCACTCGAAAGCGATCGGGGATTCGGCGACGCGCGGCGGGAGGACGAGGTCGGAAGGGACCGCCGCGAGACAGGCGCGATCGAACTCGCTCACCTCGGGCGGATAATCGCCCGATGCCAAGTTCATCTTCTCGGCGAGCGCCTCGTCTACGACATTCACGACGAACTCGCCGGTCTCCTCGATGTTCCGGAGCGTGTCCTTCTTCTCGCCGCGTCGGCTCGCGAGGGAGACGCTCACGATCGGCGGGGTGGACGAGACGCCGTTGAAGAAGCTCATCGGCGCGGCGTTCGGAACGCCGGCCCGGTTCACCGTGGAAACGAACGCGATCGGCCGCGGCACGATCGCCCCGATCATCAGGAAATAGCGCTCGCGGACGCTCATCTGTGCCGGATCCAGGATCATGAAAGCCTCCTCGACTGCGGTCGAACGAGAGAACTCTTTCTTCATACCCTAATGCAGGGGCAAGGTCCCGGCAAATGCAAGGGATCGTTCTGTAGGAGAAGGGGCTGGCATCCTCGTTCCGCTCGTGAGGCGGCCGGCCACGGCGGGTCCCGCCGTCCGACAACCTCATCCGCAATCCGATTCCGACCGCAACCCGCCCGGTTGCCCGCGCCTCCCCGAGGGTCTATAATGCGGTTCCCGGAAAGCGTTCCGGTTCGGTGCGCTTCGGGCGGACGAGCCGCCCGCCGCGGACTGGACCGGGGAGGAAGGAGTTTGAAGTATGAAGATTCGTCCGTTGGGAGATCGGGTGGTCGTCCGGCGCCTCGAGAAGGAAGAGAAGGCGGGCGGCATCATCATCCCGGACACCGCTAAGGAGAGGCCGGTCGAGGGGGAGATCGTCGCCGTCGGACCCGGTGCGCGGAACGAGGCAGGACGAGTGGTTCCGCTCGACGTGAAGCCGGGGGACCGGGTCGTCTTCGGGAAGTACGCGGGGATGGACGTCACGATCGACGGGGTCGAGCTTCTCGTTCTTCGCGAAGGGGACATCCTCGGGAAGATCTGATCGGTCGGACGACGATCGTCGAGAGGGCGCGCCGGCGATTCCGAATCCAGACCGGAGAGGATCGCCGGGCGGGGGGGCGAGCCGGGTGACCCGATCGGGGGAACAGACGACGCGGGCGTATCTCGGCCTCGGCTCCAACCTCGGCGCCCGGGAAGAGAGCCTCCGGCGCGCGCTCCGTTCCCTCGAGAAGGGATCGTTCGCGGTCGATCGCGTCTCCTCGATCTACGAAAGCGAGCCGGTCGGGCCGGTGCGGGATCAGCCCCTGTTCCTGAACTGTGCGGCGCGCGGATCGTACGCCGGGGGCGCCCGCGAGCTTCTCGCCCTCATCGGCCGGATCGAGGATTCCCTCGGCCGGGTGCGCGCCGTTCCGAAGGGGCCGCGCGTGATCGACATCGATCTTCTCTATTTCGGCGGCGCGATCATCGACGAGCCCCCGCTCCTCGTGGTGCCGCACCCCTCGATTCCGGACCGGAGGTTCGTTCTCGTGCCGCTTGCCGAGATCGATCCGGATCTGGTACACCCGGCATTCGGGAAGACGCAGCGCGAGCTTCTTGCGGAGACGAAGGACCGGAGCCTCGTGACGCGCGTCCGGGGAGCGCCGTAGGATGGAGCACCGCTACATCGCGGTCGAGGGGGTGATCGGCGCGGGGAAGACGACCCTCTGCCGGGCGCTCGCCTCGAGGATCGGGGCGCATCTCAACCTCGAGGTCGTGGAGGAGAACCCGTTCCTCAAAGACTTCTACGACGACATCCGCACCTACGCCTTCCAAACGCAGGTCTTCTTCCTTCTCAGCCGGTTCCGCCAGCAGCAGGCTCTCGCGCAGACCGATCTCTTCCACGAGCGGGTCGTGAGCGACTACATCTTCGCGAAGGACCGGATCTTCGCGAGCATCAACCTGACCGACGACGAGATGGCTCTCTACGACCGCCTGCACGAGGTGATGGAGAGGGAGATCCCGAAGCCGGACGCGGTGATCTACCTCCGGGCGCCCACCGATCTTCTCCTCGAAAGGATCCGAAGACGCGGGCGCGAGTTCGAGCGAAGCCTGACGCGCGAGTACCTCGACGTGTTGCAGGAGGCGTACAACTTCTTCTTCGCGCACTACGACCAGTCCGCGCTTCTCGTGGCGAACGCGGGCGAGTGCGACTTCCTCGGAAACCCGGATCTCCTCGACGAGTTGATCGAGGAGCTCGCCGCGCTCGAAACCGGCACGGCGTCATTCACGCCCCGGCGGAAGGGAAGAGGCCGATGATGGAAACGGAGCGCCGAAAGGCGACCCCCCGCACGCTGGTCCGCATGAAGAAGAAGGGGGAGCGGATCGCGATGCTGACCGCGTACGACTTCCCCACCGCCGAGATCCTCGACGAGGCGGGGATCGATGCGATCCTCGTCGGGGATTCCGTCGGCATGGTCGTCCACGGTTTAGAGACGACGCTCCCGGTGACGATGGCGGACATCATCCGCCACGCGGCGGCGGTGGCGCGCGCCCGCCCGCGGGCGCTCGTGATCGGCGACCTTCCCTTCCTTTCGTATACGGTGAGCGTTCCCGACGCGGTGGCGAACGCCGGGCGGCTCGTGAAGGAGGGGGGCGTCGAGGCGGTGAAGCTCGAGGGGGGGCGCGCGATGGTCCCCGTGATCCGAGCGATCCTGAAGGCGTCGATCCCCGTGATGGGGCACATCGGGCTCACCCCGCAATCGATCCTTCGCTTCGGAGGATACGTGGTGCAGGGGAAGAGCGCGATCGCGGCGGAGCGGCTCGTCGAGGCGGCGAAGGGGCTCGAGGACGCTGGCTGCTTCGGGATCGTCCTCGAGGCGATCCCCGCGAACCTCGCCGAGCGGGTGACCGCGTCGGTGTCGATCCCGACGATCGGGATCGGAGCGGGGCCTTCGTGCGATGGACAGGTCCTCGTCACCCACGACCTCCTCGGGATCTACGGGAGGAAGCTCCCGCGCTTCGTGAAGCGATACGCGGATCTCCGGACGTCGATGCGCGATTCTTTCCGCACGTTTATTCAAGACGTGAAGCAAGGGACGTTCCCCGGACCCGAGCATTGCTACGACGGCGGAGGAGAGAATGAGTAGAACGCTCCGGGTCGCGCGCACGCGGCGGGAGCTCGAGGCGCTCATCGGCGGGCTTCGCCGGGAAGGGCCGATCGGCTTCGTCCCCACGATGGGCGCGCTCCACGAGGGGCATCTCTCCCTCGTTCGGGCGTCGGTCGCGGAGTGCGCGCGGACGGTCGCGAGCATCTTCGTGAACCCGGCCCAATTCGGCCCGGGCGAGGATCTGGCGGCGTACCCGCGGCCTTGGGAGGAAGATCGGGCGCTCCTCGAGGCGGAGGGGACGGACATCCTCTTCCTCCCCGCGTCTGAGGAGATCTACCCTGCGGGTCCGCGCGCGTTCATCGAGGTGGAGGATCTCTCCGGGCTTCTCTGCGGGGCGTTTCGGCCGGGACACTTTCGGGGGGTGGCGACGGTCGTCTGGAAGCTTCTCCAGATCGTCGATCCGGCGTTCGCCTACTTCGGGGCGAAGGACGCGCAGCAGGCGGTGATCGTGCGCCGCATGGTGGCGGGTCTCTTCGGGCGCTGGACGATCCGCGTCCTCCCGACCGTCCGCGAGAAGGACGGTCTCGCGATGAGCTCGCGGAACCGATACCTCGACCCCTCGGAGAGGGGGGCGGCGCCGGTCCTCTTCCGCGCGCTCGTGGAGGGGAAGCGCGTCCTCGAGAGGGGCGAGCGTCTGGCCGGGATGGCGGTGCGCGCGGCGAGCGAGACGCTCTCCCAAGAGCCGCTCGTTCGGCCCGAGTACGTCGCGCTCGTCTCGCTCGCGGATCTTCGTCCGGTGGAGGAGGCGCGCGGCGACCTTCTCTTCGCGATCGCGGCGCGCGTCGGGAAGGCGCGCCTCATCGACAACCTCGCTCTTCGCGTCGGGGAGCGCGTCCTGGAGATCCTTCCGTGAGAGAGCGGGCGGCCCTCGTGCTGGCGGCGGGGGAGGGGAAGCGGATGCGCTCGAGCCTCCCGAAGGTTCTTCATGTGTTGATCGATAAGCCCTTGATCATCTGGGTGCTCGACGCCGCGCGCGCGGCCGGGTTCGATCGGGTGGCGGTCGTGGTCGGTCACGGGGGCGAGGAGGTGCGCCGAGCCGTCTCTCGTCCCGGGGTCGAGTTCGTCCGGCAGGAGGAGCAGAAGGGTACCGGCCACGCCGTTCTCCAGGCGGCGCCTCTTCTCGCGGATCTCGACGGATCGCTCGTTGTCCTCTCGGGCGACGTTCCGTTCGTTAGCGCGGCAACCCTCGCGGGCCTCGTCCGGTTCCACGAGAAGGAGGGAGGGGCGGCGACGGTGGTCACGGCGACGATGGACGACCCGACCGGATACGGCCGGATCGTGCGCGGCGGGAGGGGAACGATCGACCGGATCGTCGAGGAGAAGGACGCGGCCCCGGAGGAGCAGAGGATCCGCGAGATCAACTCGGGGGCATACGCCTTCGACGCGAAGACGCTCTTCCAGGTTCTCCCGCGGATCGGGACGGAGAACGCGAGCGGAGAGATCTACCTCACCGACGCGATCGGGATCCTCCGGTCGATGGGGCGGGCCGTCTTCCCGTATCCGGTCGCCGATCGGTGGGAGATCTTCGGAATCAACACGCCCGAACACTTGGAGGCGGCCGCGGCGCACGCGGAGGGGAGGTCGAATGGATAGGCTGTGGGCGACGTGGCGCATGCCGTACATCGATTCGCTCAAGGAGAAGACGGGCGGGTGCATCTTCTGCGAGAAGCCGGCGGAGGGGAAGGACGAGGAGATGTACGTTCTACATCGGCGCGCGAATTCCTTTGTCATCCTGAACACCTTTCCCTATAATCCCGGCCACATCATGATCGCGCCCAGCCGGCACGTGGGGAGCTTCTCCAAGCTCGACGGAGAAGAAAGGTCCGAGATCATGGAGCTTCTCGCACTCAGCGAGACGATCCTCGAGGAGGTCTTCCGCCCGAACGGGATGAACGTCGGCGTGAACCTCGGAAAGGCGGCCGGGGCGGGGGTTCCGGGGCATCTCCACGTGCATCTCGTGCCGAGGTGGCAGGGGGACGCGAACTTCATGCCGGTGCTCGGCGGGACGAAGGTTCTTCCCCAAGGGCTTCGCGAGACGTACGGTCGCTTGCGGGAGGCGTTCCTTCTAAGAGAAAGAGGATAGGGGGCGTATGGCCAAACGAAAGAAGCCCGCCGGGCGGAAGGGGGGCGAGGGGTTCGGGAGGCGTTTCGGACGGCTCGTGAACCGCCTGTTCATCCTGGTCACGTTCGGGCTCGTTGCGCTCTACCTGATCCCCCTCTCGACGAAGATCGTCCAAGAGGAAGGGGACCGCTCGGAGGTCGCGGAATCCGCTTCCCCGATCGTTCCCTCGAAGCCGGTCACCGTGCAGGTGCTGAACGGCTGCGGGAAGGCGGGGCTCGCGCTGGATGTCTCTCGTTTTCTGAGGGAGAACGCGTGCGACGTGGTGGAGATGGGGAACGCCGACCATTTCCGCTACGAGACGACGAAGATCATCGCAAGAACGGACAACCTCGAAGCGGCGGAGTGGGTGCGCCGGGTTCTCGGCGCCGGCGACGTTTCCTCCGCTCCGAACCCCGATCTTCTCCTCGATGTGACCCTCGTCGTCGGTTCGGATTGCGTCCCCTTCCCGCCGCGCTCCGCGGCGGATTGATCGAACGGCCGCGCACGGCTCCGGAGCGAGCCGCGCGGGAGGATTCGTCATGGGTCTCGGAGGAATCGGCTTCCACGAACTTCTGCTCATCTTTCTCCTCGTTCTCTTGCTCTTCGGGGCCAAGCGGCTTCCGGAGGTAGGGAAGAATCTGGGCCGCGGGATTCGCGAGTTCAAGAAGGCGACGAAGGAGATCACCTCCGACGTCGATCTCGAGGAGCACGAGAAGAAGCTGCCGCAGAAGCCGCCGGACGAGAAGGAAAAGGGAACGGCCGAAGAGCGAACTCCCGAACCCCCGAAGGAGTGAGCCCGCTCTCCGCTCTGGTGATGGGGAGCGAGAACCGGCCGCGGTCCGCGAGTTCCTTTATCCCTCTTCCAATTCCGAGAGGGCGGGGCGCATGTCCTTGATCTTCGCCCGTTCTCTCTCCCCCTGGAGCCACTGGGCGAAGATGTACTCCTGCCTCTCGGCGAGAAGCGAGCGGATGAGGTACGCCTTTTCGGCGACGTAGCGCTCCTCGTCGATCGGGGTCACCTTCTCCTTCACGAGAAAGAACGCGCCGAAGTCGGTTTCCACCGGTCCGAACGTCGATCCTTCCGGCGCCGCGAACGCGGCAAGGGTGAGCCGGGCGTCCCGACCGATCGTGGGGACGGAACCGGCGCGCGAGACGAGGTCCGCGCGGCGGATCTCGCGGCCGGCCTTGCGCGCGAGGGAGGTGAGATCCGAGCGCTCCGCTTCCGCGCGGAAACGCTCCGCGTCGGCCCGCGCGAGCGCCAGCCTCTTCTCGCGGAGGACTCGCTCCCTGAGGCTCGTCGCGACCGCCTCGAACGGCTCCACGTGGCTCGTGTCCCGCGAGACGACCTCGAGAACATGATAAGTTTCGTCGTGAAAGATCGGCTCGCCGATCTCGCCGATCTCTCCGGCGAAAGCGAAGAGGTTCGCGCCCCGGAAGGCCCCGAGCCCGGGCACGACGACCCCCTCCTCGAAAGGCGTGGTCTCGCGGTAGACGAGCCCCGTCGCCTCGGCCGCCCCGCGGAGGCTCTCGCTCGCCGCGCGCGTTCGGAGATCCTCCGCCGCGAGGCGCACGCTCTCCACCGTTTCCCCGCCCGCCTCCACGTTCATGAGGATCTGGCGGAGCCGCACCGACTCGGCCGCCCCGCTCCCCGTCCGCTCGACGACCTGGACGATCTGAAACGATCGCGGACCCTCGATCACCCCGCTCACGGCGCCCGCGGGGAGGGAGAACGCGAGCTCGTCGAGGTCCGGCGTGAGGTCTCCTCTCCGGAACGAACCGATGTCGCCCCCCTGCTGGGCGGTGGGGCCCTCGGAGTGGTAGCGCGCGAGATCCTCGAAGGGAGTTCCCTCGTAGAGCCGCTGCAGAATCTCCTGCATCCGCGAGCGGAGGTACGCGCGGTCCTCCTCGCTCGGGAGAACCGGGAGGGAGACGTAGCCGAGCGTCGCGCGGTCGGGGACGCGGAACTCCTCCCGGTGTTCCTCGTAACAGGCGTTCATCTCGGCGGGGGACGCCGAGACTGCGACATCCTCGTATTCCGAGGGAAGAAAGGCGATGAACGAGAAGTCGACCGTCTCGTTGTTTTGCACATAAAGATCGCGAAGCTCTCCCTCGGTGACCCGCGCGTTCACCGCGACGCGCTGCCTGAGATGGCCAAGCGGGAGCTGCTCGCGCACGTAGTTCTCCAGCCAGCGCCAGTCGACGGTCGGGTCGTCGATCGCCTGGCGGTATTTCTGGTAATCGAATCTCCCGTTCGTGAGAAACGCCTCGTCCGTCCGAAGGAACTCGGGCGGGTTCGAGCGGATCGTGTAGACGATCTCTTCGTCCGAGATTGGGATCGAGGCCTTCTTGAGAGCGGACTCCACGATCGCCGAGTGTACGAGACGCTGCCAAGCCCTCTCCCGGAGGAGGCGCGTGACCGAGGGAAGAAGAGGGAGATCTTCTTCGGCGCTGCCGCGATAGACGGCCGTCTCCTCGTTGAAGGCCCTTTCGAAGTCGTCCACGGTGAGGGAACGTCCGTTCACCTCCCCGATCACATAGCCGGGCTGGCTTCCCGACGTGCCCCGAAGATCGGCGCCCCACACGGCGAAGATCAGGCCGACGAACGCGGCGATTACGATCCAGAGGATCGTCTTGGTGTTCTGGCGCATCGACTGCAACATGAACGGCTACTCCCCGCCGGTCTCGTGCGGAAGCCGCGCCCCGACCGGACGGAGGGCGCGGGTTCGGATTACGGTTCTCGACCGCCGGGAGAATAGCATGTCGCCCGGCGATCGGCAACCGGGGAGCGGTCCGGGCGCCGGCGCTCTCCGTTCCCACCATCGCCGCCCGCCGTGGTGATGTCCTCGGACGGCGGGTCACTCCTTCGCGCCGCATGCGCGAAGGAGCTTCCTCGCCACCCCGTCGCTCTTCGCGACGGGGAGCCCCGGCTCGGCCCTGTCGGCGGCTGTCCGCTCAATGCTCCCCCTTCGCGCTTCGCGCTCCGGGGACTCCCTCGGGGGAAATAGGGTATCAGGTACCGACTTAGAGGGGTATCAGGTACCGATTCGCGCGCGGCATCTTTGAGCAAGCGAGCGCCTGTCGCTGCCGGAAACAGACAATGGTGGGCGGAGGTGCGACAGGCGGCGTAGCATACGGGCCGAAATCGGTATTGTGTCCCTGAATCACTTGAATGAGGGAGGAAGGCTTCGGTCACCTCTCGCCGCCTGTTGACAGCCCCCGAGCGCGGTGATAGATTGCGCATGGAGCTGTTCTCGCGGGCGAAGTGGTGTGCGGGGAAGCGCTTCGCAGGTTCCCGAGACGGAGGGCCTCGCAAAGGACTCGTCGGGTCCGAACATGAACAGAAGGTTGGGTCTCGCGGTCGCGCTTCTTGTCGTCGCGGGAGGGGCGCGCGCCGGAACCGCCTCGGGCAAGACCGAGTACGTTTGGCCGCTGTCGTATCGCAGCTGTTTGACTTCTTCCTTCGCCGAATACCGCCAGGACCATTTTCACGCGGGGATCGATCTTTCCACCGGAGGTAAAACGGGTTTCAAGGTTCGCGCCGTCGCGAGCGGAGAGGTCTACCGGGTCCGCGCCTCTCCGATCGGGTACGGGAAGACCGCCTATCTTCTCCTCCCCGACGGAAAGATCGCCGTGTACGCGCATCTCAGCGACTTCGCCCCGGGGCTTCTCCGCCTCGTCGAGGAGGAACAGAACCGGCGGGGGAGCTACACGATCGATCTTCTTCTTCCGCGAGGAACCTATCCGGTGGCGGCGGGCGAGGTGATCGGCTACAGCGGGCAAACCGGCGCGGGCTCTCCGCATCTCCATTTCGAGCTGCGCGACGGCGAGGACGTCCCCTTGAACCCGCTCCGCCACGGGTTCGCGATCCAGGACGACGTCCCGCCGACGATCCGCTCGGTCATCCTCACGCCGCTCGAGAGCGACGCGCGCGTGGACGGATCGATTCGACCGCTCACGATTCCGTTCGAATGGTCGCCGAGCGAGCTCTGCTTTCGGACCGACCGGACCGTGCGCATCGAGGGCCCGGTCGGCGTCCTCATCATGGCCGACGACCGGCAGACCGCGTGCGACCAGCGCTTCGGCGTCTTCAGCCTCGACCTCCACGTCGACGAGGAGATCGCGTATCGCTCGCGCTTCGATCGCTTCTCCTACGACAAGGCGGGGTTGGTCGGGATTGAGTACGATCAGGGAATGATCGAGAGAGGCGGGGGCACGTATCACCGTCTCTACACCGCGGCGACGAACCTTCTCCCCTTCACCCTCACCGACAGGCGCCACGCCGGCGTGATCGTCGGCTCGGGACGCGGCGCGTACGGAGAGGGGATCGTCCTCTCCGAGGGCCTTCACTACGTCGAGGGGGTGGCGACGGACGCGAACGGGAACGTCTCGCGCGCGGTGCTCGGAACGGTGGTCGGCGCCCTCCCGGAGATCCGGCGCGCGCAGGTGGTGGACGACGACGAGGTCACCGTCTTCCTCGAGGGCTCTCCGGGCGAGATCGGGGACTTCGTCGTCTCCCGCTCGCTGAACGGGGGCCGTCACTGGGAGTCGAGAAACGCGCGCTACGCGGTCGAGAGGGACGCGTGGGTCGCGCGGGGGTTCCCCGTTCTTTCGCAGCGGATGCCCCTTCTCTTCCGCGTCGACGTAGCGACGCTCTCGGGGGCGCACCGCCGCCCGCTCTTTCTCTATCGCAACTACGAGGCGGTTCCCACTCCGGAACCCGAGATGACCCTCCGGACCGAGTACCACGCGGACGCGGCGCTCGTCGTTCTCGAGATCACGCGCGCGCATCCCTACAAGATCGACGCGAAGGTGCTTCGCGACAACCGCTCGCCTCTCCGTCTGGTGATGGAGCAGACGGACGCGACCCGCTACGAAGGGGTCGTTCCGCTCCGCGATCTCGAGTCGGAGCCGGCCTGGGTGACGGTGGCGCTTCGGGGAACCGGCGACTCGGAGTGGTCGACGCTCGCGAAGATCCGCGCGGTTCGGGTTCCGGCTCTTCTCGGCGGCGAGGTCCGCGACGAGGAGGGGATGGCCTCCATCCGCCTCCCGTCCGCCGCTCTCGTGCGGGACACCTACTTCCGCGTCGAGAAGGAGCAGGGGCCTCTTCTCGAGCGCGGGCTTTCCTACATCAGCCCGTCCTACCGGTTCGAGCCGGCGAGCGCCCTCCTTCGCGGAAACGCGACGATCCGGATCCGCCCGTTCGCCGCCGGGACCGAGGGGGAAGGGGTCGGGCTCTACCGGATGGACGCGCACGGCAGGTGGCGTTTCGTGAGCCGCCGCGAGAGCTCCGGCGACGCCGACTTCTCCGTCTCCACCTCGCGGCTCTCCCGGTTCGCGCTCATCCGCGACCAAGAGCCCCCGAGCGTGTACGGGCTCCGTCCCGCGCCCGGATCGGTGGTCGGGACGACGAGGCCGCGCCTCCAGGCGAAGGTGTCCGACGTGGGGGCCGGGTTCGACGCCGAGGGGGTGCAGATGTTCCTCGACGGGCGGCGCGTGATCGCGGAGTTCGATCCCGAGCGCGAGCTGATCTTCTACGGCGTCAAGAGCCCTCTCGGCATCGGCTCTCACCGGTTCGCGGTCGAGGCGACCGACCGGGCGGGGAACGTCGAGAAGAGCGAGTCGACCTTTTACGTGTCCGGGGATTCGGATCGATGACGGGGCGGGGAGCGGCGTTCGTCCATCTGCACAACCACAGCGACTACAGCCTCCTCGACGGCGCTTTGAAAGTAAAGGATCTCGCCGCCCGCGCGGCCGAGGAGGGGATGCCGGCCGTCGCGCTCACCGACCACGGCAACCTGTTCGGCGCGGTTCATTTCTACGAGGCGGCCCGGCGGCGCGGCGTGAAGCCGATCATCGGATGCGAGACGTACCTCACCCTCGGAAGCCGCCACGACAAGAAGAGCGCGCGCTCCGGCGGGGAGCGCACGTACCACCTCGTTCTTCTCGCGAAGAACCGGACCGGCTTTCTCAACCTGATCAAGCTCTCGTCCTCGGCGTATCTCGAGGGTTTCTACTACCGGCCGCGGATCGATCCGGAGATCCTCGCCGAGCGAAGCGAGGGGCTCATCGCGCTCACCGCCTGCATGCAGGGACCGGTCGCCGTGCCGGTTCTCTCGGACGATCCGGAGACCGCCGCCGCGCGCGCGGGCCTTCTCTCCGATATCTTCGGGAAGGGGAACCTCTTCATCGAGCTGCAACATCACGGCCTCGAGGCGGAGACGCGGGCGGTCCGCGGGCTTCTCGACGTCGCCCGAAGGCTGGATCTTCCGGTCGTCGCGACGAACGACTGCCACTACCTCACGCCCGATCACGCCGATTCGCACGATCTGCTCCTCTGCATCGGAACCGGAAAGGACCGGAACGATCCGAACCGCCTTCGATACGAGACGAAGAGGAACCACTTCGCCACGGCGGCCGAGATGGAAGAGGCGTTCCGCGAGATCCCCGAGGCGCTCCTGAACACGCTCGTCGTCGCGGACCGGACCGACCTCACGCTCGATCTCGGCGGCGCGCATCTCCCCGAGTTCCCCGTCCCGCCCGGCCACGCGGATCTCGACGCGTACCTCGAGCATCTCGCGTGGGAAGCGCTCCCCGCCCGCTATCCGGACGCCGGCGAGGCGGTGAAGGATCGCGTCCGCTTCGAGCTCTCCGTGATCCGAAAGGTCGGCTACGCGGGGTACTTCCTCATCGTGCGCGACTTCATCCAGGCGGCGAAGGAGCGGGGCATCCCGGTCGGTCCGGGGCGCGGATCCGCGGCGGGGAGCATCGTCTCCTATCTTCTCGGCATCACCGATCTCGATCCGATCCGCTTCTCGCTCCTCTTCGAGCGTTTCTTGAACCCCGAACGAGTGAGCCTCCCCGACATCGACATCGACTTCTGCTTCGAGCGGCGCGGCGAGGTGATCGATTACGTCACGCGGAAATACGGGGAGCGGAGCGTCGCGCAGATCATCACATTCGGGACGATGGCGGCGCGCGCGGCGATCCGGGACGTCGGGCGCGTTCTCGGGATCCCCTACGGGGAGGTCGACCGGATCGCGAAGCTCGTTCCGGGAGACATCGGCATGACGCTCGACAAGGCGCTCGAGACATCGCCCGACCTTCGCACGCTCGTCGAATCGACCCCCGCCTACCGGGATCTCCTCCGGCACGCGCGGAACCTCGAGGGAACCTCGCGCCACGCCTCGACGCACGCGGCCGGCGTGCTGATTGCGCCGGGCGACCTCACCGACTTCGTTCCTCTCTATCGCACATCGACGGACGAGCGGACGACGCAGTGGGACATGAAGGCGTGCGAGAAGGCGGGGCTTCTCAAGATCGATTTTCTCGGGCTCCGAACGCTCACCGTGCTCCACGGCGCCGTTCGCCTGATCGAAGAGGAAAGGGGCGAGTCGATCGATCTCTCCCGGATTCCCCTTGACGATCCGGAGACGTTCCGGCTCCTTTCGGCGGGGAACACGGCCGGCGTCTTTCAGCTCGAGTCGTCGGGGATGCGCGACCTTCTCGTTCGCCTCCAGCCGAGCGCGTTCGAGGATATCGTCGCCGTGAACGCGCTCTTCCGCCCGGGCCCCTTGCGGAGCGGGATGGTCGACGACTTCATCGACCGGAAGCACGGGAAGAAGAAGATCGAGTACCTCCACCCCGCGCTCGATCCGATTCTCGCCGAGACGTACGGCGTGATCCTCTATCAAGAGCAGGTGATGCAGATCGCCCACGTGATGGGCGGGTTCACGCTCGCCGAGGCGGACATCCTTCGGCGCGCGATCGGGAAGAAGCAGAAGGCGGAGATGGTCGACAACCGAACCCGCTTCGTCGAGCGGGCGGTCGAGAAAGGCTTCCGCCGGGCGGTCGCCGAGAAGATGTTCGACCTGATGGGGTTCTTCGCCGAGTACGGTTTCAACAAGTCGCACTCGACCGCGTACGCTCTCCTCTCGTACCAGACCGCGTACTTGAAGGCTCACCATCCGCGCGAGTTCCTGGCCGCCTCGCTCACGAGCGAGATGAGCGACACGGACCGCGTGGTCGTTCTGATCGGCGAGCTCCAGCGGCTCCGCATCCCGCTTCTTCCACCGGACATCAACCGTTCACAGATCGAGTTTTCCTGTGAAGGGGAGGGAATCCGCTTCGGGCTCGGCGCGGTGAAGAACGTCGGGCGCTCCGCGATCGAATCGATGCTCGCCGCGCGCGGGACGAACGGTCCCTTCCGAAGCCTCTTCCATTTCTGTGAGGAGCTCGATCTCCGGCTCGTGAACAAGAGGGTGATCGAGTCGCTCATCCAGGCGGGCGCTCTCGACTCGGTCGGAGCGAACCGCGCGGCGCTCCACGCGGCGGCCGAGGCGGCCCTCGAGCGGGGGGGGCGCCTCCAGAACGATCGGAACCGCGGCCAGACCCTTCTCTTCGAGGGGGGGGCGGGGGGTGTTCTTCTCGAGCCGCCCCTTCCGGAGACGGCGACCTGGAGCCGGCGGGAGACGCTCGAACGGGAGAAGGCGGTGACCGGGTTCTACGTGACCGGCCATCCGCTCTCCGACTACGCGGACGAGATGAGCCTTGCGAACGCCTCCGCCGCGAACCTGGGGCGGATGCGGGACGGGGAGCGGGTCGCTCTCGCCGGGATCGTGACCGGACGGCGGACGATCCTCGACAAGAAGGGGGAGACGATGGCGTTCGTGCAGGTCGAGGACCTCACCGGAACGGCCGAGGCGATCGTCTTCGCGCGCGCCTACAGACGATTCGCGCCCCTGCTCGACTCGGAGGAGCCGCTCCTCTTTCGCGGGATCGTGAGCGCCAGGAGCGACGACGCGCCGAAAGTCTCCGTCGACGAGATCCTCCTTCTTCGTGAGTGCCGGTCGCGCTTCGCCAAGCTCCTTCAGATCCGCGCGCCGATCGAGGCGTTCGGGGAGGACGCTCTCCGGGAAATCCGCGAGCTCCTCGACGCGCACCCGGGGAACGTTCCGGTCCGCATCGTGGTCGACACGGACGCGGGCCTCGTCGAGATGCGCTCGCGGCGTTATCGAGTCGATCCGGACGAGGACCTTCTCGCGCGGCTCAAGGCGACGGTGGGAGAGCGGAACGTCTCCCTCGTCGGCGATGCGGCCGCGTGAGCGCGGGGTGCGTCCGGCCATGACCCCCGAGGACGCGCTCCTCGCGATCGGCGAGGAGGCGAGGCGCCTCGGGTTCGCTTCGTTCGGGGTCGCGCCCGCCGCCGTTCCCGACGTCGAGAAAGAGCGGCTCGATCGCTGGCTCCGCGAGGGGATGCACGGAACGATGGGCTGGATGGTCCGGAGCGCCGCCGCGCGCAAGGACCCGGCTCTCGTTCTACCCGGCGCGCGCTCCGTGTGGATCGGGGCGGTCGGCTACTTCCATCCTTCCCGCTCGTGGACGGGAGGGGGGCGCGTGTCGATGTACGCCGCTGGGCGCGACTACCACAACGTTCTTCGCCCGCTCCTTCGAAAGCTCCTCCGCACGGTGGCCGCGGTTCTCCCCGGCGCTCGCGCCCGCCCCTTCGTCGACTCGGCGCCCGTCCTCGAGAAGCTCTTCGCCGAGCGGGCCGGAATCGGCTGGCGCGGAAAGAACGGGAACCTCATCCTGCCGGGGGCCGGTTCCTGGTTCTTCCTCGGCGGGTTTCTCATCGATCGGGATCTTCCCGCGGGCGCTCCGGCCGCCGACCGCTGCGGCTCGTGCACCGCGTGCCTCGAGGCGTGCCCGACCGGGGCGATCCCGCGCCCCTATGTGGTCGACGGATCGCGCTGCATTTCCTATCTTACGATCGAGCATCGGGGAGAGGTCGCGCCCGATCTCGCGCGCCGGTCCGGCGACTGGGTGTTCGGGTGCGACATCTGCCAAGAGGTGTGTCCCTGGAACCGGTTCGCGCGCGCCGCGAGCCGCGCGGACTTCCGCCCGCGGGAGGAGATTCGGACGCTCACGCTTCCGAAGGCCCTCGCGCTCGGCCGCGAGCGGTTCGAGCGGCTCTTCGAGGGGAGCCCCGTTCGACGGGCCGGCTGGGATCGATTCCGGGGGAGCGCCCAGAGGGCGATCGAGAACATGAGGAGAGACGCGTAGCCATGCCCCACCCGATTCGTCTGTACGGCGATCCGATCCTTCGCGGGCACGCCCGCGAGGTGGAACATTTCGACGAGGACCTCCGCGCGTTCGCCGAGGAGATGATCGAGAGCATGCGCGCGGGGGAGGGGATCGGGCTCGCGGCGCCTCAGGTCGGACGCTCGATCCGTCTCATCGTGGTCGAGGCGGAGGCGGTCGGTGAGGACGTGGAGGAGCCGCGGGTCCTCGTGAACCCGGAGATCGTCGCCCTCTCAAAGGAGAGGACCCTCTTCGAGGAGGGTTGCCTCTCGATCCCCGGCGTGCGCGCCGACGTCGAGCGCCCCGACGCGATCACGATCCGCTTTCGAACGACGGACGGGAAGACGGCCAAGGAGCGCGCGGAAGGCCTCTACGCCCGCGTGCTGCAACACGAGATCGATCACCTGAACGGAAAGCTCTTCATCGACCATCTCGGCATGGCCGAGAGGAACCTCCTTCGCAAGAAGCTCCGCGAGATCCGGGAACGCGCGGCGGAGGTGCCGCGGAGCTGATTCCCGAGGCACGCGCCTACGCGGGCTACCCTTTGCTTCCGTTCGCATGGAAAGGAGCCCGGTCGCCGGTTCGCAGTGGATTCCCCAAACGATCTTGCTTCGAGGGAGCCTCCGACCCGCCTCACGATCCGTTCGCCACGGCGACCTTTTCCCACTGCTGGTTTTTTCATCCGGCACATCTTGACATGTAAGCAGGTGGATGCTAGTTGTGAAACGAAAGCGAATGCAACAAACATGCGATCAGCCGATCGGGAAACCTAATCGTGTCGTTTTGCGATAGGGAACCTTCCGCTCCTTTGGCTCGGGATCTCCTCTCCCGATCGGCCTTCCGGAGCCGAAGGACTTCGGCGATCGAACCGGAAGGTCGCGGTGATCGGCCCGAGCTTCCTCGGGACCGAGCTCGAGAACTATGCCAACGAGATCGACTGGATGGACAGCTACGAGGCGGGTTACTACCCGTTCGACGATGCGAACAACTCCGATGCACTCCGGGCTCTCATCGACAGTCTCGTTCGGACGGAGGGAATCCGCGACTTCGTGCTCTTCGGGGAATCCTACGAGCCGAACGGAGCGACGGTCGAAAACAACACCCTGCCTCTCTGCTATACCGCGGATCCGGAATCAACGTTCGGCTCGTGGACGGACAATGTAGCCCACGTGTACGAGTACGAGTCGGCCGGGACGGTGCCCGGAGGCCCGAGGAGCTACGCGAATCGAGTCGGCGTCAACCCGGTCCGGACGCCGGATGATGTTCGGAATCTGTGGCGAAAGCAGCTCATCTTCTACGAGGGACTCGGTTGCCACAAGAACGCGTGGGTGGACGCGTGGACGGCGTGCGGAAATACCCGGA
>Ga0194125_10003168_pt1 | contig 26810 bp, 20 predicted proteins | sample TA2KigC250mmetaG_FD_148626 | JGI IMG/M metagenome (GOLD analysis project Ga0194125, IMG submission 148626) | Freshwater microbial communities from Lake Tanganyika, Tanzania - TA2015034 Kigoma Deep Cast 250m | ecosystem: Environmental > Aquatic > Freshwater > Lake | place: Tanzania: Lake... | reverse complement strand
CTGGCGGTAGATCTGGGCGATCTCATTGCCGCGCTGGACGCAAACCCCCTGATGGTGTTGCCAAGGGGACAGGGTGTGCGAGCAGTGGACGCCCTGGTGGAGGTCACATCCTTATAGCTAATTAAAGGAGTATCTAACAGAACTCCCCCCTCTACCCCTCTGAGGGGGCTAGACGGGGGCACTGGGTTGATGTCGCTCTTTACCAATCTCACAAAGTGAGCCACGACGGGCTATCCGGCTCAGTGTGTCACCGGTGGGCCGTCGGTATAGCGTGTTCGGAGAGCCGAACTCAGCCCGAACCCAGGAGCCAGCCGTCGCCGGGGCATACCTGTCCCTTCCCCTTGACGAGCTACTGCCACAAGAGGCCAGCCTCGCTGGGCTGTGAGTGATCGGATGACAGCCTTCTCAGCCATCGGGGAAGGCTAACAGTTCGTCCTCCTGGTGAAAGTGCTTCCACCTTTTGCGGATGGCTGTCTCCAGGGGCAACCCCCACAGGTCCAGGGTGGGGTAGCGCTCCGGCTCGACCTCTTGCTGACCGGCTTCTTCGATGAGTGCGTAGAGCTTGCGCAAGAGAGTGGCAATGCCAGTCAAGAAGGCGTTGAGTTGCATGTTGTGCAGCCCGTGATACTTGGGCCGCGAAAGTCCGTTGTCGGCGAAGTAGTCGTTGTTGCGTTCCGCCGAGGAACGCAGGGCGAAAATGATCTTGTAGCGCTGAGTGCCGCGGGGGATTTCCAGCACCAGGCGAGAGTTCTCCGCCACGGGCACGTTCTTGACGTAGCCCACCTGGTTGACCCGGAAGGGGCAGTCCTGGTGGTCGGTGGGACACGCCTTGCCACAGGTGAACTTGAGGCGTTTGTCGTCCTCGTCGTAACCATTAGGGTGCATTACCACCTGACAGGGGGCATAAGGCCAGCCCACCTCGTTGTAGCCTCGGCGGTCCAAAGCTTCCGGGCCGGTATTCTCGTTGCGTTTGTTGTAGTGGAAGATAGGTCTGGCTCCCCGCTTGCGGGCAGCGATGTAGTTCTTGAAGTCATCGTAGTGACCGTCGGCAATGTGGAAGATGGCCTTGACCTGACCGTGATAGCGCTCCATCTGCTCCAAGAGAGCCTCAAAGTAGTGGCCGTCATAGCCCTGTCCGGGGGTGACCAGGAGGACCACAGGGAACTCCATGCCCAGTTCCACCTCGAAGGAGACCCCGGTGTGCACCTTGTAGCAGTAGAGCGCCTCGACCTGGTTGGGGTCTTCCTTACTGCGGCGATGGCCCACACCGCCTTCCAGGTCATAGGGCACCCGCTCACACTGCTGGAAGAGGGGGCACTGTTCGCAGCCATGCCCGGCCTGACCGGCGTTCTCACAGCCGTGGAAAGTGGCCCAGGTCTCCACCAGCATGGAGTCGAAGGCCAGCACCCGGAAGGTGATGATGTCTAACTGGCGCAAGAGGCCGACCATGATGTGGAAGACAGCTTCGTAGACCACGGGGTTGGTGAGGCGGTTGCGGAAGTGAGTGAAGGCCATCTCCGAGGGCACCTTGTGGGCAGGGTCCTTGGGGTTGCCCAGGTCGATGCCCACGAAAGCGGCAATCTCCCGCCCCAAGGGGGTCTCTTTCCGCAGTTCGTCCAACAACTTGTCGCGGGAGGAGAAGTGCAACAAGACCCGCAAGAGGTCGAGCAAGAACAGGGTGACCGGGTCCCAGAGTTCGCCTCCCTCCTCCGAAGAGCTGTAGAAGGGAGCGACCAGCAGGCGGACGAAAGACCAGTCGATCCAGGCGAAGGTGAAGGTCAGGATGCCACCCTTGAGGGTGCCGTCTAGGTTGAGCCGAATTTCAATGGGCCGGAAGCGGTAGTAGGAGTACATCCGCTCCGGGTCTTTGGTGAAGGGTTCATCCGGCACCGCCACGGTGATGACAATCTCGATGTTGTTAAGGAGCTTCCTGAGCCGTTTCAGAGAGAAGCGGGATTTGGCGTAGTAGCGCTTCTGCTTGGGTCGGCCAGGGCGCCGTTTGGCTTCGGCCTTCTTCTCACGGAGACGGCGCCGTTGCTGCTTTTCGGCCTGTCGTTGCTGAGCCTGAGCAATCCGTCCAATCTTCGCTGCGGCCATGGGAGGGGTCTCCTTTCTGAGGAAGTGTCTGGTGGCACTATTATACCTCAGAAGGGCCTCTCCTGTGGCCACAGGAGGTGGGTTGAAATGGACCTAAATCCTTGGCTCAGCCAGTTCTGTTAGATACTCAATGAATCTAGTACCCACTTCCACGAAAACTTTACTGCCGTTTTTGTGTTTGATTTCTAGTTCAACCATCCTCACGGCTTCACCCGCTCTAATCGTATCTCTGAGGTAACCGTTCAGGGGGGGGTAGAAGTTGAGCGTCTACGCCGCAATCGTCGCATCGCCTGGTAGCAAGGATGGAGTTGGCCGCCCCCAGTTGGCTGCGTCACAAGCTTCGGTGAGATAGCTGAGCACGTTGCGATCCTGCTGCTTCAAAGTGGCGACGACTGTCATGATGTGCTCGGCAAAACGACTCCCACCTTTGCTTTGGGTGCCGAAGCTGCGATTACGCCACAGCACGTTGGGACGGATTTGCCGTTCGGCCAGGTTGTTGGTCGGTTCTATGCCTTCCACGCGCACGAAGGTCCATAGGGCCTCCTCGCGCTTCAGGATGTCCCGACAGGTTCCAGCCGTTTTGTGGTGAGCGCAGGCGGCTCCCTGGCGCAGCAGTTCGCCGACCTGTTGCTGAACGGGCTGCATCCGTTCCTGGAAGGTGGTACGGTTCAGGGCCCCCTCCCGCACCTCATACCACCACTGAAACATCAAATCGACTTGGGTGAGGAGGGCTTCACCGATCCCTTGCGATTGGCCTCCCCGTTCGACGAAGGCCTGGAAGTCACGCCTGAGGTGGGCCCAGCACAATTGGCGCAAGAGAGGAGCCAACCAGTTGTAGGCCGACCAGCGATCAGACCCGACAACACCCTGGAAGGCTTCACCCAATAGCTCTTTGACGACTTGACCACCCCGGCTAAGCCGAATGAGAAAGACGGTGACCAACTGAGTGGCTGCCACCCAGAGCCAGGCTCGCTGATTGGCTTCGCGCCAGCCGGTCTCGTCCGTATTGACCACGGGCTGGCTCTGCACATACTGACGAGCCTCGTCCACCGGCCCGCTGATAGCCTCGCTGGTGCGCTGCTCCAGGGCCGGTACGGATCCCAGGCCCACGTCAGCCTGGAAGAAATCAGCCATGACCTCGGTGATGTCCCGCTTGCTCAAGTGGTAGTGACCGCTCAACAGCGAGACCATGGCCTGCAGGTGAGGACCAAAGGCGCCTTGGGGCACCCCGACAGGTAACTCAGCCCGGGTCTCCGTGCCACACTCTGGACAAGCCAGCGTATGGAGACGATACTCAGTCACTTCGGCGACCACGGGTGGGATTTCTGTCACCTGGTGACGATAAGGCTCAGGGCCTTCACCCACCAACTCGTGACCACAGCCACGACATACATCCGGTTTGATGTCGTGCACTTCTTTGACTTGCTCGACCGGCACCAGTTTGCGAGTGGTGCCTCGATGCCCTTTCTGGGCGCCACGCTTGCGCCCGCTTTGGGCTCGCTGGCGCGGCTTTGGGGAGACCTCAGGCCCATCACTGGATGGCGGCCGTGAGGAATTGCGCGAGTTGCGGTTGGCTCGCTCGCGCAAGATGGTTATCTCTGCCTCCAACTCTTGCACATGAGCAACCAGGGACAGCACAAACTCTTGGACGGTCTTTGGCGTTTGTGCCCATTCCTCAACAGAGAAGGGCATCTGTTCTGAGATCGTTTCTTGAGTCACTTCACTTGGCCGAGTCATGCAACTAATTGTAACACAGTTCTGTTAGAACAGCGTTAGAAGAATGCTAGAGTTCTGTTTGAATTTCGTGGAGGACTACCACCTGAACGCTTACTCTCTGAAAAGCCTAACCATATTGGGTAAATCCCTCAGCCCAAGCACCCCGAGCCTAGCGAAGTTCCTCCCGACAACTTCATCCCGCTTGTAACCCAATAGATCCTCCACCCGATCGTTTACGTCGAGTATCCTGCCGTGCGTGTCTACGTAGGTAATCATGTCAGTAACTGTTTGAAAAATCGTTCTAAATTTCGCCTCGCTCTCCTGCAGTGCCTCCTCCACCTGTTTGCGATCAGCGATCTCTAGACGAAGTTGCTCATTAGCCGTTTTCAGTTCGGCTGTACGCTCTTCCACCATCTCTTCCAGCCGCTCTGAGTACTCCTTCAGTGTCTCCTCCGTCAGCTTGCGCTCGGTGATATCCTGCACAGTGACCACTGTGGAACCGACTGCCTCTCCCTTCCACGGCTGCACCTGGACGAAGACGTGACGTTTCAAGACCTCGCAACTATTCACCTGATGGCCTGGAGTTGCACTCCAGGCCCTATCCCTTGGGGGTGCGTGCTTACGAACCACGAGATGTGCCGTCGGAGTACAACTCCGACGGATCAAGGTGAATGGTTACAAGACCTCATCATAGGCTTCGCACTGGGCAGGCCGACCCCGCATCGCCTCCTCCCACGCTTGTTTCCAGCGGGAATCGAGAGCGCAGGAAACACCTGTGCAGCCGGGATGGAGAAGCTCATGGACTCCTCGCCCCTTCACATCCTCAACCCGACCCAGGTTCCAGGTCTCCACAGTGCGGTTGGCCCGGACGATGCACCCTCGACTGTCTACCAGACAAATAAGCTCAGGGAGCGAATCGGCCGTGGACTCCCATTCCTCTTTTGCCTGCTCGGTCTGTTTCACCAGCTCTTTAAGCGCCTTCTCCGCCCGCTTGCGCTCGGCGATTTCCTCATGAAGTTCTTCATTGATCTTTCTAAGTTCGGCTGTGCGCTCCCCTGCCAACTCCTCGAGGTGGTCACGATGTCTCCGCAACTCTTCCTCTGCACGCTTGCGCTCTGCGAGTTCCCGTTTTACCTGCTCACCCAGGTCGCGTAGCCGCCCAACCACAGCGCCGAGCAACACCATGAGAACAGAGCCTAGCAGACCTCCTGGGGTCATCATACCCCAGACGGTGCCCGTGACCAGGGTCGTAAGCAGCATGTTCAGTGGGAAAATAAGCAGGCCCGCAAGCAGCCCGGCCCGCATCCCCAAGGCCCACCCCGTCACGACCGCTGGTAGTATGGCCAGCGCGGGCACTATCGCCCCCAGCAGGCCGTAGAGCGGTATGAACGCCAACACATACGCCACCCAGGTCGCCAGGGCGAGGGCCGCCCTGCTACCTAACACCCGTTTCATATTGGACATCGGCTCTATCCTCCTGCTCCTCTGAGGTGCAACGCACTTCTAAAGTCAGTAGATCACAATTTGTCGCTCAGAGGCGGCGTCCCCGCCGCCGAAACGGGGGAAGACGCCCCTGTTGAGCCAGATGGTATGTACTGAGAGTGCGTTGAGCTTACGCACCGGCCGGCTTCAACTTCAGGTCACTGTACAGAGCATCGAAGTCGAACCGCTCGTTGAGCATCTCCTGGAAACGTTGCACCTTCTTCTCCTGATGGAGGCGAGTCTTACCGAAGAACTGCTCGATGATCTCCACCGTGGTGAGCGTGTCCTGCTTGGTCAAGATCACCGGCACCCCCACCTCTTCGGCCCGGCCGAGGATGAGGGGACTGGGATAGAGGTTGCCCGTCAGGATGAGGCACTTGGTGGAGGTCTCCAGAGCCGCCAGTTGGATGTCGGAGCGGTCGCCGCCGGTGATGACCGCCTTGTTGGGCTTGCGGCGGAAGTAGGTCAAAGCCGAATCCACGGTCATAGCCCCCACCATCAGATACTCCACCAGCTCCTCGCTTGCTTCGGGACAACAGACGACTTCGGCCCCCAGGCAATCGGCCAGTTGACCCACGCTGATAGACATGAGCAGCCTCTCCTGGGGCAAGACGGCGAAGACCTTGACGCCTCGTTCCTCCAGATAAGGCTTGACCATCTCCTGAACAAAGCGCATCCGCTGGCGCGGCACGGCGTTGATGACGACCCCCAGCACGGAATCCCCGAACAGCACTTTGGCTCCCAGAGCCTCGTCCACCACCAGGTCGCTGGTGTATTTGATCACCACCAGCTCCCGCGCCTCCAGGAGGCCAGCGACCAAAGGTGCGGACAGGTTCACGAGAGAACCTTCCATGCAGTGAGCCCCACCCTCCAGGATGACCACGTCCTTCCCCTGGGCAACCTTGACGTAGGCCTCCCTGAGCCGAGCCACGAAGTCGGTCTCCTCTTCGCCCGTCAATATGCCCTCCACCACCTTAGGCATCAAGGCGATGGGAGCAATGACGTCCAGGGGTTCGGCCAGATCGAAGGTCTGCCGGATGAACTCGGCGTCCTCGTCAACGGTCCGGCCAGCCACCTTCCTGGCCGTGGTGCTCACCGGCTTCATGTAGCCGATGGTGAAGCCGTCGCGCCTGAACCTGTTTCCCAGGCCGATACAAAGAGCCGTCTTGCCCGAAAAAGTTGCTGTTGAAGTGATGTATAGCACTTTCATTTCTCTCTCCTTTTGGTCTGAGGGTATGGTCAGGGATTAGGGAAGCGGGATTAGGCGTGAGCGTATCGCATTGGGGACAAGTAGTGACGACTTTAGTCGTCGTTCCCGCCGCAGAAGCGACTGAAGTCGCTACTACGTCTGCCCATAATACCCTTGAGAAGCAGCTTTGGCATGTCCCAAACTCGGTACGCTCGTGTTACAATTTGACACAGTTTTGAAAAGCTGGTATAATTATCTACAAAAGTGGATCGTTCACCCGGGATGCCTCTCGCTGTTGGGAGGAACTTCCCGGGATGGACGGTCTGCTTTTTGCTTTTCAGGTGTCCAACGCCAGATGGAGACGCGGGGTGCGATGATCTCGAACAGTTCCCGTTTCCGCTCATTCCCTGTTTCTACCCCAAAGACTGTCCCGCAAATGAGGTCGGAAACCTGCATCAGATCATCCTGATGAGAATCAATCTCCCTTACTGCTCCGACTTCGGTTAGACCAACAGGAAGTCGTTGCAGTAGAGCATCTCTCCCCTTGCCTGGTTTCTCGTCCAGATAGAGGACTCCACCTCGCCACAGACTGGCAGTACGCATTACCGCCAGTTCAGTGAAGTAGTCGCCCAGGACACGCTGTGCGAGCCCCAGGCGCTCAATGGCCGTCTTCTTATCCGCTATCAACGCCCATACCTCAATATCGTGTTGCATCACCTCGGTCAGGACATCCCGGTAGACCCGCCGCCGCAACGCAGATGTCTTGGCCGATTTCATCTCGTTGCCAAAGTAGTGCCTATCGCGGACCGCTTTGATCGCTGCCCTCAACGTCTCGGCATCATTGACCACGAAGACACTGACCACGACGATCGGAGATTCGGCATCTATCCCTGCCTCATCTATGTGGGTTTCCCTTATCACTTATCGCTTGCCCCACTCACGCCGCTAACACCAACCGCATGTCAACGCCTACCACCCCCCGCCCGGCCTCGAAGACGATGAGAGGGTTGATGTCCATCTCCATGATCTCAGGGAAGTCGGTCACTAATTGCGAGAGCTGCAGCAGGGTATCTACGATGGCCTCTGTGTCCGATGGTCGCTCACCCCGCACTCCCTTGAGCAGGCTGTAGGAGCGGATCTCACGGATCATCTCCTCGGCCTCCCGCCGGGAGAAGGGCGCGATGCGGAAGGACACGTCCTTGAGAGCCTCGACGTAGATCCCACCCAGGCCGAACATCATCAGGGGGCCAAACTGGGGGTCGCAGTTCATGCCCACGATAACCTCCTTCCCACCCCGAACCATCTCCTGCACCAAGCATCCCCAGATCTCAGCGTCGGGCATGTAGCGGGTGGCGCGGTAGACCAACAGGTCGAAGGCATCCCGCACGTCGGTGGCGCTCGCGATGCCCAGCTTGACGCCACCGATGTCGGTCTTGTGGAGGATGTCCGGCGAAGCGATTTTCATCACCAGCGGATAGCCAATCGCCTCGGCAATCTCCACCGCCTCATCGGCTGAAGTGGCTAATTCGGACGCAGGGATGCGAATACCGTAGGCTTTCATGATATCACGCGCCTCGGCGTCGCCGATGGCCTGGCGGCCATCGGCCGTCACCTGGTCGAAGATGCGCCTCACCCTCTCCCGGTCGACGTCGAACTTCTCGATCTCCAGGGGAGGGCGCTCCAGCCAGTGCCGGTAGTCCAGCATGGCCTTCAGCGCTCCCACCGCCCGCTCAGGAAAGGGATAGTTGGGCACCCTGTGTTCGTTGAGCACCTTGATCCCCACGCCAACCCTGGCCTCCCCCATGAAGCAGCCCAGGACGGGCTTGTCGTAACCGGCGGCAATCCGACCCACGGCCTCGGCGGTCTCCTCGATCTCGGTCATCACCTGGGGGGTGAGGATGACGATGACGCCGTTCACCCCTTCCTCCTTGAGGGCAGCCTCCAGGGCCAGGGCGTAGCGGTCGGCCAGAGCATCCCCCAGGACATCTATCGGGTTGTAGATGTTGGCCGCGGCGGGTAAATTTTCCCGCAGGAAGTCAATCGTCTCGTGGCTCAACGAGGCCAGCGAGAGGCCCTGCCGCTCCAGGGCGTCGGTGGCCATCACCCCCGGCCCGCCGGCGTTGGTGACGATGGCGATGTGCCTCCCTCGGAGCACAGGCTGGTAGGCGAAGGCCAGGGAATAGTCGAACAGGTGTTGGATAGACTCGGCCCTGAGCACCCCGCTCTGGCGGAAGGCGGACTCGTAGGCTCGCGCCGAGCCCGCCAGGGAGCCGGTGTGCGAGGAGACCGCCCGTGAACCGGCATCGGTAGAGCCGGATTTCACGGCGATGACCGGGATGCGGCGGGTGACCCTGCGGGCGACCTCCATGAACTCCCTGCCTTCGGAGAGGCCCTCTATGTAAGTAAGAATAACGTTGGAGTGGGGATCATCCTCCCAGGCCGCCAGCAGGTCAACCTCGTCCACGTCGGCCTTGTTGCCCAGGCTGACGAAGCGAGAGAAGCCGATCTCGGCGGCCAAAGCCCAGTCGAGGATGGCGGTGCACAGAGCGCCCGACTGCGACATGAAAGCGATCTTTCCCTGGGGAGGCATCCCCGCAGCAAAGGAGGCGTCGAGTGGGCAGATTGTATCTATGACCCCCAGGCAGTTGGGGCCTATGATTCGCATCCCATACCGCTTGGCGATGGCCACGAGCTCTCGCTCCATTCGCACTCCCTCCAGGCCGGCCTCGCGGAAGCCCGCGCTGATGATGATGACCCCTTTGACACCTTTCTGACCGCACTCCTCCAGTGCGGCAGCAACGTAGTTGTTGGGGATCACGATTACCGCCAGGTCTACGGGGTCCGGGACATCCAGGACGCCAGGATAACACTTGAGCCCCAGAATCTCATCGGCCTTGGGATTGATGGGGTAGACCCGGCCGGGGTAGCCATGTTCGATGATATTTGATAGCACCCCATGACCCAGTTTTTCTTTGTCGCGAGAGGCCCCGATCACAGCCACCGCCTGGGGGCAGGAAAACACTTCAAGCATGTTCATCTCCGCTCTAAAACGTGATGCGTGAGGTTCACGTTGGCCGCTTCGCGAATCTCCTCGATGTTGGCCGTGTCCAGAAAAATCTCCACGCCTGACCTCCTATCTACATCAAGTACATATACCCCTCAATTATATCCTATTTTGCCGGTTATCGCAACCCAAGACAAGCACAAAGCTCAAGAAAGGAGGCTTGTGGATTTTGAGCTTTGGACTTTGGATTTTGTCTCATGCTATGCAAAAAATCCAAAACCTGGTATAATATGCCTGTGCCGGCCGACCAAAGAACACAGATCGCGCGACTCCTGCGCCATCGGGCCATGGCGGTGGATTCAATCAAAGGGCACGTCCGGCTTGTCTATTGGCCGCCAGATCCGATCAAGTTGGTGCCGTAGATGTCAACAGAACTTCAAGAGACACTAAAGTCAACGATTTTGAGACACCTCTCACGACTTGAGAGATACGAACCCGCTCATGGGAGGGGCACAAGTAGACTGAGCTTGGCTGAACTGAAGCAAGCATTTGCCGACGACCCTGTGTATTCCATTTTCGGGCTCGATTCACCGGAATACATTGCCGCCGCTTTCGCCGGGGGCATCATAACCAGTATCCATCGTAAGATAGGCGATGCCTATGAGGATTGCGTCCGCATTATCTTCTCAACTCAGTATCACCTGACCGCTGAACAGGTACGCTACACAGCCTTGATCTCCTCAGGTGATAGACAGCTTAGGCGCAGCCTCGACGTTTACTTCGCGTTAAAAGACATTCCACGAACTCAGTGGGAAAGCTGGACCAGCTATGCTGATGCCCAACTGAAACAAATCAGTCCTACACCCAAAGTGGATATTGAAGCCATCGGGTTTGAAGTGCGTCACTGCTATCAGTCCGCAGACTCAAAACGTGCTCAGGCGGATGAGGCCATGGCTCGCCATTGCATTGTCTCTGGTATACTTCCGGTGATGCTCATATTCTGCGCACAGTCAAATCGGAGTGTTATCACTCGCTACCGTTCACTTTGGGTTGTTACAGAAGGCCATGCATCATACGATTTGATAAAAGCGCAAACTGGCTTCGATTTCTACGCCTTCTTGCTTGCTAATAAAAAGTCTTTCCGTCAACCGATTGTTGAGATGTTGAAGAGATTGCGAGAGACATGATGAGCCAGCTCAAACAATTGCCGCTATTCGTTACCAAAGCAAGTTTTCGTGAAAGAAACGTCAAATCCGTCACGTTCAAGGGTAATTTTGACTATCCAATTCACCGCTGGTTTCGCCTCACACCTAGCTTCTCGCCCGAATTGGTGGCAGACATCCTGGCTCATTGGAAACTGCCACATGATGCAGAGGTTTTGGAACCATTCTGTGGTGTAGGTACGACCCCTCTCGTATGCCAAGAAAGAGGGCTAAGTAACTGTGCTGTTGAGCTGAATCCCCTGCTATATTTTGTAGCGAAAGTCAAGACAACTCCCTTCAGGAATCCAACTGATTTGGCTGTTGCCGCTGAGGAAGTAATGGCGCAAGCGCAGATTCACTTCTCTACACTGAAGTCTTTGGATACAGACACATTCCTGATAGAGTACCATGACTGGATTCCCAGGATTCGGAACGTAACGAAATGGTGGTCACCTCTGGTTCTCAAGAAACTCATTGCTGTACGAATGGCTCTCACCGATGCTTCGATACCGGTTGACATCGCCAATCTCCTAAACCTGGCCGCAGCAAGCATACTGATCGAAGTTTCTAATGCACGTCATAATCATCCATCACTTTCTTTTACTAAGGTTCCTAAAAATGACGCGCCGGTTTTTGAGAGGTTTCAGGAACAGCTAGAGATGACGATGCATGATCTGCACAGCTTCCCCCAAGAAAGACCGAAAACGCTCATCTTGCAAGGAAACTCGAAACAGTTGGAGCAAGTATTACCCGCCAACAGCGTATTCGATGCGGTCATCACTTCACCACCCTACCCAAATCGTTACAGCTACGCCAGAGAGACCCGTCCTCATATGTTCTTCCTGGAGTTGGTCCAAGACGGTAGAGAAGTAGGTGAATTAGAGACTGAAGCCATCGGTGGTACGTGGGGTAAAGCTACTTCAGTTCTGAGCGGTCATTTTGACTATCGTTCCCCAGCCGTTGAGGAAGCTTTACATGGCATCCCAGAGCGAATTGGACAGCATAGTCACTTAATGCAGAACTACGTGATCAAGTACTTCAACGATATCCAACAACACATCGAGTCTCTCAAGCCATTTCTTCGCCGGCGTGCCCAATTGGCATACGTGATCGGCAATAGCAAGTTCTACAAAATCGTCCTACCTTCGGACGAAATCCTCGCTGACATCTTTGAGGCGAATGGCTTTCGGGTCATCTCTATTGAAAGGATGCGACGGCGGAATAGTAAGTCTGGCCTCTATGAGGCAATCGTCTTTGCGGAAGTCCAGTAGCAAATCTCAACGATGCCATCACCACCATTGGATTAGTAATCTCGATTGGAGCATAAACGACAGATGGAGTACAAAGACTATTACAACATCCTGGGCGTGGACAGGAACGCTGAAGAGAAAGAGATAAAGAAGGCTTATCGCAGACTGGCCCGCCAGTATCACCCCGACGTTAACCCCGGCGATAAGGCCGCCGAGGAGCGTTTCAAGGACATCAACGAAGCCCATGAAGTTTTGTCCGACCCTGAGAAGCGTCGCAAGTACGATCAGTTGGGAAGCAGTTGGCAACAGTGGCAGCGCATGGGCCGAGATCCCAGGGGGTTCGACTGGAGCCAATGGTTCAGCGGGGCACAGCCTGGAGGCGTCCGGGTGGAGTACCGAGACCTGGGTGATTTGGGCGATCTTTTCGGCGGCGGAGGCTTCTCTGACTTCTTTCAGGCTATTTTCGGCGGCATGGGCGCCCCCCGCACCGGCTGGACGGAAACGCGCCGGGTGCCGCCCCGCCGAGGCCAGGACTACACTCAACCCGTAGAGATCACCCTGGAAGAGGCGTACCAGGGCGCTACGCGGATGATCCAGAAAGACGGTCGCCGCCTGGAGGTGAAGATCCCGCCAGGGGTCAGGACGGGGTCCAGGGTACGAGTGGCAGGCGAGGGCAGCCCCGGCATCGCCGGAGGAGCCAGCGGAGACCTCTATCTGGAAGTCACGGTTCTACCCCACCCGGTCTTCGAGCGCGATGGTGATGACCTTCGTTGCGAGGTCCCGGTCAACCTCTACACCGCCGTGCTGGGCGGGGAAGTCAAAGTGCCCACCCTGAGCGGCGACGTGATGCTCAACATCCCACCCGAGACCCAGGGTGGTCAAACCTTCCGCCTGCGAGGAAAAGGCATGCCTAACCTGCACAATCCCCAGAAACGCGGCGACCTCTACGCCAGGCTCGTAGTACAGGTACCACAGAATCTCAGCCAACGGGAAAATGAGCTGTTCCGCGAACTGGCCAACCTGCGCCAGGATGAGTATTAGGAGAGACAATGAACAAAAAATTACGCCCGCCTATCTTGATCACTCTATTGATGATCACTCTGTTGGGTTGTAGCTTGATTCGGCTGCCGAGCGTTGAACAGCAGGAGCCTACCCCTACCCCGCCCCCTACTCCCACCCCCATAGTGATCGTGGTCACGCCAACTCCCTTGCCGCTGCAGATGTTGCTGGAAATGGCTGACGCCGAAGAGCAATTGGTGATCAACGTCTACGAGAAAGCGAGTCCCGCCGTAGTCCACATCGCCAGCCGGGTGATCACTATGAGTTTCTTCTGGGGATCCATCCCTCAGGAAGGCACCGGCTCCGGCTTTATCATAGACAAGGAAGGGCACATCGTCACCAACAACCACGTGATTGAAGGTGCCGACGAAGTGCACGTGACCCTGGCCGACGGAACAAGGGAGCTGGCCGAGGTTGTGGGCAGCGATCCGTTCAATGACCTGGCGGTCATCAAAATCAACGTGTCCGCGGAGAAGCTCCACCCTGTCGAGTTGGGTAGCTCGGCGGACCTGCGAGTGGGACAGCGAGCCATCGCCATCGGCAACCCCTTCGGCCTGGACCGCACCCTCACCACGGGGGTCATCAGCTCCCTGGGACGGCCCCTGGAAGTGGAAAGAGGCAGGGTCATCTACAACGTCATCCAGACCGATGCGGCCATCAACCCCGGCAACTCCGGCGGGCCGCTGCTGGATTCCCGAGGGCGGGTCATCGGCGTCAACACCGCCATTCACACCGGGGCCGAGAACATCGGCTTCGCCGTCCCGGTGGACACCGTCAAGCGGGTGGTCCCGGAGCTGATCGAAACAGGCCGCTATCGCCACCCCTGGTTAGGGACGCTGAGTTACTCCATAGACCCGGAGCTTGCCCAGGGCCTGGGGCTCCCGGTGGAAAAGGGGCTCCTGGTGGCTCAGATCTACAGGGGCAGCCCCGCGGCCCAGGCCGGCCTGAGGGGAGGCGACCGGCAAGTCATTGTGGGCAACCGCCGCATTATAGCCGGAGGTGACATCATCGTGGCTATAGACGGCCGACCGGTGGAGAATCACGAGAATCTGACGGTCTACCTGGAGACGGAAACCAGGGTAGGCCAGGTGGTCGAGTTGACCGTCGTACGCGATGGCCGGGAGATGACCATCGAGGTGGAGCTGGGTGAAGTGCCCGAAGGTCTGTGAGCTTCGATTTTCGATTTTCGATTGCCGATTTTCGATTCAGGAATCTTTCAGATGGCGAGGAGTTGCACTCCGAGGCCTCGTTCGGGAGTACAACTCCCTCACATCAGGTAGAATACAACACAATTGAAGCAAAAGGAGGTCAGAGTATGTTCAGCGAAGAGGATTTGCAGGAGCTGGTGGATTTTCACAGCGAGGAAGCACCGGTGCTCAGCCTGTACCTGGACGTGGACCCGACGAAGCGTACCACTGACGAATACAAGCTGGTGCTGAGAGGTCTGCTGAAAGAGGTATCAGGTCAGGCATGGCGCAAAGATATCGCTGCCGTGGAGCGATACTTCGACCACGAGTACGACTGGCAGGGCAAGGGGGTGGCGGTGTTTTCCTGCCTGGAGCAGGATTTCTGGCGAGCTTATCCCCTGGCCGTGCCGGTGGAAAACCACGTTTACGTAGGCGATAGGCCCTACATCAAGCCCTTGACCGACGTCCTCGACACCTATGAGCGCTACGGGGTGGTGCTGGTGGATCAGGAGGCGGCACGCCTTTTCCTCTTCCAACTAGGGGAGCTGCAGGAGACAATCGGGACCATCGGTGAGGAGGTGAAGCGCCTGAAGCACGGCGGTGGCTCGGCGGCTGGCCGTCGGGGTGGGGTAACCGGGCGCACGGGCCGGAGGGAGGAAGAGATAGCCCAACGCAACCTCAAGGAGGCAGCCGAGTTGACAGCCAGGTTCTGTGCGGGCGGGCGGTGCAGCCGAATCATCCTGGGCGGCACTGAACAGACCGTGGCTCTGTTCCAAGAGATGTTGCCCAAGGAACTACAGGAACAGGTCGTGGGCAGCTTCCCCATAGTTATGACCGCCTCGGAGACAGAGGTATTGGACCGCTCCCTGGAAATCATCGCCGAGGTGGAGCGCGAGAGGGAAAAGAAACTGGTGGAGAGCGCCATCACCACGGCGGCCAAGGGCGGAGCCGGAGTCATTGGCCTGGCCGACACCCTGGGGGCGGTGTACGAGGGACGAGTGCACATCTTGCTGGTAGACGAGGGATATAAGGCCACAGGCTACCGTTGTGAACAGTGCGGCTACATCTCCGCCCAGGCCAGAACGAAGTGCCCCTTCTGCGACGGCAAGGTGAAACAAATAGACGATGCGGTGGACCTGATTGTGCGAGAGGTGATTGACCAGGGAGGGCAGGTGGAGGTGGTGAGAGACAATCCCCCTTTGGAGAAGGCGGGCCACATCGCCGCACTGTTGCGCTACTGAGCACTTTTGGGCGGGCTGTAGACTTCCGAAGTCTCGGAGACTTCGGAAGTCTTTTCGTTGATTCTAACAGAGCTCTAATACTTTTCTTGCGTAATTCTAACACGAGTGAGCTATAATTGGGTTGATAGAAACCAGGTTTTTGGCTCAGAAGACGGGCTTTGCGCAGCATGGAGAGCCCCCAAAGCAGCAGTTCGTCCATTCAGGTGACAAAAAACCCGGTTTCTCTATGAGGAGAAGAATCGAACCATGAATCTAAACAAATACACTGAGAAAGCTCAGGAAGCTATCTTCCAGGCCCAGAGCCTGGCGAGTGAATACAATCACAGTCAGATCGAACCGGAGCATCTGCTACTGGCCCTGGTGCAGCAGACGGACGGGGTGGTGCCCCAGATCGCGCAGAAGCTGGGGACTCACCCTCATACTCTCCAACAAGAATTGGAGCAAGACCTGGCCCGTCGGCCTAAAGTGTACGGGGCAACAACCCAGGTCGGCCTGTCGCGAGATTTGCAGGCTGTTCTAAACCTGGCCGAGCAAGAGGCCGGGCGGATGCGCGACGAGTACGTATCCACGGAGCATTTGCTCATCGCCCTGACCGATAAGACAGCGGGCGATGCGGCCATTTTCCTGACCAGCCAGGGCATCACCAGGGACGCTATCCTGAGGGCCCTGACGGGCATCCGCGGCTCTCAGCGGGTGACCACCCCCACCCCGGAGAGCACCTACCAGGCCCTGGAGAAGTACGGCCGCGACATGACCCAACTGGCCCGCCAGGGGAAGCTGGACCCAGTCATCGGCCGCGACGAGGAGATCCGCCGCGTGGTACAGGTGCTGTCGCGGCGCACCAAGAACAACCCCGTCCTCATCTTCCGTCCTGAGTTCCTGAACCGCATTGACGAGATCATCGTCTTCCATTCCCTGAGCATGGAAGACCTGGTGCGGATCGTGGACATCCAGTTGGAGCGGCTACGGGGGCTCCTGGCCGAGCGCAAGATCAGTTTAGAGCTGACCGAACCAGCCAAGTGGCTTCTGGCCGAGAAAGGCCACGATCCCGTCTACGGTGCCCGCCCTCTCAAGCGAACCATCCAGCGAGAGCTGCAGGACCCCCTGGCCCTGAGGATTCTGGAGGGCGAGTTCAAGGATGGGGAAGCGGTGGTGGTGGACGTGCGGGATGGGGAGTTGACCTTCGGGAAATAGGTGACGAGTGAACGAGTCAAGCGGGTTTGTCAAAAAGGGCTAAGTTGAGTATAATTAGCGTTAGAACAACGGATTGGCGGGATTTAGGGATCGTAGGAGTGAATCACCGATGAGTGTGACAGAATTAGTGCCCTTGCTACAAGAACTAGACCGCACTGACAAACTGCGTGTGCTGTTGTTATTGGTGTACGAGCTTGCCCAAGAAGAGGGTGCTCTGCTCCAACCGGGCATGGCTTATCCTGTCTGGTCACCTTATGACGCTTTTGAAGCGGCAAGCGCCCTCCTCAATGTGCTAAAAGAAGCAGAGAGCACCCCACATGCGTAATGCAGGGTGAACTTCTTCATGGAATTTGACGTGTGTTTTTATCGGTCTCTACTTGCCTTTGAGATACGTCCCAAACAGGCATAGCTTATTGCAGTATTGAGATAGAGGTGGATTGCCATGATGAAATTCGATCGTTTCACCGAGCGGGCGCTGGATGCGGCCTCTCGGTCTTATGAGATATTGCAGCGTTACAGCCACAACCAGGTGGACACGGAGCACATGCTGTTGGCCCTGCTGGAACAGCCGGATGGCGTCATCCCGGAGATTCTGGAGAAGCTAGGGGTCAACGTCGAAGCGGTGAAGAGTCGGCTGGACGGCGTGTTGAGGGCCAGCCCCAAGGTCGCCATCTATGGTGGCGGGACAGGCCAGGTGTTTATCACCCCGCGCCTCAAACGGGTGATAGACTTGGCCAATGAGGAGGCCAGCAAGCTCAAGGATGAGTACGTCTCCACTGAGCATCTCTTCCTGGCTATCGCCAGCGAGCGGGGCACGCCAGTGGCCCATATTCTGGGTAGCTACAGCGTTACCAAAGACCGGATCTACGAAGCCATCAAAGAAGTGCGCGGTGGACAGCGAGTGACCGATCAGTTCGCCGAGAGCCGCTACCGCGTCCTCGAAAAATACAGCCGTGACCTGACTCAGTTGGCCAAAGAAGGGAGGCTGGATCCGGTCATTGGCCGCGACCAGGAGATTCGGCGGGTCATCCAGGTGCTGTCGCGGCGCACCAAGAACAACCCGGTGCTCATCGGCGAGGCCGGTGTGGGGAAGACGGCCATCGTCGAAGGGCTGGCCCAGAAGATCGCCGCGGACGACGTGCCTGAGATACTGATGGGCAAACGAGTCGTCTCCCTGGATCTGGCAGCCATGGTGGCTGGCTCCCGCTTCCGTGGCGATTTCGAGGAGCGCCTGAAAGCAGCTATCGAGGAGATCCAGCGGGCCGAGGGGGAGATCATTCTATTCATTGACGAGGTGCACAACGTGGTCGGAGCTGGTGCTGGCTCAGGAGCTCTGGATGCCTCCAGCATGATGAAGCCCGCCCTGGCCCGGGGGGAGCTGCAATGCGTGGGGGCCACCACCCTGGACGACTACCGCAAGTACATCGAGCGGGACCCTGCCCTGGAGAGGCGCTTCGCTCCCGTCTACGTGGAAGAGCCTACCATTGAGGAAACCATCGAGATGCTGAAGGGGCTCCGTGACCGCTACGAGGCCCACCACAAGGTCACCCTGGCCGATGAAGCACTGGTGGCGGCGGCCCGGCTCTCTCAGCGCTACGTGACGGACCGCCATCTCCCCGACAAGGCCGTAGACCTCATGGACGAGGCAGCGGCGAAACTGCGCGTCGCTATCTACAGCATGCCACCAGAGCTAAAAACAATGAAGGGTGAACTCCAGAAGCTAATCACTGAGGAGGAAGCAGCCTGGGCAGCGCGGGACTACGAGCGGGCGGCCAGCTTCAAGAGCGAGCGACTGCAGTTGGAGACAGAGTTCAACGCCAAGCGCGATGCCTGGCGACAGGAGATGAACCTGGATGAGATAGTGGACGAGGAAGACATCGCTCAGGTCGTAGCAAGCTGGACGGGGATCCCGGTGCATAGCTTGTTGGAAACCGAGGCCGAAAAGCTCCTGCAGATGGAAGACAGGTTGCACGAGCGCATCGTCGGCCAGAATGAGGCCATCAATGCGGTGTCCGACGCCATCCGCCGGGCGAGAAGTGGCCTGAAGGACCCCAAGCGCCCCATCGGCAGCTTTATTTTCCTGGGCCCATCAGGGGTAGGCAAGACAGAGTTGGCCAAGACGCTGGCCTGGTTCCTGTTCGACGATGAAGAGGCCCTGGTCCGCCTAGACATGAGCGAATATCGAGAGCGGCACACTGTCTCTCGCCTGTTCGGCGCTCCCCCTGGCTACGTGGGCTACGAGGAGGGAGGACAGCTCACCGAAGCAGTGCGACGGCGGCCTTACCAGGTGGTCCTGTTCGACGAGATCGAGAAGGCCCATCCGGACGTGTGGAACGCCTTGCTGCAGGTCCTGGAGGACGGGCGCCTGACCGACGGGCAGGGTCACATCGTTGACTTTCGCAACACGGTGGTCGTCATGACCTCCAACATCGGCACGGAGTATGCCAAGAAGGGGGCCACGCTCGGCTTCGTGAGGCCGGGGGAGACCGAGACCTCCGATGAGAAAGAGGCCCATCAGAAGATCAGGGAGAACCTCAAGCACACCTTCCGTCCTGAGTTCCTGAACCGCATTGACGAGATCATCATCTTCCACACCCTGAGCCAGGAGCAGGTCAAGCAGATCGTTGACCTCCAGATGAAGGAGATCAGCGCCCGTCTCGCCGAGCAGGGTTTGACGGTAGAGTTGACCGAGGCCGCACGGGAGTGGCTGGCCAAGGAGGGTTACGATCCTCAGTTCGGAGCCCGACCTCTCAAGCGCAGCCTGCAGCGGCAGGTGGAGAGCCCTCTATCCATAAAATTGCTGAACGGCCTATTCCAGTCAGGCGATACCGTGGTCATAGATGTCGGTGAGGAAGGGTTGACTTTTGCCCAGAAGGGAATCCCGGTCGAGGAGGTAGCCTTCGCCCCCCTGGAAGCAGCGATCAAGCCAGCGGCGGCAGGAGTGTAAGGGCCTGGAATCGTGGTTCCTGGCGAGCTTATCTGTCAAAAAGGCCTCTTGGGAGTAAAAAGCATCCCAGGGGCCTTTTCGTTTTCCGCGAGGGCGTTTTGCCTGATCGTCGGCTGCTCAATGGGAAGCAAACCTTAAAATAAAGGGGAGCGGCGAGATCACAGTACGCCCAGCTCTCGCAGGCAGTCGGCCACCTTGGGGTGATCCCACAGCCAATCTAGCCGCAGCCACAGCCCTCCGTAAAATCCTTGCAGTCCGTTGTCACTCCTTCACGTAGCTACCCACCAGGTGCACCTTCAGGGAGCGCAGGACAGAGCAGTCGGTCAGCCTCTCCAGGAGCACGCCCAACCTGAACAGGAGGTCATTGGCAGCGACGTAAGAGGGGTCGCCCACGTGGTAAAACTCCTCGCATCGCAGGCCGGCCTGGCCCAGCAACGAGTGCAGCTTGCGGCGGGTGTTGGCCCGGTAGACCACGGGGAAGGTGTCCTTCTCCCGACGCCCGTACAGTCTGGGCACCAACCGAAACTGTAACCAGGCGGGCATCAGGCGGTTGACCAGGACGACGTAGTTCCAGGCATTGGGCGTCAGAAAGATGAAGCGTCCGCCCGGGCGCAGCACCCTGGCGATTTCGGCGAAAGCCCTCTCAGGCTCTGGCAAGTGCTCGATCACCCAGCTTGAGATCACCAGATCGAAGGAGGCTGTGGCGAAGGGCAGCGCGGCCAGCCTGCCCAACACCGCCTGGTGCAGGCCGACGTTGTCGCACAGCGAGGCCAGGTCAGCATCCAGGCCCACGGTCAGCCCCGCCTTATCCCTGAACAACCCGATGACCCCAGCTCGGCCACAGCCTGCATCGAGCACCTTCGTCTCAGGGGTGATGTGTTTAGCCACCAGGCGTTCGTAGATTTGGCCGCTGGTGCGGTAAGTGGGCTTCAGGGTGCGGTATCGCTCTCGGTAGTGGTCTTGTTGGTCGAGGGGGATCATCTTGTGAAACGTGAAGACGTGAAGCGTCAAACGTGAAGGCGTATTGCGTGTTGCGTATTCCGTATTGAGGCCACGCGACACGCACCACGCACTACGCACCACGCACTACGCGCCACTATTGCCAAGAGGTCAGATTCTGACCTGACGCACCAAATATAGCAGTGCAGCGGCCAGAAGCGGCACGGTCAGGTTGTCCATGTGCCAGGGGGAGAGGGCCTCGACCAGGGTGGCGAAGACGGCCACGGCCAGAGCGTAGAGCAGGCTCGCTTGCCACCTCCCCCCATCCCCCCCTGCCAGGGGGGAGAGGGGCGACAGGAGCAACAGGGCCAGGAAGACCGATAGCCAACTGAAGAGGAACATGGCCAGCGAGCCTTCCACGGATCGGGTGGAGCCCAGCATACTGTATTTTCGCTGGCCGTAGCGCCGGCCCAGGATGGCGGCCAACGCATCCCCCCAGGTCATGGGCATCAGGCTGGCCACCAGCAGGTTGGGCCTGTCCCAAAAGAGGCAGATGATGATAGCAAAGGATATGGGAAAGTAAACTGTGCCCAGGTTGCCCTTCTCCCCCAGCTCCACCGACTTGAAGATCTGTCCCCGATAGGAGATGTAGTTGAGGAGCACGAAGGAGAGGGGCGGGACGATGGCGAAGTACCAGTGCTGGAAGAGGAGCACCGTGCCGAAAGCCCACATGCCCACGCCGATGTGGGTGAGCTTGCGGGTGAACTCGGTGGAGTAGCCTCGCCACTTGCGCAGCCCCTCGCCGACCCCGATCACGGCCAGTACGTAAACGTACGAGATGATCAAGGCTTGCCAGTCTGATTTCATTGCTCCTCCTTCAACGCCCCCGCAATCCGCGCCGCCACCGCAGCGTTGTTTTGTAACAGCGCTACGTTGGCCGCCATGCTCCTGCCCTCGGTGATGTGGACCATCTGACTCAACAGGAAGGGCGTCAGCGCTTGGCCGGTGATCCCTTGCGCCTGGGCTGCTGTCAGGGCTTGCTCGATGGCCCGCTCCATGACCTCGCGGGGCAATGCCGCCTCCTCAGGCACGGGCACTGTCACCAGCACACCGCCCTCCAGCCCCAGCGCCCACTTCGTGCGGATGATCCTGGCCGCTTCGGCGGGAGTGTCCACGCGGGCGTCCAGCGGCAGGCCGCTGAGGCGAGAATAAAAGGCGGGGAACTCGTCGGTCCTGTAGCCCAGAATGGGCACGCCGTGGGTCTCCAGCCACTCCAGGGTGAGGGGGAGGTCGAGGATGGACTTGGCTCCTGAGCAGACCACGGCCACGCGAGTGCCGGCCAGCTCCGGCAGATCAGCCGAAACGTCGAAAGGCTGGCCGCGGTGCACCCCACCGATGCCTCCGCTGGCCAGGACCTCGATACCGGCCAGGGCAGCCACGTACACCGTCGCCGCCACTGTCGTCGCCCCGTCCTCACCCCGTGCCACGGCGATGGGCAGGTCCCGCCGGCTGACCTTGCGCACTCCTGTCTGGGTAGCCAGCCGCTCCAACTCCCCCACCGTCAGCCCGACCCTGATCTTCCCTTCGATGACGGCAATCGTGGTCGGCAGCGCTCCGTTCTCTCGCACCGCCCGCTCTAGAGCCTGAGCCGTGTCCAGGTTCTGGGGATAGGGCAGCCCATGAGCGATCAGGGCCGACTCCAGAGCTACGAGGGGTAAGTTGGCGTCGAGAGCGCTTTGAACTTCAGGTCCAATCTGCCAATACGTTGAATGCATCACGCCCAGACCCTGTTTCCTCCTCGCTTCTTGGCCTCAAAACAGAAGTATAAACCAGGACGCCTTATTTGTCAAAGAGCAGCCGCACGTTCGGTATGAGCGTATCGCATTGGGGACACGTAGTGACGACTTCAGTCGTCTTTCCCGCCGCAGAAGCGACTGAAGTCGCTACTACGCTTGCCCATAATGCCACGTTGCTAACAGGACTGAACAGTGGTATAATTGCAGTATGATGGTCTCAGCAAAGTGTTTCTTTCAAAGGAGACTGGTGGAAATAGTCGCCGTGGCGTTGTTCCTCGGCAGCCTTCTGCTCTACGTCAGCACCATGGCCCCGTCGGTGGTGCCGGGGGACGCCGCGGAGTTTCAGTTCGTGCCCTACATCCTGGGCATCGCCCACCCGCCGGGCTACGCTCTCTACATCCTGCTGGGGAAGCTGTTCACCTTCCTCCCCCTGGGCAGCGTCGCCTACCGCATGAACCTCTTCTCCGCCCTCTGGGGCGCGCTGACTGTTTCCCTCACCTACTTGATCATACTGCAACTATCAGAAAAAGCAACCGCAGGCCCACCCTCCCCTAACCCCTCCCTCAGAGGGAGGGGAAATGCGCTACTTGCCGCCCAGGGGCCGGCCATCCTGGGTGCGGCCACTTTCGCCGTCAGCGCCAACCTCTGGCAACATTCCATTTTCACCAACGCGCACACCCTGACCGCAACTCTGGCCGCCCTGGCCCTGTTCCTACTGCTGGCGTGGGATAGGAGCGGAAACGACAGGTGGCTGTACGCCTTCGCCCTGACCTGCGGCCTCGGCCTGACCCACCACCCGCTCCTCCTGATCAGCTTCCCCGCCTTCGCCGCCTTCATCCTGCTGGTAATAATTCCCCCCTCCCTCCCAGGGAGGGGCAGGGGGACTGTCATTGCGAGCAAAGCGAAGCAATCCCCAACCGGCAAGGAGGAGATTGCTTCGTCGCAAAAGACGCTCCTCGCAATGACACGATCTGAGAAGTTAAGGAAGCTGGCAACCCTTGCTCTCCTATTCCTGCTCGGCCTCTCGGTTTACCTGTACTATCCCATCCGCAGCGAACCCCCTTTCGGCCCGCAGGGTACGAACACGCTGGAGGGTTTCCTGCGCCTGGTCACCGCGCAGGGGCTACGCATGAACCTCTTCCCCTTCAGTTGGCGAGAGCAGCCGCAGCGCGTGCTGGCCCTCAAGACGCTCCTGGGCCTGCAATACGATGCCGCCGGTATCCTGCTGGGCATCGCGGGGGCCATCTGGCTGGCGCTCAAAAGACAGAAAGCTTTCGTGCTGCTGGCGCTGTTTTTCGCCCTGAACTCGGCCCTCATCATGAACACCATCCAGGACGTGATGAAATACCTGCACTTGCCCTTCATGATCTACGCCGTCTGGATCGGCTGTGGGACGATGGCCCTGTTCGCCCTCCTGGAGAGATGGCGGGCCAGGTCCCGGCTGAAGGTTGCCCTGGCCCTGCTCTTGTTTATATCCCCCCTCAGGATGGGCCTGCTCAACCTCCCGCGGGTGGACCTTGGGGATTACCGCCTGGCCGACGACTTCGTCCACGCCACCTTCGACTATTTCGAGGATGAAAGCGCCGTCCTACTGTGCGATTGGGACCACATCACCCCCCTCTGGTACTACGAGTTCGTCGAGGGGCGGAAGCCCAATGCCCAGGCCAGGTTCGTGCCCGCCGGCACGGCCAACCCCTGGCTGGAGTGGGTGGAGGAACACCTGGACGAGGGCCCCGTCTACCTCTCAGGCTACCGACGCGCGGTGGCGGATAGATACCGACTCCTGCCGGTAGGCCCGTTCTACCAGGTGCTGCCTGAGCCAATTTTTGAGCCCCCACCCATGCAATACCCCCTGGACACCACCGCCGAGGACAGGATCGCCCTGCTGGGATACGACCTGGACCGCCAGGTGGCGCGGGTGGGCGAGACCCTCCACCTGACCCTCTACCTGCAGGCCCTGCAGAAACTGGACGAGTACTACATGCCCTTCGTCCACCTGGCTCACTGGTACCGCTTCACCACCGACAGCCGTTTCCTGACCCCCTTCTGGGTGGCCGGCGAGGTGGTGGCCGAGCGCTACGACATCACCATCCCCTTCGGCACCGCGCCTGGGGAGTATCCCCTGGAGCTGGGGATCACCTCCCTCTCGCGAGGGCAGGACCTGCCCCTCTCCAGCGGGGGCACCACCATCGAGCTGGCGAAAGTGCGCGTCGAGGAGGGCCAGATCCAGCCGCCCTTCACAAAAAACGCCCTGGCCAACTTCGACAGCAGGATTCTGCTGGAGAAGGCCAGGACGAAACCAACGATTGTGCGCCCAGGCGGGACTCTCGACGTTACCCTCTACTGGCGGGCGCTGCAGCCCGTGGAAGAGTGCTACACCGTGTTCGTCCACGTCATAGATGCATCGAACCGCATCTGGGGGCAGAAGGACTTCACCCCGCTGGGCGGCAGCTACCCTGCTTTCCTGTGGATTCCCAAGTGGCTGGAGGGCCAGGTCATAGACGACCGCTACACCGTCGTCCTCGACCCCCAGACGCCGCCGGGGGAATACTGGATCGAGGTGGGGATGTACGGCATCGCCACTATCAGGCGCGTGCCTATCTTCGATCAGAAGCTGAACCTGACCGGCGATAGGGTTATCCTGGAGAGCATCCGCGTGGAGTGAGAGGAACGGAGAGGACCAGAGATCACAGCAAGCGGAGATGAGTAACGCGGGGGTCTATGATAACCTCGTCGGCTTCGAAGTCCAACTTCATCCGCCATTTCTGCAGCGTGGCTGCACCGATAATCGCCGCTTCAGACAGGCCGGGAATGAGCATAAACTCGTCGGAGAAGCGGTAGCCGTCCAGGTAGAAGTTGAGGCGCACTGCTTCCTCTGCCCGCAACTGCCTCCCCTCCTCGGCCGTGCCGAAATCCATGGGTTCAGGAAGGGGTTCTACGATTGCTAATTTCTCAGCCAGCTCAGGTTGGATACAGGAATAAGTGGAGCCGCTATCGAAGATGGCCACTTCCTCCTGACCCCCCTTCGAGCCGACCAGGCGGATCAGTTTCTGAATAACAGCCATCGTTTACCTCCGATCAGATTCTACCACAAACACGAGGGCAAGTCAAAAGCACCCATTAATCACTACACCCCTATCCTCCCCATCAATCGCCTCAGGGCCTCCATCGTCGGCTCGATGAGGTGCGGCTGGCCGGTGGCTTTGATGGCGCTGGCCACGTCCTTGAGACCGTTGCCGGTGACCAGCACCACGATGCGCTCCTCAGGGTCAATCCGCCCCTCCCGCACCAGCCTGGCCAGGCCAGCGAAGCCCGTCGCCCCCGCGGGCTCGGCAAACACGGCCGCCCACCGCGCCAGGACGCGCATGGCGTCCAGGATCTCCTCGTCACTCACCGCCAGGTACTCCCCACCGGTCTCCCGCACCGCCCGCAGGGCCTTGATGCGGTCGCGGGGCACGCCCACGGCGATGCTGTCGGCCAGGGTGTTGAGCACGACGGGCTCGATCTCCTCTGTCCCTTCTCGCCAGGCCCTGACCAGCGGCGCTGCCCCCTCCGCCTGCACGCCCATCAGCTTGGGCATCTTGTCAATGAAGCCCAGGGCAAGCAAGTCCTTGAGCCCCTTCCAAAGCCCGCCGATGATGCAGCCATCGCCCACGGAGACGAAGATGCGGTCGGGCGCCTCCCATCCCAGTTGCTCGCAGATTTCCAAAGCGGCCGTCTTCTTCCCCTCGGAGAGGTAGGGGTTGTAGGCCGTGTTGCGGCTGTACCAGCCGTATTCCCTGGAGGCTTCCAGGCAGAGGTCGAAGGCCTGATCGTAAGTGCCCTCCACCATGATCACGTTGGCCCCGAAGATGAGCAGTTGGGCCACCTTGGCCTGGGGAGCCGTCCGCGGGACGAAGATGTAGGTGGTCAGCCCCAAGCTGGCTGCCAGGCCAGCCAGAGACGAAGCGGCGTTGCCCGTGGAGGCACAGGTCATAACGTCGCGTCCCAGCTCCAGAGCCTTAACCACCCCCACCGCGCTGGCCCGGTCTTTGAAAGAGGCCGTGGGTTCCCGACCGTCGTCCTTGACCCAGAGGTACTGGAGGCCCAGCCGCTTCTCTAGCTTCTCGGCCCGATACAGCGGTGTCCAGCCTACCTGCAAAGGCGGAGCCAGGTTCGGGTCGGCGATAGGCAAGAGGTCGGCGTAGCGCCAGATGGAGCTGTTTCGGTCGTCGGCCAGCCTCTCCCTGGTCAGTCGGTGAGCGATGAGGTCGTAGTCATACACCACATCGAGGATGCCCTCGTCGCCGTGTTTGGGGCAGACGTAGAGCACCTCGTCAACATCGTACTCCGCGCCGCAGAGGACGCATTTCAAACCGAGAACGTGATCCATGGCTACCTCAGATTTACCAGCAGAAAGGCCAGGGCCACATATAGCAAGCGTCGGGTAGGCTCCGGACTGGTTGTGCGTGCTCGCACCTGGTTCATCAAACGATAGGAGGTCTCTACACCGAATCTTCGTCGGTAG